>Ga0214917_10000966_pt1 | contig 37686 bp, 36 predicted proteins | sample LL_1208_BB_MetaG_FD_177983 | JGI IMG/M metagenome (GOLD analysis project Ga0214917, IMG submission 177983) | Freshwater microbial communities from Lake Lanier, Atlanta, Georgia, United States - LL_1208_BB | ecosystem: Environmental > Aquatic > Freshwater > Lake | place: USA: Georgia | collected... | reverse complement strand
GCGTAGTTGTTGCGGTTGTTGGCGGTGATGCCCGGAATGCGGATCAGGCTCTCGGAGGCGTTCACCTGCGGTTGGCCGAACTGAATATTTTCGGCGTCGATAACGTCAATCGACACGGGCAGATCAAAACTCGAGCGCGCCTCGCGGGTGGCGGTCACCACGACTGGCGAGGTTTCGTTGGCGTTGGCGACAGCGGGAAAGGCGGCAGCGACGGCAGCAGCCAACAGGCTGTTGTGCAAAATTTTGTTTTTCATGAAAAGTCTTTTGATAAGCGTTATTTTCGGCCGGGCGGAGGGTATCAAATCCTGTCGCGGTGCAGTCGGTTCCAAATGCTCAAGAAAATCATGAATTGCGAGCACGCCTATACTTAGCGCCCCGTGCCATCGCGCCGGACTCCGCCTGCCCATGGTCGAACCCGCTTCTGTCTCCATCGATTACCCCGAAGACCTCCCGGTCTCCCAGCGCCGCGACGAGATCCTCGCCGCGCTGCGCCAGCGGCAGGTGGTGATCGTCTGCGGTGAGACCGGCTCAGGCAAGACTACGCAGCTGCCCAAGATGGCGCTGCAGGTGGCCTTGGAGCGGGATGTGGCCATAGCCGCGCAGTCGTCCAACCGCCAACCGGCAGGCGATCGCGGCCCGCGTCGGCCACGCCTGATCGGCTGCACCCAGCCACGCCGCATTGCCGCGCGCACCATCGCCAGTCGCCTCGGTGTCGAGCTGAAGAATCCCGATCTGGTCGGCTTCAAGGTGCGCTTCACCGACACCAGCAAGCCCGGTGCGCGGCTCAAGGTGATGACCGACGGTATCTTGCTGGCCGAGACGCGCTCCGACCCTGACCTGCGCGCCTACAGCACGCTGCTCATCGACGAGGCGCACGAGCGCAGCCTGAACATCGATTTTCTGCTGGGGTATCTGAAGCGCTTGTGCCGGCGCCGGCCAGACCTCAAGGTGATTGTTACGTCGGCGACCATTGATGCCGAGCGTTTCAGCAAGCACTTCGACGGCGCACCGGTGATCGAAGTCTCGGGCCGGACGTACCCGGTTGAAGTGCGCTACCGGCCGCTGCCCAAGGATTCGGAGGACAGCGCCGAGGCGGTCATCGAGGGCATCGTCGATGCGGTGGACGAACTCGCCCGCGTCGGCAACGGCGATGTGCTGGTCTTCCTCCCCGGCGAGCGCGAGATCCGCGAGACCGCCGAGGCGCTGCGCAAGCACCATCCGCCCGGCGCCGAGATTTTGCCGCTCTATGCACGACTCTCGGCCGCTGAGCAGAACCGCGTGTTCCAGCCGGGTGGGGCGCGGCGCATCGTGCTCTCGACCAACGTCGCCGAGACCTCGCTCACCGTGCCGGGGGTGCGCTATGTGGTCGACCCCGGTCTGGCGCGGGTCAACCGCTACAGCTACCGCACCAAGGTCGAGATGCTGCTCACCGAGCGTGTGAGCCAGGCGTCGGCCAACCAGCGCGCTGGCCGGTGCGGGCGGGTGGCGGCAGGCGTGTGCATCCGCCTCTACGACGAAGACGACTATCAGTCGCGCCCACCCTTTACCGATCCCGAGATCGCGCGCTCGTCGCTGGCTTCGGTGATCCTGCGCATGGCCGCGCTGCGGCTCGGCGACATCGATGCTTTCCCGTTTCTTGAGGCGCCCTCCAGCCGCGCCATCCACGACGGCTACCAGCAGCTGCAGGAGCTTGGCGCGGTCGACGAGTCGCGCCAGATCACCCCGCTGGGCGAGGAGATGGCGCGCTTCCCGCTCGACCCGGCGATCAGCCGGCTCATCTTGGCCGCGCGTGACGAGCAGTGTCTGAAGGAGGTGCTGATCATCGCTAGCGCGCTGTCGGTGCAGGACCCGCGCGAGCGGCCGAGTGACCGTGCCAACGCCGCTGACGATGCCCACCGCGCCTTTGCCGACGAGCGCTCCGATTTCATGGGCCTGCTCAAGCTTTGGAACTGGTACGAGGAGAAGCTCCAGCACAAAAAGTCGAACCGCCAGCTCACCAACGACTGCAAGGAGCGCTTCCTGAGCCCGCTCCGCCTCCGGGAGTGGCGCGATATCCATGGCCAGCTGCACGCCATGCTCAGCGAGACCGGCCTGCGCGAGAACCAGCAGCCGGGCAGCTTCGAGCAGATCCACCGCGCGTTGCTGGCGGGCCTGCTCGGCAACATCGGCGTCAAGACCGACACCCCCGGCGAGTACCAGGGCGCGCGCGCCAACAAGTTCTGGATCTTCCCCGGCTCGGCGCTGCACAAAAAGGGCGGCAAGTGGGTGGTCGCAGCTGAATTGGTCGAAACCAGCAAGCTCTACGCGCGTGGCGTCGCCACCATTCAGCCGGAGTGGATCGAGCAGGTCGCTGGTCCGCTGCTCAAGCGCCAGTACATTGAGCCGCACTGGGACGCCGAGCGCGGTGAAGTGATGGCTTGGGAGCGCGTCACGCTGTTTGGCCTGACGCTGGTCAACCGGCGCAAGGCCCGCTACGGACCGGTCAACCCGACTGAGGCGCACGAGATTTTTTTGCGGCAGGCGCTGGTGGCCGGCAATCTCGAGACGCACGGCAGTTTTTTGCGGCACAACGCTGCGTTGCGCCAAGAGCTGGAGGAGCTCGAGCACATGAGCCGCCGCGTCGACGTGCTGGTCGACGACGACGCCGTGCACGCGCACTTCGCCCGTCTGGTGCCCAAGACTGTGTGCGACGCCCGTTCGTTCGAGCGCTGGCGCAAGGACGTCGAGCAGAAAGACCCGCGAGCCTTGTTCCTGCAGCGCGAGACGCTGATGCGCCACACCGCGGCGGCGGTGACCGAACAGCTGTTCCCCAAGTCGCTGCGAGTTGATGGCGTCGAGTGCCGCTACGACTACCGCTTCGAGCCGGGCCATCCGACCGACGGTGTCACGCTCACGCTGCCGCTGCACCTGCTCAACCGCATCGATCCGCACCAGGGCGAGTGGCTGGTGCCGGGCCTGTTGCGCGAGAAACTCACGCACTGGATCAAAGGATTGCCGAAGGCGCTGCGCCGGGTCTGCGTGCCGGTGCCGGACTGTGTTACCGGCGCACTCGAAGCCTTGGATGACGGGCAAGGCGACCTTGCGGCACGGCTAGCGGCTCACCTCGCCAAGACTTACCGGGTCGACGTGCCCGAGGACACCTTCGCCGGCATCGAGTTGCCGGCACACCTGCGCTTGCGCTATCGGGTGGTCGACGACAAGGGCCGCGAACTCGCCGACGGTCGCGAGCTGCCCGTGTTGCGCTCGCAACTTGCCGAGGCGGCACGGCTCACGTTTGCAAAAGCCGACGAGCCGGCGATGGAGCGCAGCGGCATCCGCAGTTGGGACTTTGGTGATTTGCCCGCGGAGATCGGTTTCAGTCGCGATGGCCGCAAGCTGGTCGGCTACCCGGCCCTGGTCGACGAAGGCGATGCCGTTGCGCTACGCCTGTTCGACACGCCGGATGCCGCGGGGCTCGCACACCGTGCCGGTGTCTGCCGCTTGTTGCGGCTAGAGCTCAAAGACGCCTTTAAGCAGTGGGAGAAGAGTCTGCCGGGGTTCACCCAGGCCGCGCTGCAGGCGCGTCTGCTGTGCGACGCCGACACCCTGCGTGACGACTGGTTGGCCGCGATCGCCGACCGGGCTTTGCTCGGCGACGACGAGCCGCCGCGCACGCAGCGTGATTTCGCCGAGCAGAAGCAGCGTGGTCGTACCCGTCTGCCAGCGGTGGTGGACGCGGTGAGCCGCGTGGCGGTGGCCTGCATCGGCGAGTGGCAAACCATCCAGTCGGCTGTGTCACGGCCCTTGCCGCAGCCCCTCAAGGCTGACGTGCAGGCGCAGTTACAGCGACTGGTCTGCAAGGGCTTCCTCGGCTCGACACCTTGGGCTCATCTGCAGCACCTGCCGCGCTACCTCAAGGCCATTTCGCGGCGTCTTGAGCGCGTCCACCAGAACGCCGCCCGCGACGAGCAGCACCGCAGCGCTATCGCTGCGCTCTGGAGCCACTACGAGCAGCGCTTGGCCCGCCATCGTAAGGCCGGCATCAACGATACTGCGCTCACCGAATACCGCTGGCTGCTCGAAGAGTTGCGGGTGAGCCTGTTTGCGCAGGAGCTGCGCACACCCTTCCCGGTGTCGTACAAGCGCCTCGAGAAACACTGGAGTCAGGTCAGACCATGAGTGCACCCCGGCAGATCCTGCTGCCCTTGCTGCGGCGACCGCAGCCCGACTTGGCCACGTTTGTCGCCGGACCCAATGCCGAGGCACTGGCCGCGGTGCGCAACCTGCTCTCGCCCAACCAGTCGGGCGGTTTGGTCTACCTGTGGGGCGATGCCGGCAGTGGCCGCAGTCATCTGTTGCAGGGCTTCGCCGCCGGGTGCAGCGGATTCGCGGCGACGGCGCGGGTGGTTGAGGCGGCGACGGTGGACGGCGACTGGTTGCCGCAGGGGCCGGTGTTGGTGGTCGACGACGTCGATCGTTTGGCGCCAGCCGCTCAGGTGCGGCTGTTCGACGCCATCAACCGCGGCCATCGCGATGATTGGCTGATGCTGATCTCGGGCCCCTGTGCGCCGGTGCAGCTCGCATTGCGTGGGGAGCTCAGCTCGCGATTGGCGCAGGGCCTTGTGCTGCACCTGCAGCATCTGAGCGATACCGACAAGACCGAGGCGATGTCGGCATACGCCGCGCAACTGGGCTTTGCCTTGCCGAATGACGTGACGTCCTACCTGCTGCGCCATGGTCGGCGCGACCTCGGCACGCTGCTCGCGGTGGTGCAAGCCATCGACGAGGTCTCGCTGCGCGACCAGCGCCCGGTGAGTGTGCGGCTGGCGCACGATGTGCTGTATTCGGCCGATCTGTTCTGCGAGATCTGACCGGCCACGCGCCTAGCGCCGCCGCAGGTAGACGGCGTCGTCGAAGCGCTCGACCCATCCTGGTTGCCACACGACCATCAGCGTCAGCAGCGCGCCTGCGGTGAACGCCTCGGACCAGCCCAGCAGCAGGAAGAAGGGCAGGTAGTCGTCGGTCAGCACAGGCCACGGCAGGGCTTGCAAGACGCCGTACACCAGCACCTGAGCAAGGCCGCTGGCACCCACTGCCAGTCCCGATACGACAAAGCCGTAGCCCCAGAGGAACACGAAGGGATGCGCCGGCAACCGCCGCTCGGCCCACGGTACGGCCGACGCTGAGGCCAGTAGCGGCACACCCGCCCACAACAGCCAATGCAGACCGATGACCTCCAGTGGCTCGTGTGCAGCCAGTCCGGCGCCCAGCGCGGCGATTGCCAGCGATACGACGGCCAGACGTGTGCCGAACATCAGGTAGACCACAGTGGCGCCAATCAGATGGACGTCCAGGCCAGGGTGTGCGCCAGCCCGGAGTCGCCACAGCACCATCAGCGCCGCTGTGGTGCCCAGCCACAGGTTGAGACGCCCGCTCGTCGACAAGCCACGCCAGTCCACGCCGCGGGCAGCCCTGGCGAAACAGAGCAGGGCAAGCAAGCTGCCGGCAATCAGCGCCGGAGTTCCGGGTTCGAGGTGTGGTGGCATGGCGAGGGGAGGCGTAACTCCATTATAGTGGTCGCCTTTCTGGGCGCCTTCCGGCGCGAGTGACCCTTCTGTGCAGCTGGCCTGTTTCGACCTCGACAATACCCTCCTCGCCACCGACAGCGACTACCAGTGGGGCCAGTTCCTGATCGAGGCTGGCGTGCGTGATCGCGAACAGCACGAGGCCGCCAACCAGCGCTTTTACGCGGACTACCAAGCCGGCCGGCTCGACATCGACGCCTTTCTCGCGTTCCAATTGGCACCGCTGGCCGAGCACCCGCGCGCCACGCTCGACGCTTGGCACCAGCGGTTCATGCGCGAAAAGATCCTGCCCAGCATTGGCCGCAGCGCCCGCAAGCTGGTGCAGCAGCACCGCGAGGCTGGCCACACGCTGCTCATCGTCACAGCGACCAATGCCTTCGTCACCGCACCAATCGCCCGCGAGTTCGGCATTGACAACCTCATCGCCACCCTGCCGGAAGAGGTCGAAGGCCGCTACACCGGTCGCTATGCCGGGACGCCGAGTTTTCGCGAGGGCAAAGTCACGCGGCTTGAGCAGTGGCTCGCGGGGCAGGGGGCGTCACTCGACGATGTCCGCGAAAGCTGGTTCTACAGCGACTCGCAGAACGATCTGCCGCTGCTTGAGCGCGTCACCCATCCGGTTGCAGTCGACCCCGATCCGATCCTCGAATCGATCGCGCACCAGCGTCGCTGGCCGGTCATCAGTCTGAGACACTAGGCGCATGATCACCCGCTTGCTGAACAAGGTCTTCCGTCGTGCCCACGCGCTGGGGCGTCCGCCCACCGTGGTCGGCAAGGGCAGCCACAACATTCGCCACGAGCAGATCAGCCAGGCGGCGCGGCGCACCACCGCCACCTTGCAGGAACATGGCTATCTGGCCTTTGTGGTGGGTGGCGCGGTGCGCGACCTGCTGCTCGGCGTGCAGCCCAAGGATTTCGATGTCGCCACCAACGCCACGCCGGAGCAGGTGCACGCGCTGTTCCGCCGCTCGCGCATCATCGGCCGGCGCTTTCGGCTGGTGCACGTGATGTTCGGTGGCGAGACCATCGAAGTCAGCACCTTCCGTGGCGGCCACGACGAGAACGCCGGCACCGACGAGCATGGTCGCATCCTCCGCGACAACGTTTGGGGCACCCAAGAGGAAGACGCGCGGCGCCGCGACTTCACCGTCAACGCCTTGTTCTTCGATCCGCAGCGCGAGGAGGTGTGGGATTGGCATGGCGGAGTCAACGACTTGCGCGTGCGCAAGCTGCGCATGATTGGCGATCCGGTCAAGCGCTACCGCGAAGATCCGGTGCGGATGCTCCGCGCCGCCCGCCTGTCGGCCAAGCTTGGCCTCGATATTGAGCGTGGCACCCGCGCACCGATCCGCGAGCTGGCGTCCTTGCTGCGCAACGTGCCCGAGGCGCGGCTGTTCGACGAGCTGGTCAAGCTGCTGATGTCGGGGCAGGCCGAACGCTGTGTGCGTGCGTTGCATGCCGAGGGCCTCGACCGAGACCTGCTGCCGACGCTTGATGCCGCTCTGCGCGACCCGGTCGCTGAGCGCTTCGTCATGGCGGCGCTGGCCAATACCGACGCTCGCATCCTTGAAGACAAGCCGGTGTCGCCGACGTTTCTGCTGTCGGCCCTGCTCTGGGGCGATGTCCTGCGGACCTGGCAGGCCGCCGAAGCGCGCGGCGAGAAGCCAGTCCCGGCGCTACTCGAAGCGATGCAGGCCGCGCTCGACGGCCAAGCCAAGCGCTTGGCCATTCCCCGCCGCTTCGATGCCGGTATGAAGGAGATCTGGCTGATGCAGCCGCGCTTTTTGCAGCGCACCGGGCAGCGGCCGTTCCGTCTGCTTGAGAACCCGCGGTTTCGCGCCGGCTACGATTTCTTTCGGCTGCGCTGCGAATCGGGTGAGCTCGACATCGCCATCGCCGATTGGTGGGAGGACTTTCAGCACGCCAATCCGGTCGACCGCGAGGCTCTGCTGGTGCGCGAGCCCGCCGCCGAAGGCGCGCCGCGCAAGCGCCGCCGCCGTCGCGGTCCGCGGCGTGCGCCCGGTGCCGGAGCGGAGGCGTGACCCGCGTGTTTGTCGCGCTCGGCAGCAACCTCGCCGACCCGGTTGCGCAACTGGCCGCCGCCTGCGACGAGATTGGTCGTCTGCCGCAGACCCGTCTGCTGGGGCGCTCGTCGCTGTGGCGCTCGGCGCCCGTCGGTTATCTGGATCAACCGGACTTCGTCAATGCCGTGGCCGAGGTCGACACCACACTTGAGCCAGAGGCGCTGCTCGAACAGTTGCTGGAGATTGAGCGCCGCCACGGCCGGGTTCGCGAGTTCGCCAATGCTCCGCGTACCCTCGACCTTGACATCGCGCTCTACGGCGAGCGGCGCATCGACACGCCGACACTGACGGTGCCGCATCCGCGCATGCACGAGCGTGCGTTCGTCCTCTTGCCCTTGCACGAACTCGCGCCGGACCTCAGCATTCCAGGTCATGGCCCGCTGCGTAACCTGCTGCCGGGTGTGGCCGATCAGCGACTCGAGGTGATGCCGTCGTGACTGCACCGGCGTTTCGTCATGTGGTGGTGGAAGGCCCGATCGGAGCTGGCAAGACTTCGCTCGCCCGTCGTCTTGCCGACACGTGGGGCGGCGAGCTGCTGCTCGAGGAGCCGTCTGAGAATCCGTTTCTGCCGCTGTTCTACAAGGACATGCGACGCTATGCGCTGCCCACCCAGTTGAGCTTTTTGTTCCAGCGCGCTGAGCAACTCAAAGGGCTCTCGCAGCCCGGCTTGTTCAGCCCGCTCACGGTCTGCGACTTTTTGCTGGACAAGGACCCGCTGTTCGCCCGCCTGAACCTGGACGATGCCGAGTTCGAGCTCTACCAGACGGTGTTCGACAAGCTCGCCCCCGACACGCCACCGCCGGACCTCGTCATCTACTTGCAGGCGCCGGTGCAGGCCCTCACCGACCGCGTGCGCCGGCGCGGCGTGGGCTACGAGCAAGGCATGCAGGCCGAGTATCTGGCCCGCCTCGCCGAGGCCTACAGCCGCTTCTTCCACGCCTACGAGGCGGCACCCGTGCTGATCGTCAATAGCACAAAGCTCAATTTCGTCGAAGACGACGAAGCCTTTGCCATGCTGCTCCAGCGCATCACGCAGATGCGCGGCCAGCGCGAGTTCTTTAGTCGTGGCTGAGGTGCGAGTCACTGTTCACCGCTTGCAGGCGCTGCGCGATGCCGGCACGCCGATTGTCGCGCTGACCTGCTACGACGCCAGCTTCGCCCGGCTGCTGGCCGCCGCCGGCGTCGACGTGCTGTTGGTCGGCGATTCGCTGGGCATGGTGGTGCAGGGCCGCGACTCAACTTTGGGCGTGAGCGTTGCCGACACTGCCTACCATGTCGCCTGCGTGGCGGCGGCATCGGGATCGGCGTTGGTGCTGGCCGATCTGCCGTTCGGCAGCTACCAGGGCAGCGCCGAGTCGGCGTTTGCGGCTGCCGCCAAGCTGATGTCGGCCGGCGCGCATATGGTCAAACTCGAGGGCGGCACGGTGATGGCGCCGACGGTCGCGTTCCTCTCGCAGCGCGGGGTGCCGGTGTGCGGCCACATTGGCCTGACGCCGCAGTCGGTGCACCAGCTGGGCGGTTATCGGGTACAAGGCCGCGACGAAGCGGCGGTGGCGCAGCTCGTCGCCGACGCCCTGGCGCTGGAGGCGGCGGGTGCGCGAATGCTGGTGCTCGAGACGGTGCCAGCCCCAGTGGGCCGCGCTCTGCGCGAGGCGCTGACCATCCCGCTGATCGGCTGTGGCGCTGGACCCGACTGCGACGGCCAGGTGCTGGTGTTGCACGACATGCTGGGCATCACGCCGCCGCCGCTACCGCGCTTTGTTCGCGATTTCACCCGCGGCGCCGAGAGCGTGGGTGCGGCCGTCACGAGTTACGTTCAGGCGGTGCGCGAGCGCCGTTTCCCGTCGCCCGAGGAGTGCTATCCGTGAGCGAAAACCCGTCCGCTGCCGAATTTGATTTTGAGGCCGCCATCCGCGAACTCGAAACCCTGGTCGGCCAGCTCGAACGCGGTGACTTGGCGCTGGATGCCGCATTGGCCGCCTACCAGCGCGGCAGTCAGTTGTTGATCGCCTGTCGCGGTCGCCTCGAGGCGGTGCGTCAGCAGGTGCAGATTGTGGATGGCGAAGTGCTGCGCGCCTTCGACGGCGGGGATAACGCATGAGTGTCGTTGCCGCCGATGCACCGTTCGCCGATTGGGCTGACGCTGTTCGCAACCGCGTCGAGCGTGCGCTTGAGCAGGCTTTGCCGGAATCGGCCTTGGTGCCGCAGCGCTTGCATCAGGCGATGCGCTACGCGGTGCTCGGCGGTGGCAAGCGGGTGCGACCGTTGCTCACCTGCGCTGCCGGAGCGGTGTTCGCAGCGCCCGCGACTGCGCTCGACCAGGCCGCGTGTGCTGTCGAGCTGATTCACGCCTACTCGCTGGTGCACGACGATCTGCCGTGCATGGACGACGACAACCTGCGCCGCGGTAAGCCGACCGTCCACATCGCTTTCGACGAGGCCACCGCCATGCTGGTCGGCGACAGCCTGCAGTCGCTGGCCTTTGCACTGCTGTCGGCGCCAGGGCTGCTGGCCGACCCGGCCGCGCAGCTGGCCATGGCTCATCAGCTGGCCGTGGCGTCCGGTTCACGCGGCATGGCCGGCGGCCAGGCCATCGACCTTGACAGCGTCGGCGTCGAGCTGAGCGTGCCGCAACTCGAGCACATGCACATGCACAAGACCGGCGCGCTGATTCGCGCCGCGGTCAATCTGGGCGTTGGCTGCGGCGGCGCCCTCGGCACGCCCGCAGCAACGGCGCTGGACCGCTACGCGATGGCGGTGGGGCTCGCGTTTCAAGTGGTCGACGACATCCTCGACGCCGAGGCCAGCACTGCCGAACTCGGCAAGACCGCCGGCAAGGATGAGGCCGCCAATAAACCGACCTACGTCAGCATGCTCGGCATCACGCCGGCCCGAGAACTGGCTCAGACCTTGCACGCGCGTGCGCTTGGCGCCCTCGACGACATCGACGGCGACACCACGCGATTGCGGCAGTTGGCTCAGACCTTGCTGCGTCGGGGCGCCTGATCGTTGCCAGGGCGTTTTGTCGGACGCTGGCGCGTCGGAACCAAAGTCCGACTGCTTTGGTCGGACATTACACGTGCCGTCGTATACTCAGCGACAACCCAGAACACGACAATCATTGAAGAGGTCGCCCATGCACCCCAACGAACCCGTACAAATCCCTGACGTTCAGGGCACCCCCGACACCCGCCAGCTGGCCATCGATAAGGTTGGCATCAAGGACATCCGCCATCCCGCCAAGGTGCTTGATCGCTCGGGTGGGGTGCAACACACCGTCGCCAACTTCAACATGTACGTGCACCTGCCGCACAACTTTAAAGGCACGCACATGAGCCGCTTCGTTGAGATCCTCAACAGTGGCGACCGCGAGATCTCGGTCGAGTCGTTCGAGCCGCTGGTGCGCGAGATGGTGGCCCGTCTCGAGGCTGAAGCCGGCTACATCGAGATGAAGTTCCCGTACTTCGTCAACAAGAAGGCGCCCGTCTCTGGTGTCGAAAGCCTGCTCGACTACGAAGTCACATTCATCGGCGAGGTTCGTGAGGGCCACTACCGCTTCCAGATGAAGGTGCTGGTGCCGGTGACCAGCCTCTGCCCGTGCTCAAAGAACATTTCCGACTATGGCGCGCACAACCAGCGCTCGCACGTGACGGTCACGGTTGAGACGCGCGACTTCGTCTGGATCGAGGACGTCATCCAGACTGTGGAGGCGCAGGCCTCCTGTGAACTGTTCGGCCTGCTCAAGCGACCGGATGAGAAGTACGTCACCGAGCGCGCCTACGAGAACCCCAAGTTCGTCGAGGACATGGTGCGCGACGTGGCCGGCGCGCTCAAGGCCGACCACCGCATTGGCCGCTTCGTGGTCGAGTCGGAGAACTTCGAGTCAATCCATAACCATTCGGCATACGCGCTGATCGAGGGTGGCGTTGCCTGATTGATCGGGTCCGCTGCCCGTGACGCCCGGCAACTCTATATGGGGGTCATAAGTTCTTGCGATTGCGCGGCCGCGTGAAATGTTGCAAGTTTGCTAGGTTAAGGGCGGCGGTCTAAGCTTTCGCGTCCAGACCTTAAAAACACTAAACCTAGGAGACTTGAGTCATGCTGAACCCCGTCGCGGTCCAACACAAGTGTGCGTTCCCGGACAACCAGACGGTTGCCCAAGGGGATCCCGAGCTGTGGGACGCCATTTGCAAGGAAGCCCACCGGCAGGAAGAGCACATCGAGCTGATCGCCTCGGAAAACTACACCAGCCCGGCGGTGATGCAGGCCCAGGGTTCGGTTCTGACCAATAAGTACGCCGAAGGCTATCCGGGCAAGCGCTACTACGGTGGTTGCGAATTCGTTGATATCGCCGAGCAGCTGTGCATCGACCGCCTCAAGCAACTGTATGGCGCCAATTTCGCCAACGTTCAGGCGAGTTCGGGTTCGCAGGCTAACCAAGCCGCCTTCCTGGCCCTGCTGCAGCCGGGCGACACCATCATGGGTATGAGCTTGGCCGAGGGCGGCCACTTGACGCACGGCATGCACCTCAATATGTCGGGCAAGTGGTTCAAGCCGGTCAGCTACGGCCTCGACGCCAACGAAGTCATCGACTACGACGCGATGGAGCGACTGGCCCACGAACACAAGCCGAAGCTGATCATCGCTGGCGCTTCGGCCTACTCGCTGAAGATCGATTGGGAGCGCTTCGCTGCCGTCGCCAAGTCTGTCGGTGCGTATTTCATGGTCGACATGGCCCACTACTCGGGCCTGATCGCTGCCGGCGAGTACCCCAACCCGGTACCGTTCGCCGACGTCGTCACCTCGACCACCCACAAGAGCCTGCGCGGCCCGCGTGGCGGCATCATCCTCACCAACGACGAAGAGATGGCCAAGAAGCTCAACTCTGCGGTGTTCCCGGGTGTGCAGGGCGGCCCGCTGATGCACGTCATCGCCGGCAAGGCCACGGCCTTCCACGAGGCGCTGCAGCCAGCCTTCAAGGCCTACCAGCAGCAGGTCAAAAAGAATGCGGCTACCCTGGCCGAGACCCTGATCGAGCGTGGTCTGCGCATCGTCAGTGGTCGCACCGAGAGCCACGTGATGCTGGTCGACCTCCGCGCCAAGGGCATTACCGGCAAGGAAGCCGAACGCGTGCTGGGCGAAGCCCACATCACCTGCAACAAGAACGGCATCCCCAACGATCCGGAAAAGCCCTTCGTCACCAGTGGTATTCGTCTTGGCTCGCCGGCCATGACCACCCGCGGTTTCAAGGAAGAGCAGGCCCGTCTGACCGCCAACCTGGTGGCCGACGTGCTCGAGGCCCCTCAGGACGCTGCTCGCATCGCCGCAGTGCGCGCCAAGGTCGCCGAACTGACCGCCGCCTTCCCGGTGTACGGTCTCTAATCGCATCTGACGGGGGTCGTTCGGCCCCCGTCAATCCTGTTTCCCCTGCCAATTCATAATGTGGCCCGCCGGTCAGGCGGCGCTATAACTTTCGAGGAGAATTAACGTGGCTGGTCGTAATTTCCTGTTCGTTCCGGGTCCGTCCAACGTGCCCGACCGTGTCCTGCGTGCAATGGTTGTGTCGATGGAAGACCACCGTTCGCCGAAATTCCCGTCGCTGTGGGAGCAGATTGTCCCCGGCTTGAAGAAGCTGTTCCGCACCACCAGTGGCACCCCGTTCGTGTTCCCGTCGTCGGGCACCGGTTGCTGGGAAGCCGCGGTGACCAACACCCTGAGCCCGGGCGACAAGATCCTTGCCTCGCGCTTTGGTCAGTTCAGCCACCTGTGGATTGACATGTGCAGCCGCCTCGGTCTGGACGTCGAGGTCATCGACGTCGAGTGGGGCACTGGCGTGCCGGTCGAGCAGTACGCCGAGCGTCTGAAGGCCGACACCGGCCACCAGATCAAGGCCGTGCTGGCTTGCCACAACGAGACGGCCACCGGCGTGTCCTCAGACATTGGCGCGGTGCGCAAGGCTCTGAACGATGCCAAGCACCCGGCACTCCTGTTCGTCGACACCGTCTCGGGTCTGGGCTCGATCGACTTCCGCTTTGACGACTGGGGCGTCGACATGGCGGTGTCCGGTTCGCAGAAGGGCATGATGCTGCCGGCTGGTCTGGGTGTGCTCTGCGCCAGCCAGAAGGCTCTCGACCTGCGCTCAACCGCTCAGATGAAGCGCTGCTATTTCGATCTTGGCGACATGATTAACGCCAACGCCAGCGGCTATTTCCCCTACACCCCGGCACTGCCGCTGTTCTATGGCCTGATTGAAGCACTCAAGGCCATCGAAGAAGAAGGCCTGGACAACATCATCGCCCGTCACCACTACCTCGCCGAAGGCGCCCGCGCTGCCGTGCAGAAGGGTTGGGGCCTGCAGCTGTGCGCCAAGGAGCCGAAGTGGTATTCGGATACCGTTTCCGCTGTCATGGTGCCGGAAGGCATCAACGGCGCTGAGGTCATCGCGCGTGCCTACCACCGTTACAACGTGTCGCTGGGTGCCGGTCTGTCCAAGGTTGCCGGCAAGCTGTTCCGCATTGGCCACCTCGGCGACCTCAACGAAGTCCACCTCTCGGCCGGCATCGCCGGTGCCGAGATGGCCATGCTCGATTGCGGCATCAAGGTGCAGCCGGGCAGTGGCATCGCTGCGGCCAGCGAGTACTGGCGCAACAACCAGCCGCCGTCGGGTCTGTTGAAGCGCTAACAAGAATAACGAAGGGGGAGGACCCATGGAGCACGTTGTATTCCTGGACCGGCAGTCGCTGAAAGCGAACGTCCGTCGGCCGTCGTTCGAGCACACCTGGGAGGAGCATGTCCAGACGCTCGAGGCCGATGTTGTCACGCGACTGAAGAACGCCACGGTGGCCATCACCAACAAGGTGCCCATCCGTAAGGCGACACTGGAACAGCTGCCGAATCTGAAAATGATTGCGGTAGCCGCCACTGGATACGACGTGATCGATGTGGCTGCGTGCCGTGAGCGCGGCGTGGGGGTGGCCAACATCCGCAACTACGCCGTGCACACCGTGCCGGAGCACAGCTTCGCGCTGATTTTTGCCTTGCGTCGCAACATCATCGCCTACCGCGACGATGTGCTGCGCGGTCGCTGGCAAGCGCAGGACCAGTTCTGCTTTTTTGACCACAGCATCAGCGACCTGTACGGCAGTACGCTGGGCATCTTCGGTGAAGGCGCTCTAGGTCAGGGTACGGCTAAAATCGCGCGAGCTCTGGGCATGCGCGTGCTGTTTGCCGACCATCCGCCGCCCAAGGCACCAGATGTCGAGTTCACCGACCCGGACACCGTTCTCGCCGAGTCCGACATCATTTCGCTGCACTGTCCGCTGACGCCCGAGTCGCGCAACTTCATCGGGCTCGAGCAGTTCCGCAAGATGAAGCGCACCGCCATCCTCATCAATACCGCTCGCGGCGGGTTGGTGGACGAGGCGGCGCTCAAAGAAGCCCTGGAGACCGGTCTCATCGCCGGTGCCGGTTTTGACGTGCTGACCAAGGAGCCGCCGAAAGACGGCAATCCGCTGCTCGACATCAAAACCCCCAATTTCATCCTGACGCCGCATGTGGCGTGGGCTTCGGACGGCGCCATGCAGTTCCTGGCCGACCAGCTGATCGACAACGTCGAGGCCTACATCGCTGGCAAGCCGCAGCACTTGGTGACCTAAAACCGGCTGCGTAACTGAATCTGAGATCAAACCAATGACTAAGAAACTTTTGTTCCAACTGGACACCGACGCGCTCGGCAACAGTTTTGACACCGTTGTTGCTTACGACGGCGGTGCCGATCACGTGATCGTGCACGGTGGCATCACCCCCCAGAACGTCGGCTTCCTTGTCGACGGCTGCATCTTCACCCGCGGCGAGAAGCAAAACACCGCCATCTTCGTGGGCGGCAGCAACCTCGCCGCTGGCCAGGAGCTGTTTGCAGCGGTGCAAAAGAAGTTCTTTGCCAAGTTCCGCGTGTCGGTGATGCTCGACTCCAACGGCTCGAACACCACGGCCGCCGCCGGCGTGGCGTGCTTGACCAAGCACACCAGCGCCAAGGGAAAGCGCGCCGTCATCCTCGCTGGCACCGGCCCGGTCGGCCAGCGTGCCGCCGCCATGCTGGCGGGCGAGGGCGCGCAGGTGGTGATCACCTCGCGCACCGCCGACAAGGCGCAGGCCGCCTGTAATGATATTAAGGCGCGCTTCGGTTTCGACTGCATCGCCGCTGCCGGTGGCACGCCGGAGGAGCGCCTCGCCGCCATCCAGGGCGCGCATCTCATCTTCTCGGCTGGCGCCGCCAGCAGTGAACTTCTGCGCGAAGACGACTGGGCCACCAGCCCGACGCTGGAGGTCCTCTGCGACGCCAACGCCACCCCGCCGCTGGGCATTGCCGGCATCGGCATGGGCGACAAGGCGGTCGAGAAGCACGGCAAGATCGTCTACGGCGCGCTCGGCTTCGGCAACCTCAAGCTGGCTGTGCACCGCGCCTGCGTCGGTAAGCTGTTTGAGGCGGCCGACCAGGTGTTCGACGCCGAGCAGGTCTACGCCGTCGCCAAGGGCATGGTCTAAGGACACCGAGATGACGATGAAGCAACTCCCGGTCGAGGGCTTTCTCGACCAATTGGCCTCTGCACAACCGACCCCGGGCGGCGGCTCTGCCGCTGCCGTGATGGGTGCCATGGGCGCCGCGCTGGTGTCGATGGTCGCTAACCTCACGGTCGGCAAAAAGAAGTACGCCGAGGTCGAGCCGCAGGTCAAGGACGTGCTGGCCGAGAGCGAGAAGCTCCGAGCCCAGCTGACCGCCGCCCTGCAGGAAGACGTGGCTGCGTTCGACACAGTGATGGCCGCCTACGGCTTGCCCAAGGACTCGGACGAACAGAAGGCCGCCCGCAGCGCCGCCATTCAAGTCGCGCTGAAGGAGGCCACCGAGGCGCCACTGCACTGCGCGCGTCTGGCGCACCAAGTGCTGCCGCTGACCTTGCGCATCGCCGAGATCGGCAACGTCAACATCATTTCGGATGCTGGCGTCGCTGTACTGGCGGCCCAGGCTGCGCTGCGCAGCGCGGTGCTGAATGTGTTTGTCAACGCTGCCGCGATCGAGGACAAGTCCTTCGCTCAGCCGCGCATGGACGAGGCCGAGCGTCTGATGGCCGAAGGTGCAGCGATGGACGCCAAGGTCTTTGGGCTGGTCAAGCAGACCATCCTCGGCCACTGAACGGTTGCTATGGATCCTCGCAGCCTGCTGATTGATTCGTACAAGGCGGCCGTGGCTGCCGTCGACCCGCTGGTCATCCTGCCGCAGCACCTGCCTCAGCCGCCGAAGGGTCGCACCCTGGTGATCGGTGCCGGCAAGGCGGCTGCCTCAATGGCCGCTGCGGTGGAACGCCACTGGCCGGCCGACGCCCCCCTCGAGGGCGTGGTGATCACTCGCTACGAGCATGGCATGTCGACCCACCGCATCCGCGTGGTCGAGGCCGGTCACCCGGTGCCGGACGAGAACGGAGAGGCTGCGGCGCGCGAGATCCTCGCTGCAGTTCAGCAGCTGGGCCCGGACGACCTCTTGCTAGCATTGGTCTCCGGTGGTGGCTCGAGCCTGCTCAGCTTGCCGGTCGAGGGCATTTCGATGGCCGAACTCAAGCAAGTCACAAAAGACCTGCTCAAGAGCGGCGCCCCGATTCAGGACATGAACACTGTCCGCAAGCACCTGTCGCTCATCCAAGGTGGACGTCTGACTGCCGCGTGCAAGGCGCAAGTGCTGGCGCTGGTGATCTCGGATGTCACTGGCGACGAAGCCACTCACATCGCCTCCGGCCCCTGCGCGCCGGACCCGACCACCTACGCCGATGCGGTAGCCATCCTCAAGCGCTGGGAGGTCACACCGCCCGCGAGTGTGGCGAAAGTTTTGGACGAAGGCGTGCGCGGCGTCCGAGCCGAGACGCCCAAGCCGGGCGACGCAGTCTTCGCGCGCTGCGAGAATCGTGTCATCGGCACCGCCACCGGCATGCTCACCGCCGCCGCCGAATTTTTTGCCAAGCACGGCATCGCCAGCGCGGTTCTGGGTGACTCGGTCACTGGCGAGGCGCGCGAGGTGGCTAAGGTCTATGGTGCGCTGGCTCGCGAGGTGCGCGCGCATCAGCGTCCGTTCACGGCGCCCATTGCACTGATCAGCGGTGGTGAGTGCACGGTGACGGTTAAGGGCAAAGGCCGCGGCGGGCGGTGCGCCGAGTTCCTGATGTCCTTGTGCATCGACCTTGAGGGTGCGCCGGACATGTACGCCCTGGCCGCTGACACGGACGGCATCGATGGCTCGGAAGACAATGCCGGTGCCTATCTGGGGCCGGATAGCCTCGCCCGTGCAGCCGCCAAGGGTTTGCCCAAGCCACTGGCCTTTCTTGAGAACAATGACGCGTACAGCTTTTTTGACGCGCTCGACGATCTCATCGTCACCGGCCCGACGCGCACCAATGTCAATGATTACCGGGTCATTCTGTTGACCCGCTAGAGCAGTCAAAACAAATCCAAAACTCTGAAGGAGACCGGCATGGCCAGCGATATCGAGATTGCACAGAAAGCGACGATGAAGCGCATCACCGAGGTGGCCGCCAAGCTCGGCATCGCGGACGAGCATCTGGAACCGTACGGTCATTTCAAGGCCAAGGTCTCGCTTGACTACGTCGACTCCCTAAAGGGCAAGCCCAACGGCAAGCTGATTCTGGTTACGGCCATCAGCCCGACCCCGGCCGGCGAAGGCAAAACCACCACCACCGTGGGTCTGGGTGACGCACTCAACCGCATCGGTAAGAAGACCGTGATCTGCCTGCGCGAGCCCTCGCTCGGCCCGGTGTTCGGTGTGAAGGGCGGCGCGGCCGGCGGCGGCTACGCGCAGATCGTGCCGATGGAAGACATCAACCTGCACTTTACGGGTGACTTCTCGGCCATCGCGCTGGCCAACAACCTGCTGTCGGCGATGATCGACAACCACATCAACCACGGCAACACGCTCGACATCGACCCGCGCCGCATCACTTGGAAGCGCGTCGTCGACATGAACGACCGTGCCCTGCGCGACATCGTCATCGGCATTGGCGGCACCGCCAACGGTTTTGTTCGTCAGGACGGCTTCGACATTGTGGTGGCCTCCGAAGTCATGGCCATTTTCTGTCTGGCAACCTCGGTCAAGGACCTCAAAGAGCGGCTCGGCGACATCGTCATCGGGTACACCCGCGACCAGAAGCCGGTTCACGCGCGCGACCTCAACGCCCACGGTGCGATGACCGTGCTGCTCAAGGATGCGCTCAAGCCCAACCTGGTGCAGACGCTGGAGAACAACCCGGCCTTCGTCCACGGCGGCCCCTTCGCCAACATCGCCCACGGTTGCAACTCGGTGATCGCCACGCAGAGCGCGCTAAAGCTCGGCGAGTACGTGGTGACTGAAGCCGGCTTTGGCGCCGACTTGGGCGCTGAGAAATTCCTCGACATCAAGTGCCGCAAGACCGGCCTGATGCCGTCAGCCTGCGTCGTTGTAGCGACGGTGCGCGCACTCAAATACCACGGTGGCAAGGACGTCAAAGCCCTCAACACCGAGGATCTCGACGCTCTCGGCAAGGGTCTCGTCAACCTCGAGCGCCACGTCCACAACGTCACCACCAACTACGGCCTGCCGTGTGTGGTGTCGATCAATCGCTTCACCTTCGACACCGATGCCGAGATCGCCATGGTCACCGAGCGCATGAAGGCGCTGGGTGCCAACGTGGTGCTGGCCGAGCATTGGGCCAAGGGTGGTGCAGGCGCCGAGAACCTGGCGCACGAGGTGGTGCGTCTCGCCGAAGGCAAGAGCTCGCCGACCTTCGTCTACGAAGACAGCGACAGCCTCTGGGACAAGATGAAGAAGGTCGCCACCAAGATCTACGGCGCCGCCGACATCAGCGCGCCGGCCAAGGTCAAGCAGCAGATCCAGGCTTGGCAGGATGCTGGCTACGGCAGCTACCCGATTTGCGTGGCCAAGACGCAAAGCTCGTTCAGCACCGACGCCACCGTGCGTGGCGCCCCCAGTGGCCACATGGTCAACATCCGCGAGGTGCGGCTGGCGGCGGGTGCGCAGTTCATCGTCATGATTTGTGGCGACATCATGACCATGCCGGGCCTGCCCAAGGTGCCCAGCGCCGAGAAAATCGACATTGACGACAACGGCAAGGTAGTCGGACTGTTCTGACCGTTGTTGTGACCCGGCCCGAGCAAGCCCGTGCCAAGACGCGGGCGCCGCGGCCCCACCGTTTTCCAGACTGAAGGAGAGAAGCTGTGGATATCCACGAGTATCAAGCCAAGGATGTGCTGTCGAAGTACGGAGTAGCCATTCAGCCCGGCCGTGTCGCCTACACGCCGGAACAAGCGGCATTTGCCGCCACCGAGCTGGGTGGCTGGCACTGGGCCGTCAAGGCGCAGATCCATTCGGGCGCCCGCGGCAAGGCTGGCGGCGTGAAGCTGTGCAAGACCTACCACGATGTTCAGGAGGCCGCTGCCGGCATGATCGGCAAGCGTCTGGTGACGCACCAGACCGGCCCTGAAGGCAAGCTCTGCGAGCGCGTCTACATCGAGGTCGCCGAAGCCTTCGAGAAGGAGCTGTACCTGGGCTTCGTGCTCGACCGCAAGGCCGAACGCATCCGCGTGATCGCCTCGGCTGAGGGGGGCATGGAGATTGAGGAGCTCGCGCAGACCGCACCCGAGAAGATTCTGCAGGTGATCGTCGAGCCGGCCGTGGGCTTGCAGCCGTTCCAAGCGCGTGAGATTGCCTTTGGCATGGGTCTCAACATCAAGCAGGTGAGCCGCGCCACGTCGATCATCATGGGCTGCTACCGCGCCTTCCGTGACAAGGACGCGACCATGCTCGAGATCAACCCGCTGGTGGTTACCAAAGACGACCGCGTGATCGCGCTCGACGCCAAAATGAGCTTTGACGACAACGCGATGTTCCGCCTGCCGGATATCGCCGAGATGCGTGACCTGGCCCAGGAAGATCCGCGCGAGGCCGAAGCCAGCCAGCACAACCTCAACTACGTCGGCCTTGATGGCGACATTGGTTGCATCATCAACGGCGCCGGTCTGGCCATGGCCACCATGGACACCATTAAGTACGCCGGTGGCGAGCCCGCAAACTTCCTCGACGTTGGCGGTGGCGCCAGCCCCGAGCGCGTGGCGGTGGCGTTCAAGCTGGTGCTGTCGGACCCGAACGTGTCGGCCATCCTCGTTAACATTTTTGCTGGGATCAACCGCTGCGACTGGATTGCTGAAGGCGTGGTGGCGGCAGCCAAAGGCCTGCGCGTCCCGTTGATTGTGCGTCTGGTCGGCACCAACTACATCGAAGGTCGCAAGATCATCGAGAACTCTGGCTTGCCGATCATCAGCGCCGAAACGCTGCTCGAGGCCTGCGAGAAGTCGGTCGCAGCCGCCAAAGAGCACCGTGCCAAGCACGGTATGTGATCACCGGACACCAAGGACACCCAACCATGAGCATTCTGATTGACGAAAAGACCCCGGTGATCGTGCAGGGCTTCACCGGCGACAAGGCAACCTTCCACGCGAAGGAAATGATCGAGTACGGCACCAACGTGGTCGGCGGCGTGACCCCGGGCAAGGGCGGCCAAAAGCACCTCGACCGCCCGGTGTTCAACACCGTCAAGGCCGCGGTGGACGCCACCGGCGCCCGCGCCAGCCTGGCCTTCGTGCCGCCGCCGTTTGCTGCTGACGCGCTGATGGAAGCCGCCGACGCTGGCCTCGACTTGGTGTGCATCATCACCGATGGCATCCCGGCTCAGGACATGATGCGCGTCAAGCGCTACCTGATGCGCTATCCGAAGGACAAGCGCACCACCATCGTCGGCCCCAACTGCGCCGGCATCATCTCGGCTGGCAAGGCTATGTTGGGCATCATGCCGGGGCACATCTACAAGCGTGGCACCATCGGCATCGTGTCGCGTTCGGGCACACTGGGTTACGAAGCCGCCGAGCAGCTGCGCGACGTCGGTCTCGGCGTGACCACCTCGGTGGGCATCGGCGGTGACCCGATCAACGGCTCAAGCTTCCTTGATCACCTGGTCCGCTTCGAGAACGACCCCGAGACCGAGGCCGTGATCATGATCGGCGAAATCGGCGGGCCGCAAGAAGCCGAAGCCGCCGAGTGGGTCAGCAAGAACATGAGCAAGCCGGTGGTCGGCTACGTGGCCGGTCTGACGGCGCCTAAGGGCCGTCGCATGGGCCACGCCGGCGCCATCATCTCGGCAACCGGCGACTCGGCTGCCGAAAAGTCGGAGATCATGAAGTCTTTCGGTCTGCTGGTCGCCCCCAGTGCCAATGACTTCGGCAAGACTGTGCTGGAAGCGCTCAAGCGCAAGGCTGCCTAATCGGCAAACAGGGGGCCATGGCCCCCTGTTCTTTTTTGTATCAGTGCTACATCGCCGCGCCCGCCGGGCCGGTGTTTTGTCAGGGAGAGGTGAGATGAGTTTTTACGCTGTTGAGCAGGCCACGCCGCGCCTGCACCGTTCGGAACTGGCCGTGCCCGGCTCCAACCCGTCGATGTTCGAGAAGGCCGCTGCCAGCAAGGCCGACGTGGTGTTCCTCGATTGCGAGGACGCCGTTGCGCCGGACGATAAGGAGCAGGCCCGGAAAAACATTATCCAAGGCCTGAACGACATCGACTGGGGCAGCAAGACCATGATGGTTCGCATCAATGGCCTGGACACCCACTACATGTACCGCGACGTGGTTGACATCGTCGAAGCCTGTCCGCGTCTGGACATGATCCTCATCCCCAAGGTTGGGGTGCCGCAGGACGTCTACGCCATCGACATGATGGTCACCCAGATCGAGACCGCCAAGAAGCGCACCAAGCGCATCGGCTTTGAAGTGCTGATCGAGACCGCGCTCGGTATGGCCAACGTCGAAGCGATTGCGCAGTCGAGCAAGCGTCTCGAAGCCATGAGCTTCGGTGTCGCAGACTACGCCGCCTCGACTCGCGCCCGCACCACCGTCATCGGTGGCGTCAACAAGGACAGCGTGGTGCTGACCGACAAGGACGAGCAGGGCAACCGCGACGCCTTCTGGACCGACCCCTGGCACGCCGCACAGACCCGCATGATGGTCGCTTGCCGCGCCTATGGTTTGCGCCCGATCGACGGCCCGTTCGGCGACTTCAACGATCCGGACGGTTACATTTCGGCCGCCAACCGCTGTGCTGTGCTCGGTTACGAAGGCAAGTGGGCGATTCACCCCAGCCAGATCGAACTGGCCAATCAGGTCTACACGCCGTCGGCTGCCGAAGTCACCAAGGCGCGTCGCATCATCGAAGCCATGGCGCAGGCCGCCAAGGAAGGCAAGGGCGCCGTCTCGCTGGACGGTCGCTTGATCGACATCGCCTCGATTCGCATGGCCGAGGCCCTAATCGCCAAGGCGGACCAGATCGCAGCTGCTTGACCTCGCATCGCCAGCTGGGCGCTAAGCCCACTTTAAAAAGCCCGCCTTGAGCGGGCTTTTTTCTATGAAATAAAAACTAAACAAATCTGTACAGAGGTTATGGACGATTATTGGTGGTAATCTCAAGCCGTCCGCTCAATATTGGGCTTGTTGTATATCTGGAGTGATGTGTTGGCCGCGATTTTGGCTCTTATTGGCGTGATACTAGGGCTGAGACTGCTGGTCGGCGTGGAAGCGCACATTCTGGAGTGGCTGCCTCCGGGCTTTGATGTGCCGCGGTTGCCGGCGGGAGTGGAGACTCTGGCTGTGCTCCTGTTCGACAAGCTGGGCGTGCTGGGGGTCTTCCTGGGCACTCTGATCGTGGTGTCTGACGATGCTCGCCGTGCGCTCGACGCAAGCGGCCTCTTGCAGGCGATGGTGACGGCGTTCGCGCCCCTGCTGTCCTTGCGCGTGCTGCGTAGCGTATTGCACCTCGACAACCATCTTCTCAACCTGTCGATGCAGGCTTTGGTTGCTCTGGTGTTAGTTCAAGGTCTGCTAGGGACTGCTGGGCGTGCCGCGGTCGCAGGCGTTGTTCAGGGACAAACCCCTCAGATCGCCGACCTGCTGGTTGGGCTGACCGCCGATGTCGCCGGTTCGATGATCTTGATTCTTGGCGTAGCCCTGGTCTGGCGCTTGCAGCGGCACCTCAGAGGCGGCGGTGGATCGTCAGACGTTTAAGCCGTCGGATCAGACGGCCTTGGGCATCGCCGAGCCAAGCAGCAGCATTTCACGTTGTCGCAGGCGGTCGCAGCCGGTCTCGGTCAGCCGCACGACGTTAGCCCGCCGATCGTCGCCCGGAGCGAGTGTCACCAGCTTGTCTCGTTCCATCTGCCGCAAATACTTGGTCAGGGTTTGCAAGGTGCCGAAGCTATCTTGGCGAACCAATTCAGTCATGTTCGGATGACGACCGGCCTGTGCCAGTTCGTAGAGATAGGCCAAAAGATCATCGACGCGTAGTGCATCGACGTCGTCCTTGTAAATTGCCCGCATTAGGCTGAGGAAACGCACGTAGGCGTTATGTTCCATGGCGCTATCCGAATTAAGAATGAATTTAAGACTGTACTCCTATTGCACATTGATTTGCACACGTGTACGCGTTTAAACAAATCCAGCAAATCAGCCGTTAAAACGATTTTTCAAGTTTCGCAGCATGGCAAATACAGCCACTGCGTCCATGTCCTTAGCGTCTGGGTCGGCCGCCGCACGCTGCAACGCCGGTTCGCGGCACCGCAAAAAGGGGTTGGTCGCGCGCTCCAGGGCAATGGTTGAGGGCAGTGTGATGTGTCCACCGGCGCGCAATTCGGCAACGGTTGATGCGCGCTCACGCAAAGCGGGATTGTCCCCGTCCACCGTCAGCGCGAAGCGGATGTTTGCAGCGGTGTACTCGTGCGTGCAGTACACCAGTGTGTCGCCGGGCAGTGCCGCCAAGCGTTCGAGCGAGGCGTACATCACGGCGGGTGGCTGGTCGATGCGCCCGCAGCCAGCGGCGAACAGCGTGTCGCCGCAAAACAGCCGCTTGTGTCCATAATAGGCCACATGACCTTTGGTATGCCCCGGCACATCCAGCACCTCCAGCGCCAGCCCGAGCGCGGGTATTTGTACGACGCTGCCATCGCCGACGGCATGGGTGAGTCCGGGAACCGGTTCGCGTGCCGGGCCATACACCGGCACCGCGGCGTGGCGCAGCAGCGCCTCGATGCCGCCGATATGGTCGGCGTGGCTGTGCGTGACCAGAATCGCCACGAGCTGCAGCTGCCGCGTCGCAAGGGCACCCAGCACCGGCGTGGCATCGCCAGGATCAACCACCACGGCGTGGCGATTGTCATGAATCAGCCAGAGGTAGTTGTCTTCGAAAGCGGGTATGGCGTGCACGTTGATCATGGGTGGGAGAGTAGCGGATGCCGATGAGCCATGCGTCACAGTGGTGGGACAGCCCGCTGGGGCAGCATCTGCTCGAACAGGAGCGGGCGCTGCTCGACCCGGTGGTGCACGACGTGTTTGGCTACCACGCCGTGCAACTGGGCTTGCCGGAGTTCGATCTGCTGCGCGAAAGCCGCATCCAGAAGCGCGCCGTCGTTGGACCTGAAGGCGGTGAGGTGCGGGCGCGTCCCGATCAGTTGCCGTTCGCTGATCGCAGCATCGACTTGCTGCTGCTGCCGCACGTCCTCGAATTCTCGGGCAACCCGCACGCTGTGCTGCGCGAGGCCAATCGCGTGCTGATGCCCGAGGGGCGACTCATCATCTTGGGCTTCAACCCGTTCAGCCTGTGGGGATTGCAGCATTTTCTCGGTCGCGGTTACCCCTGGGGCGGGCGCTACATCGCCGTGCCGCGTTTGCATGACTGGCTGCAGCTACTCGATCTCGAGACCACTGGCGGGCGCTATACCGCTTACACGCCGCCCTTGCAGAGCCCGCTGGCTTTGAACCGCTGGGCCTTTATGGAGAAGGCCGGCGACCGCTGGTGGCCGATGGCCGGCGGCGTCTATCTGTTGCAGGCGGTCAAACGTGTGCGCGGACTTCGCGTGCTGCAGGGCCAGCCGCTGCGGCGGAGTTTCGCCAAGCCGGTGCTGGTGGCCACCGGCCGCAATCAACAGCGCGTGGGCGACGGGGAGGCGGGGTGAGCGGCCCCAGTTCTGACTCGCCGGTCTGGGTCGACGCCTTCACCGACGGGGCCTGCAAAGGCAATCCCGGACCGGGCGGTTGGGGGGTTTGGCTGCGCTTTGGCGAGCGCGAAAAAGAACTGCATGGCGGTGCCTTGGACACCACCAACAACCGTATGGAGTTGCAGGCGGTGATCGAGGCGCTGGGCGCGCTGACCAAGCCCTGCCAGGTGCGCGTCCACACCGACTCGCAGTATGTGCAAAAGGGCATGACCGAGTGGATCGCCGGCTGGAAGCGCAAGAACTGGCGCACCTCAGCCGGTGCCGCGGTGAAGAATGCCGACCTCTGGCAGACCCTCGATGCTGCTGCTGCACGACACCGCATCGAGTGGATTTGGGTGCGCGGACACAACGGCCACGATGGCAACGAGCGTGCTGATGCACTGGCCAATCGCGGCGTCGACAGTGTCCTGGCCGGGCACGGTGTGGCATGAGGCAGATCGTGCTCGACACCGAGACCACCGGCCTCGAGGTCGGTCAGGGCCATCGCATCGTCGAAGTCGCTGCGGTCGAGTTGCTCGACCGTCGACTCTCCGGTCGCCATTTCCACCGCTACATCAACCCGCAGCGTTCGGTCGACGAGGGGGCGCTGCGTGTGCACGGACTCGACGAGGCCTTCCTGGCTGACAAACCCTTGTTTGCTGACATTGCCGACGAGCTGGTCGACTTTTTGCGCGGCGCCCAGCTGATCATTCACAACGCGGCCTTCGACGTCGGTTTCTTGCGGGTCGAGTTCGACCGCGTGGCGCATCCAGACTCGTCGGCAGTGCTGGACGATGTGCTCGATACCTTGGCGATGGCTCGCGAGCTGCATCCTGGCAAGCGCAACAACCTTGACGCCCTGTGCGAGCGCTACGCCGTCGACAACAGCGGTCGCCAACTGCACGGCGCGCTGCTGGATGCAGAGCTGCTGGCCGGCGTCTATTTGGCGATGACGCGAGGGCAGGAGTCGCTGGCCATGCCGACCCCCGGCGAGGCGCATCGATCGGGCGACGACGGCGATAGCGGCCTTCTGGGCCTCGACCTCTATGTATTGCCACCCACCGCCGACGAACTGGCGGCACACGCTGCCATGCTGGCGGGAATGGCCGGCAAGGCGCCCGCCCTGTGGACCGTGCTGGAGCCGCTCGATGCCACCACACACTGACCGCAGCGGCTGGCAGCATGGGTGAACTGGTCGCGGTGCTGATGTCCTGGGCGGTGCAGCTGAGCGGCTACCCGGCGCCGGCGAGCGTGCCCGAGGTCGAGCCGGTGAGCCACGCGTGGTTGGTCGCGCAGGCCTGCGGTGGCGTCGCCTGCAATGTGCGCGGCTGGTTGCCGCCCGGCCAGCGCATCTACCTCGACGACCGGCTCGATCCGGTCAACGACACCATGGACTCGTCGGTGTTGCTGCACGAACTGGTGCACTACCTGCAACGCGAGTCGGGCCGTTTTGGCAACGACTGCAGCGCTGCCATCGACAAAGAACGCGAAGCCTACGCCACCCAGCGTAGCTTCCTCGCGGCCTATGGGCATCATGCGCCGATGTTCATCGCCATCCACGGGTTGGCGTGTGGCAACGCGCCGTCCAACGACTCTGGTGTGCCGAAATGACTTGCACTTTGGGCGCAAATCTGTAGCATGCGCGCCACGGTGATGTTGCGTCGCATCAAGACGCCCTCACCAAGGACTAGTCCCTGACCCCCCGCCTGTTCCGAATCCCCGGACAGCCACTGACCGGTTAGCGACTCGACCCGGCGGCTGGCTCTCGCAGCGCTCTCCGTTGATTTTCGTGCCCGTCGGCTGTTGCCGGCGTGATGCACGATGTGCTGCGTCATTCCGAAACAGGGATTCACCATGTCTGAACAGACCGTTGCCGTGGGCGACAACCAAGCTACAACCATTACCCAAGCGGCGGCACCGTCCGGCGCGTTTGACGCGCTCGGCTTGTCGCCGCAGCTCCTCAAGGCCGTGCTTGACGCCGGTTACACCACGCCGACCCCGGTGCAGGCGCAAGCCATTCCGGCGGTTATCGAAGGCCGCGACCTGATGGTCTGCTCGCAGACCGGCTCCGGCAAAACTGCCGCCTTTATGCTGCCGGCGATCGAGCGCATGACCCGCGCCCAACGCTCGCCCGGTGCCCGTGGCCCGCGTCTGCTGGTGCTGTCGCCGACCCGCGAGCTGGCCACCCAGATCACCAAGGCTGCCGAGCAGTTTTGCCAGCCGTTCCAGCGCATGCGCGTGGTCAGCATCCTCGGCGGAATGCCGTATCGCGTGCAGAACGCGATGCTGGCCAAGCCCTACGAGATTCTGGTCGCCACACCGGGCCGCCTGATTGACCAGCTCGAGCGCGGTCGCATCGACCTCTCCGGTGTCGAGATGCTGGTGTTGGACGAGGCCGACCGCATGCTCGACATGGGTTTCATCGAGCCAGTCGAGGCGATCGCCGCCGCGACGCCTGCCAGCCGCCAAACCTTGTTGTTCTCGGCGACGCTGGAGGGCCGCATCGCCAGTTTGGCTCGCAACCTGCTGCGCGAACCCAGCCGCATCGAGATCAGCACGCCGCAGACGCGCAACGACAACATCGCTCAGCACTTCATTCGCGCCGACGACATGGCGCACAAGAACAAGCTGATGCGCCACATCCTGCTCCAACCCGACGTCACGCAGGCGGTGGTGTTCCTCGCCACCAAGCGTGATTGCGACCGCATCGCGCAAGAGTTGGGTGACGAGGGCTTCTCGGTGGCGGCAATGCACGGCGACATGGAACAGCGCAGCCGCAACTGGACGCTCAATCAGCTGCGCCAAGGCCGTGTGCAGGTGCTGGTGGCGACCGATGTCGCCGCCCGTGGCATCGACGTGCCGGGTTTGTCCCACGTGATCAACTACGACCTGCCGCGCGCCGCCGAGGACTACGTGCACCGCATCGGCCGCACCGGCCGTGCCGGTGCCAAGGGCACGGCCATCTCGTTTGCCGGTCCCGCCGACATCGGTGTGGTCAAGCGCATCGAGCGCTACATCGACCGCAAAGTCGACGCGCTGGTAATCCCCGGTCTGGAGTCGCGCCGTCCGGCCAACGACAGCCCGCGCAGCGACCGTCCGGCGCGCAAGCCCGGCTTTGGCCAGAAGCGTCACGGTGCGCCGGGAGCTGGTCGCGGTGGCTTCGGTGGTGGCGGTGGTCGTTCGTCGGCCGGTGGTGACGCGCGCAGCTTCGGCGGCGGCGGTGGCCGCAGCAGCGAAGGGCGCGGCAAGTCGTTCCGCTGAGTCGACACACGCAATGCAAAAAGGCCGCGTGAGCGGCCTTTTTTCTGAGGTGTGCTGCCGATTAGGCGTGATGGACGACGAACGCCTTCTCCACCGTGAAATTGCCCACACCGCGGTGGCTGGTCATCACCCAACCGTGTTCTTCCAGTGTGTCGGTGACCTGCTTGTTCATCTCTGGGTTGCCGCAGAGCATGACGCGGTCGTGCGCCTTGTCCGGTTCCGGCAGGCCGAGCTCCCGAGCGGCAGCACCGGTGAGCAGCATCTCCGAGCAACGCATCGAGCGTTCGAACGGCTCGCGCGTGACGGTCGGCAGGTAGTGCAGTTGCGGGTTGGCCTGGCACAGCGCCTCGATGTCGGCTTTGTAAGCCAACTCGGGTACCGTCCGCACGGTATGGATCAGAACGACTTTTTCGTAGGCTTGGAAGACCGCCGGATCACGGATCAGGCACATGAACGGGGCGAGGCCGGTGCCGGTGGCCAGCAGGTACATGACCCGACCCGGTTGCAAGTAGTTGAGGGTGAGCGAACCTGTGGCCTTGCTGTTGACCCACACCGAGTCACCCGGTTTGACGTGCACCAGCCGGCTGGTGAGCGGCCCATCAGGCACGTGGATGCTGAGGAATTCGAGGTGAGGTTGGTCGTTGGTCGACACAATCGAATAGGCGCGCGCAATCAGCTTGCCCTCGGGCTTGAGGCCGATGGTCACGAATTCGCCGTTCTCGAAGCTGAACCCTTCGGGACGGGTGGTGGTGAAGCTGAAGGTCTTGTCTGACCAGGTGCGTACCGTTTGGACGGTCTCTTCTGAGTAGGGCACAAATGACTCCAATCATGATAAGTGCGTGGAAGATAACAAATGTGTGACGTGCCGTTTAGGCTTCCAGGTGAATTTGTTTATGCATAGTGCGTATAAGCACGTGGTCGGGGTGGCCTTGCTATTGGCGCTGATGCTGTCCAGCTGCACGCGTCAGCCGGCGCCGATCCCGTTGCCGCAGCAGTCTGGCGAGTTGGTGGTGGCCATGCGGCTGTCGCCGACCACGGTTTACCGCGACTCCAGCGGCGAACTCGCTGGGCCCGATTACGAACTGGTCAGCGCGTTTGCTGCGTGGCAGGGCTTCCGCCTGCGCTGTGTGTTCTTTGAGCGCGACCGACAGGTGCTGGAGGCGCTCGACCACGGGCAGGCGCACATGGCGGCGTCGGGGCTAACAGTGACCGAAGCGGCGCGTACTGTGGCCCGCTTCGGTACGCCGTACCAGCAGCGCCGACAAGTGGTGGCGGTGCGCCGCGACGATCCGCGTCCGGCGGACCGATTGAGCGAGCTGGCGACGCGGCGCGGCTGGATCGCCGCCGATGCGCCGCAGCTTCGCCAGTTGCAAGCTAATGGCGAGCAGCGGGACGGTCGCCTGGTGGTGGCCGATGCCTCGGGTGCAGTCGATGCCTTGCAGCAGGTCAACGACGGCGAACGCGACTTCGCCGTGGTCGATTCGCTGCTGCTGGCGCGCATGCGGCACTGGCTCATCAACCTCGAGCAGGCCTTTGTGCTGCCTGGTGAGCGGCCGGTTGCATGGGCGTTCCCGCGCTATGGCGACCAAGCCCTGTTTGCTGCAGCCGAGGAGTTTCTGCGGCGCGCGCGCACCGACGGCACCTTGTTGTCGGTCTATGACCGCCACTTCGGACATTTGCAGCGCCTCGAAAGCAGCGACATCGATCAGATGCTCGAGTTTCGGCTCAGTCGCCTGCCGCAGTACCGCGAGTTGTTCCGTCAAGCCGGTCAGATCAGTGGCATCGACTGGCACTGGTTGGCCGCCTTGGCCTACCAGGAGTCCAAGTGGGACCCGCAAGCGACGTCCTACACCAATGTGCGCGGCATCATGATGCTGACCGAGTCCACCGCCGAGCAGATGGGCGTCAACAACCGCCTCGACCCGCGCCAGAGCATCTTCGCCGGGGCGCGCTACCTGGCGGGCATCGTCGAGAGCCTGCCAGCCAGTATCCAGCTTGAGGATCGTCTGTCGATGGCACTGGCGGGGTACAACCTTGGCGAGGGGCATCTGCGTGCTGGCCGCCGTCTGGCTGCGGCGATGCACCTTGACCCCGACACCTGGGCCGGCGTCAAGCGCGCACTCCCCGAGCTTGCACGACCTGACATCGCTGCGCGGTTGGTGTCGGGGCCGGCGCGCGGTGGCGAGGCGGTGATCCTGGTCGAGAACGTGCGCAGCTACTACGAGGTGCTAAGCGCCGCCGAGTCGAGTCCGCTGACACGGCGCAGCCGCTTCGAGTTCTATCGCACGCCCCCCGTCGCTGCCGATCCGATCATCTGGTGACAGTCGGTTCGCGCCGGCTTACAGCTGCTCGGCGCCCCCGAGATACGGCCGCAGCGCTGCCGGGATGGCGACTCGGCCGTCGGCCCGCTGGTGGTTCTCCAGCACTGCGACCAGCGCACGCCCAACTGCCAGACCCGAGCCGTTGAGGGTGTGGACGAACTCCGGCTTGCCCGCGGCGTTGCGAAAGCGCGTCTGCATGCGTCGCGCTTGAAAGGCCTCGCAGTTGCTGCACGACGAGATTTCGCGGTAGGTGTTTTGCGCCGGTAGCCACACTTCGAGGTCGTAGGTGCGCGCGGCGCCAAAACCCATGTCGCCGGTGCACAGTTGCATCACTCGGTACGGCAACTCCAGCAACTGGAGGATGCGCTCGGCGTGTCCGACCATCGCCTCGAGTGCGGCGTCACTGTCTTCGGGGCGGACGATCTGCACCATCTCGACCTTGTCGAACTGGTGTTGGCGGATCAGTCCGCGGGTATCGCGGCCGTAGCTGCCAGCCTCGGAGCGAAAGCACGGCGTGTGCGCGGTCAGGCGGACGGGCAGGTCGGATTCGGCCAACAACTCGCCGCGCACGCTGTTGGTCAGCGTCACTTCCGACGTCGGGATGAGGTACAGCGCCTCGCCTTCACCCTCGTGTCCACCTTTCTGGGCAGCGAACAGATCGGCCTCGAATTTGGGCAACTGGCCGGTGCCGCGCAGGCTTTCGGCGCTGGCGATGTAGGGGGTGTAGCACTCGGTGTAGCCGTGCTCGCGCGTCTGCACGTCGAGCATCAATTGTGCGAGCGCTCGGTGCAGCTGCGCCGCAGGGCCCTTCATGAAGGCAAAGCGCGCGCCCGCCAGTTTTGTGCCGGTCTCGAAATCGAGACCCAGCGCCGCGCCAACATCCACATGGTCTTTGACGACGAAATCGAAGCTTGGCGGTGTACCCCAGCGCCGCACCTCGACGTTGCCAGTCTCATCGGCGCCTAGGGGTACGCTGTCCTGCGGCAAGTTGGGGATGGCCAGCAGCAGCACCTCCAGTTCCGTTTGAATGGCGTCGAGCCGCTCGGCCGAGCGCTTGAGCGTGTCGCCGATGCCGGCCACTTCGGCCATCACCGCATCCACCGGCTCGCCCTTGCCCTTGAGCACTCCGATCTGCTTGGACAGCGCGTTGCGTTGTGCTTGCAACTGCTCGGTCTGTGTCTGGATGGACTTGCGTTCGGCCTCCAGCCCGGCGAAGCGCGGTACGTCGAGGAAGGGTTGCGGATCCTTGCGCCGCGACAGGCGCTCGACCACGCCGTCGAGGTCGCGGCGCAGCAGGTTGACATCAAGCATGGGCACTCCGGTTTGCCGGCGGGCCATTGCCCGCGAGCGCGCATTCTAGCGCCGGCCGTACGCTCGCGTTCGGGCTCAGTCTGCGTTGTCTCGCGCGGATGCGTCCTGCTGCGCCAGCCAGGCGAGTTTCTCGGCGATCTTGGTTTCCAGTCCACGTGGGGTGGGCTGATAGAAACGCTGCTGCGGCATGCCCTCAGGGAAGTAGTTTTCGCCCGCAGCGTAGGCATTGGGCTCGTCATGGGCGTAGCGGTAGGCATGCCCGTGGCCGAGGTCCTTCATGAGCTGCGTGGGTGCGTTGCGCAGGTGCGGCGGCACCGGCGCCGAGCCGTGTTGTTCGACGGCGGCGCGGGCTGCTTTGAACGCCACGTACCCGGCATTGCTCTTCGGCGCGATAGCCAGATACAGCACCGCTTGCGCCAGGCCCAGCTCGCCTTCGGGGCTGCCCAGCCGCGCGTAGGTGTCGGCGGCGTCGAGCGCCACGCGCCACGCCCGCGGGTCGGCGAGGCCGATGTCCTCGATGGCGATGCGCACCAGCCGCCGCGCCAGGTACTCCGGGTCGGTGCCGCCATCAAGCATGCGCATCAGCCAGTAGAGCGAGGCATCCGGGTCGGAGCCGCGTACCGACTTGTGCAGCGCCGAGATCTGGTCGTAGAAGGCGTCGCCGCCCTTGTCGAAGCGGCGCATGGCGGTGCCCAGCGCAGCCTTGACCGCGGCCAGGTCGATCTCGCCGCTGCGGCCGCTGCACACCTGCTCGACGGTGTTGAGCAGGCGGCGGGCGTCGCCGTCGGCCCAGGCCACCAAGGCGTCGCAGGCGTCGGCAGCCAGCGTGCAGTCCATTGCATTAGCACCGCGCTGGGCCAGTCCGCGCAGGGCCTCGGTGTCGAGGCTGGCCAACACGTAGACGGTGGCGCGTGACAGCAGCGCGCGGTTGACCTCGAACGACGGATTCTCGGTGGTGGCGCCGACAAAGGTGAACAGCCCCGACTCGACATGTGGCAGGAAGGCGTCCTGCTGCGCTTTGTTAAAGCGGTGCACCTCGTCGACAAAGAGGACGGTGTGGCGACCGCGCGCGCGATGGGCCTGCGCCTGCTCGACGGCCTCGCGGATCTCCTTGACGCCGCCCAGCACAGCCGAGATGGCGATCATCTCGGCATCAAAGGCCGCTGCAGCCAGTCGGGCGAGCGTGGTCTTGCCGGTGCCGGGTGGACCCCACAGGATCATCGAGTGGGCGATGCCCTCGTCAAAGGCCCGCCGCAGCGGTGTGCCCGGCCCCAGCACTGCCGTCTGCCCGACAATGTCGTCGAGCGACCGCGGTCGTAACCGTTCGGCCAGCGGTACGCGGCCGGGGGCGTCGTCGAACAGTCCTGGCGCAGCCATGCCTTATTCGCTAAGCACGTCGACGCCGGGTGGCGGATCGAAGCGGAATGCCTCGGGAATCAGCTTCGGATTGCGCTGGACCTTGGAAAAACGCAGCAGGATGGTCTGGCCGAAGCTGTCGGTCAGCTCCATGGCGCCCGGCTCGCCGTCGGCGGTCATGCCAATGCGAATCCGCACAAATCCGCTGTCCTGACGTTTGGGCCGGGCTTCAAGCCAGTCGAGTCCGTTCTGTTGGCCGATGTTGCTGAGCTTGTAGGCCGCCTCGACCTCGGCGTTGCCGGCCAGCAGGGCCGCCGGCGTGCCCGACATCGCGCCACCGATGCCGCGTCGCGTCACCTGCTTGAGCTCCGGGTCGTAGAGCCACAGCAGCTTGCCGTCACTGACCAGAATCTGCTCGTTGGGCGTCTTGTAGACCCAGCGGAAGCGTCCAGGTCGCTCGATCGCCAGGTAGCCCGTGTTGTTCTGCACTTCTTTCAGGCGTTCGTTGAGCACACGCTGGGTGAATTCGGCGGTGACGCTGCGGGTGGCCGCGTTGAAGGCGCGCAAGCTGGCGATCGCATCGGCGTGGGCGGGCAGGGCGCTCCCACATCCGAGCAGCGCCAGCCCGATCAGCACTGAACGCAGACCACGCAACGAACGGAAGCATGCGGTCTGTTGCATGGGCTTACGCCTTGCGACGCAGCAGACGCGCGCCAAAGAAGCCATCGGTGCCGTGCTCGTGCGGTGACAGTTGCAGCATTTCGGCATTGTTCAGCGAATCGGGCAGGGTCGCGCCTTGGGCGGTCAGTGCGGCGCCGGCTGGGTCGATGCTGAACTCGGGGTGAGCCGCCAGAAACGCGTCGACGATGGCTCGGTTTTCGTCGGCCAGCGGGCTGCAGGTGCCGTAGACCAACACGCCGCCGGGCTGCACCAATCGGGCTGCGGCATCAAGGATGCGCCCCTGCTTGGCGGTGAGTTCGGCCAGCGCGGCTTCCGACTGCCGGCACTTGAGGTCGGGATTGCGGCGCAGCGTGCCAAAGCCGCTGCACGGCGCGTCCACGAGTACACGGTTGAGTTTGGCGGTCAGCTTGGCGAGCTTCGGGTCGTTCTCGTCCTCGATGCGCTGCGGCTGCACATTGCTGACGCCAGCGCGTTTGAGTCGCGGCGAGAACTGCGCGAGTCGCTTCTCAGAGACGTCGAATGCGTACACCTGACCGCTGTCGCGCATCTGAGCGGCCAGCAGCAGGGTCTTGCCCCCAGCGCCGGCGCAGAAGTCGCCCACCCGGTCACCGCGCTTGGCGCCCACCAGCAGGCCCAGAAGCTGGCTCCCCTCGTCCTGCACCTCGACGCTGCCGTCCTGGAACAGCGGATGGTTCTGCAGCGTGACCTTGTTGGCAAGGCGGATGCCGATCGGCGATAGCGGCGTGGGCGTGGCCTCGATACCGGTCGCGGCCAGCGCCTCGAGCGCCGCCTCGCGCTTGAGCTTGTGCACATTGACGCGCAGGTCCAGTGGCGCCGGCTGCTGCAAGGCGCGGCCGAAGTCGCGCACCCAGTCCGCCCCGCGTTCGGCCACCAGCCGTTGCCAGGCCCAGTCCGGCAGATCGGCGGCCACCGAGTCGGGTGGCGCATCGCGGCCCTGTCGGCTGGCCAGCCAGTCGCGGTCGGCGGCCTTGAGCAGCGGCTCCAGAGTCCGCGCCGACAAGCCTTGCAGGCGCTGCAGCGACAGTGCCAGCAGCCTGCGGGCGTTGACCGCGTCGTCCTCGGCCACCCAGCGCAACCACAACAGACGACGCAGCGTCGCAAACACGGTCTCAGCAATCAGGCCGCGGTCGCGCTGACCAAGGCTCGGGTTGCGCTGGAAGTAGTGGCGCAGGACGCGATCGGCAGGGTGCTCGAAGCGCAGCACCTCGCGCATCACCAGCACCATCTGTTCGAACTGGGCGGGGGTGGGTGTCATTGCGTGTGCCGCGTCATGGCTGGTACTCGATGTGGGTCAGCACCTGCTCGAACTTGTTGCCCAGTTTGTCGAACAGGCGAATGCGGATCGGCAGGTAGGGTGGCTGATGCTGCAGCCAGACCTCAGCTTCGGTCTCGGCGCCGATGCGCTGGTAGTAATACGCGTCGAGTTCGCCAGCCGGCACCGTCACTTTGACCGTTTTCGGCGCACTGAAGCTGTAGTCCTTCAACTTTTTGATGGTCGCCAGCGGGATCGAGATGGCGTCGGCCGGCAGCAGCGGCAGTTGGTGCAAGAAGCTCATCAGGTCTTGAGTGCCGGGCACCAGTTCGAGTTGTCGCACTTTGCCCTTAGCGTCGGTGCTGGTGGCTTTACCCGCGGCCCAGTCGAACTCGACCGTATCGGTCTTTTCAGCGCTGCCTTTTTCGAATCGGTAGCGCTGCGGTTGCAGGCCGTTGGCGCCGACCGTGCCTTCGCTGGTCTGACGGTACTCGCCACCGACAAACATCGCTGCCAGCCCGCTGGCGGTACCGATGGTCTCGATGCTGTAGCGGTTGCTGTCCAGGCGCCACTTCCACGCCACCTCGCCGACCTTACCCTCGCCGCGGATGAGGTTGAAGCGCAGGTCGGCCGATTTCGCCAGACCCTTGACTGCCAGTAGGGCCGGTGCTTCGTCTGCGGGGACTTCGGCGGTTGGGGTTTCGTTGGTCTCGGCGGGCGGGGCTGCGGCGGCGGGCCCAGCTTGCGAATCGGCCGCGGGTGGCTCGGCCGGCGCTGTCGGGGCCTCGCCGCTGTCAGGCAGCGCTGCTGTCGGGGTTTCGCGATTCGCCGGCGCGCTGGGTGGTGGTGCCGCTCGCACCGCTTTGGCTTTGGGCGGCAGACGGCGCGGCGGGATCGCCGCTGGTGGCGGGGACTCCTCGCGCAGCTCTACCGCCAGCGGGGTGTCGTCCGCGACCGGCACGCCGGGTGCCGGCACCAGCGTGACCAGCGCCAGATGCGCCAGCACCGAAGCGACCGCGGCCGCGGCCATCAGGCGGGTTCCCGGTTCCATGCCGGCTTAGACGGTTGGCGGGGCATGTCAGTTCGCCGGGTAATGCTGCGCTGGCGGCCATTGCAGCGGCACCGTCCACTCGACCCGGTCTGCGCTCATCTGCCAATGGCCGGCGCACCAGGCGCGAAGAACCGCGGGGTAGAGGCGGTGCTCCTCGGCCAAGACCCGGGCAGCGAGCCGGGCCTCGGTGTCGTCGGGCAGCACGGGGACGGCAGCCTGTGCAACGATGGGTCCGGCGTCCATATCGGCGGTTACGCCATGCACGGTGCAGCCGTGGACGCGGCAACCGCGCTCGATGGCGCGAGCATGGGTGTCGAGGCCCGTGAAGGCCGGCAGCAGGGCCGGGTGGATGTTCAGCATGCGGCCAGCGAAGCGCGCGATAAAGCCTGGCGTGAGCAGGCGCATAAAGCCTGCCATGACGACCAGATCTGGTGCGTGGGACTCGATGGCATCACCCAGCGCGGCGTCGAACGCCTCACGCCCGACATAGCTGGTGTGGTCCATGACCTGGGTGGCGATGCCGTGCTCAGCCGCAAAAGCCAGTCCGGCAGCCTCCGGGCGGTTGCTGATCACCGCAGCGACAGTGAGTGGCAAGCGCGCCTCGACCAGTGCGCGCAGGTTGCTGCCGCGCCCGGAGATGAGGACGACGATGCGTTTCA
>Ga0214917_10000964_pt1 | contig 37698 bp, 34 predicted proteins | sample LL_1208_BB_MetaG_FD_177983 | JGI IMG/M metagenome (GOLD analysis project Ga0214917, IMG submission 177983) | Freshwater microbial communities from Lake Lanier, Atlanta, Georgia, United States - LL_1208_BB | ecosystem: Environmental > Aquatic > Freshwater > Lake | place: USA: Georgia | collected... | reverse complement strand
AGCACCCACATGAGTCACCAGTATTGATGTGGCTTCCTATGGCAATCCTGGCAATCGGATCTGTCACAACTGGTTTCCTCTTTACTCGCGGTGATGCACTCGCTAACTGGCTCAATCCAGTCTTCGGCGAACATGGTGCAGAGCATGCTGAAGAGCACCTCTTCGAACCAATTGTTGTTTCTGGAATGGCGCTCGTTGCGGTTGCTATCGGTGTTGCGATTGCAATTATGAAATACCAGCTCTCTGAAGTTGATTCAGTTGCTCCACAGAATGTATCTATCTTTACTCGCATCGCTCGTAAGGATTTGATGCAGGATTCATTTAACGAGGCAGTATTTATGCGCCCAGGACAAGCACTCACATCTCTCTTGGTTAAGGGCGATGAGAACGTTGTTGATGGCGCTGTTCGCGGCGTTGGTCGCACAGCGCTCGGTGCGGGTGCTGCACTTCGTAAGACTCAGACGGGTTTCGCGCGCAGCTATGCAGCGCTCATTCTTATCGGCGCGATCGCCTTGATCGCTGGAATCTGGGTGGTCACACAATGAACGCGCTCACAAGCATGATGTTGCTTCCGCTCTTGGGATCTCTCCTGATTGCGGTAATTCCAACTGATCAAGTTCTTCGTATCAAGCAGGCAGCGCTCGGCACCACATTGTTGGTCGCCATCTCTGGTGTCATGGCTTGGTTTAAATTCGATTCAGCAAATACTTCATTCCAATTTGTTCAGATTGCACAGTGGATTCCTTCATTCGGAATCAATTACGCAGTGGGCGTTGATGGTCTGGCACTCGTTCTGATTTTGATGTCAGTGCTTTTGGCTCCTGTTGTTGTACTCGCTGGCTGGAACGAATCAGAAGGCGGCCGCTGGTCAGCGAAGGTCTTCTACATTCTTATCCTCGTTCTCGAAACAATGATGATCGGTGTCTTCGCAGCAACTGACGTCTTCTTGTTCTACGTCTTCTTCGAAGCGATGTTGATTCCGGTCTACTTCCTCATCGGTGGTTATGGCAGTGGAGAACGCGCAGCAGCTGCTGTGAAGTTCTTGCTCTACAGCCTCTTTGGCGGCCTCTTGATGCTTGCTTCAATTATTGGCCTCTACGTCATCTCAGGAACAAATGGCGGCCACACATTTGATATCGGCCAGCTCTCTGAGATGCACAAGTACATGAGCTCAACGACTCAGAACCTGTTATTCCTTGGCTTCTTTGTTGCATTCGCAATTAAGGCTCCAGTGTGGCCACTTCATACCTGGCTACCGGACGCGGCAGCGGCTGCAACGCCAGGAACTTCTGTTCTCCTGCTCGGTGTTCTCGACAAGGTCGGAACATTCGGAATGATTCGTTTCTGCCTCACACTATTTCCCGATGCATCGAAGACATTCACACCAGTGATTTTGGTCTTCGCCGTAATCTCAATTCTTTACGGCGCATTCCTTGCAATCGGTGCTCGTGATATCAAGCGTCTGATCGCCTACACATCTATTTCACACTTCGGCTTTATCACCATGGGAATCTTTGCAATGACTACTCAAGGTCATAGCGGTGCAACTCTCTATATGTTCAACCACGGCTTCTCAACTGCAGCGCTCTTCTTAGTTGCAGGTTGGATGATCTCTCGTCGTGGTTCATCAACAATTGCTGATTTCGGTGGCTTACAGCGAGTTACACCAGTGATGGCATGGTCATTCTTCATTGCAGGAATGTCATCGCTTGCACTTCCTGGTCTTTCAAGCTTCGTCAGTGAGTTCCTCGTGCTGGTTGGTACATACACTCGCTATCCAGTAGCTGCAGTAATTGCTACATTCGGAATTGTTCTTGCTGCGCTCTATATCTTGATTCCAGTGCAGAAGGCGCTTCACGGACCTACAACTCCAGGAAATGAAAACCTTCCTGATCTCAACCTTCGCGAGAAGATTGCGATTGCACCAGTGATTGCAGTGATCGTGGCGCTTGGCTTCTACCCAGCACCACTTCTCAACGTTATTAACCCAGCTTCAGCACACGTGCTTGAAGTGCAAGGTTTTACTGATCCAGTTCCTTCAGAGAGCGCAGGCAAGTAAATGGTATTCACAGCTCCAGTATTGAATTACGCGCAGCTTGCGCCAATCCTCATCGTTCTCGGTGGAGCGCTGATTGGCGTTCTGATTGAGGCCTTTGCGCCGCGCGCATCTCGTCACTCATCTCAACTCTTTATTTCCGTGGCAACTCTTGTCTCATCTTTCGCAGCGCTGATGCGAGTACGCACACAATCTTCAGTAGATGCTGCAATGGGTTCAGTTGCCTTTGATGGCGCAGGCGTTCTCTTGCAGGCATCAATTCTGATCATTGCTCTTCTCTCAGTCTTCCTCATTGCAGATCAAGAGAACTTCACAGCCCTTGCTGCGGCAGTTCCGGGATCAAGTGAAGAGCGCGAATCTCTCCAACGCGATCTTCGTGTTACTGAGGTCTATCCACTTACTCTCTTTGCAGTTGCTGGAATGTTGCTCTTCCCGGTTTCTACCGACCTCATCACGCTCTTTGTTGCACTTGAAGTACTTTCGCTTCCGCTCTATCTCATGGCTGGCCTTTCACGCCGTCGCCGTTTGATGTCTCAAGAGTCAGCTCTGAAGTACTTCTTGTTGGGCGCATTCTCTTCAGCATTCTTCCTCTTTGGCGCCGCCTACCTTTATGGCTATTCAGGCACAATCACATTTGCTGGCATTCAAGCAAGTGTGGTTGGCGGATCAGGAAATGATGTATTCCTACTTCTTGGAATCGCATTTATCTCAGTAGGGCTGCTCTTTAAAGTGGGAGCAGTTCCTTTCCATGCGTGGTCACCCGATGTCTACCAAGGTGCACCTACTGCAATCACGGGCTTTATGGCAGCAGCTACCAAGGTCGCTGCATTCGGTGCAATTCTCCGTATCTTCTACGTATCTTTCGCTAACGCAGAATGGCAGTGGAAGCCCGCACTAGTACTTATCGCCATCATCACCATGGTCTTTGGCTCTGTCGTTGCCATTACACAACGCGATGTAAAGCGCATGCTTGCTTACTCATCTATCGCACATGCTGGATTCTTACTTGCAGGCGTAATTGCACTTAATAAATCAGGTCTTGATGCTTCAATCTTCTACCTCTTTGCCTATGGAATCGCGACTGTCGGTGCCTTTGGAGTCGTTACCTTGGTCCGCGACTCTGCTGGAGAAGTTACCGACCTCAATCGCTGGAGCGGCCTCGGAAAGAGATCACCTCTGATTGCATCAGTATTTGCCTTCTTCCTATTGGCATTTGCAGGAATTCCATTGACTTCAGGATTTATTGGAAAGTTCTCCATCTTCTCAGCTGCCTATGAATCAGGAAGCACCTGGATCTTGATTACCGGTGTGCTCTCATCAGCAATTGCAGCCTTCTTCTATATCCGCGTAATCGTCTTGATGTTCTTTAAAGATCCAGTAGAAGATGGTACCAGCGTTGTCATTCCATCTGCTCTGACAACTACAACGATTGCAGTGTCTTCAGTCATCACTGTGGCATTGGGTGTATTCCCTGCACCGCTTCTTAACTTCATTGAATCTTCAGCGTTCTTCATTCGCTAATGACAAAGTTCGGAATCCCAGGTCTGGCTCCCGCTCTTGAAGCAGAGCTCACCGAGGGGATGGCAAAGGTTGAGAGCCTGCTCTTAAGCCATATTCAAGGCGATTACCCACTTGTTGAAGAGACTTCGCGCCACTTGGTTGCTGCAGGTGGAAAACGTCTGCGCCCACTGTTGACCCTGCTTGCATCCCATTACGGCGATAAGAATAAGTTTGGTGTCATTGAATCTGCCGTTGTCTGCGAACTTACTCACGTAGCGACCCTCTATCACGATGATGTCATGGATGAAGCAAAGCTTCGTCGCGGTGTAGAAAGCGCCAATAGCCGATGGGGAAACACTGTTGCAATTCTTACTGGCGACTACCTCTTTGCAAAAGTTTCTGCACTCCTTGCCGATATCGGGCCTGAAGCTGTTCGCCTTCAAGCATCTACCTTTGAACGCCTGGTTATTGGTCAGATTATGGAGACCCAAGGTCCACAGAATGGTGAAGATCCACTCGAGCATTACCTTCAGGTTGTTGCAGATAAAACAGGTTCGTTGATTGCGGCAAGTGCGCGATTTGGTGCGATGGTTTCGGGCGCCCCTAACGATATTAAAGAGACTCTTACAGTCTTTGGTGAAAAGATTGGCATTGCATTCCAGCTGGCAGATGATGTTATTGATATTGCTAGCGAATCACATCAATCTGGAAAGACTCCAGGAACTGATCTTCGTGAAGGCGTTCCAACGCTGGTGACTCTGAATGTTATGAAATCAACACGTCCTGAAGATCGCGAACTAGTAGAACTTCTTAAAGCACCGATTAAGGATGAAGCTGTAGTGGCACAGGTTTTGAGCCAACTACGTACACATCCAGCGTTACAAGAATCTCGCGATCAGTTGCAACAGATTGCTCGTGATGCACGTATTGCTTTGGGGCCACTTCCTGTCAACGATGTGACAGGTGCGCTCTTCTCGCTATGCGATGCGATTATCGACCGCTCTGCTTGATCTGACCAAGTCAGTTCCTAAAGCCACGAGAGCAAACCAAATAACAATAAATCCAATCCAGCGTGCAGTGGGCATATCTTCATGTCGCAACCAGACACCGAGTGAAAATTGAATTGTTGGCGTGATGTATTGAAGCAAGCCGATGGTGCTGTAAGGCAGGCGAGTTGTTGAGCCGTTAAAGAGTAGAAGTGGAATTGCTGTTACAGCACCTGCGCTAATCAGAAGGATTGTCAGCAGTGGCTTGTGGCCGAACTGGCCAGTCCCGTGGCTGCCGAGATAAATAAGGTAGCCGACATATGGAATGAAAGAGATGAGAGTTTCAATAGCAAGACCTTCAAGTGCACCCAAATTGAGCTTCTTCTTCACGAGCCCGTAGCTGCCCCATGAAAGTGCGAGTGAAATTGCAACCCAAGGAAGTCTGCCGTAATCGATGGTGAGAACAAGAACTCCTACAGCAGCAATGGCAACTGCCACCCACTGCAGCGGTCGCATCTTTTCGCGAAGGAGAATGACTCCGAAAGCGATGATGATAAGTGGGTTGATGTAGTAACCGAGCGCGGCCTCAACCACATGTCCGTGGTTGACCGCCCAGATATAGGTGATCCAGTTGATGGAGACGAGGATTGTGCTGAGCAGCAAGGCTGCCATCGTCTTTGGATTCTTCATAACTGAAAGCGTTGTGCGAATCTGTTTGTTCAGGGCTAAAACAATGAGGCAGAAAACAAGAGTCCAGACAGCGCGATGCGAAACGATTTCGAGTGGGTTGGCTGGTTCGAGAAGCGGCCAATAGAGAGGAAAGAGCCCCCACATAATGTAGGAGCTAAATCCAAAGAGAAGTCCTAGCGAATACTCGCTGCGCTTAGTTGCCACTTAGCGGAAGTTTACAAACTGAACTGCAAATTCAAATTTACCGTTTTTAATCTGCTCGATTGCTTCCTGCAGATCATCGCGGCTCTTTGAAGTAACGCGAAGTTCATCACCTTGAATCTGGGTCTTAATTGACTTCGGACCTTCATCGCGTAAGAACTTTGCAATCTTCTTGGCATTCTCAGTAGAGATGCCTTCCTTCATAGTTGATGCAATCTTGTAGATCTTGCCTGAAAGTTGTGGTTCGCCAGCATCGAGGTGCTTGAGTGAAACTCCGCGCTTAATCAACTTATCTTTGACCACATCAAGAGTTGCCTTCGCGCGCTCTTCGGTATCGGCCTCAATAGCCAACTTATCGCCAGAGAGTTCAATCTTTGCGCCGGTGTTCTTAAAGTCGAAGCGGGTATCGATTTCGCGGATAGCCTGGTTAATAGCGTTATCTAGCTCCATGCGGTCGATCTTTGAGACTACGTCAAAACTGCTGTCAGCCATTGTTTTTAAGGCCCTCTCGTGTGATTTTTAAAGTTCCAGTGCCTAAGGTATCGTTTGCCGCTCGCACTACCAAAGCGCCGAAACACTTGTACGACCCTGGCGGGTTGCCCGAGCGGCCAATGGGAGGGGACTGTAAATCCCCCGGCTCTGCCTTCGAAGGTTCAAATCCTTCACCCGCCACCAGCAATAAGAAAACCCCCTCACATCAGATGCGAGGGGGTTTCTTCTTTACTTCTGATTAATGCGTAGTCTCACCCGCACGGCGGCGGCGGACGTTATCTCCATAGACTGCAAGGAGGATAACCGCGCCGACAACGACGTACTGCCACTCTTGCTGGAGTTCGAGGATACGAAGACCGTTGATCAAGACTGACATGATCAAAGCACCGATGATGGTTCCGGAGATTGTTCCCTTTCCACCAAGAAGTGATGTTCCACCGATGATGACCGCGGCGATTGCTTCAAGTTCGTAACCAAGACCAAGGTCTGGTTGAGCAGAGCCAAGGCGTGAAGTCATGACTACAGCTGAAAGCCCAACGAAGAATCCGCAGAGAGCATAGATGGCGATGAGCCAACGATTGACCTTTACGCCAGAGAGCTTTGTTGCCTCGCTATTTGAACCGATTGCAAATGTATAGCGGCCAAGCACTGTCTTATTGAGAATAATTGAAGCAACAACTGCTGCAACAAGGAGAATGAGAACTGCGTTAGGCAAGTTAGGAATGATATTTCCCTGAGCGATTGAATCCCAGCCCTTTACATCTGTCGTAAAGAGGATTGGCTTCAAATCAGATGTAATCAGGGCTAAACCTTGCGCACCCTTCATAGTTGCAAGCGTTGCAATAAATGGTGGCAACTTCAGTACTGTAATCAAAATTCCATTGATGGCGCCCAAGATGGTTCCGACAACAAGTCCGAGAAGAATTCCACTCCAGACATTGAGATCCATCGCCATCACGGTCTTACCGGTAATAACGCCTACAAGAGCCATTGAGGTTCCAACTGAAAGATCGATACCACCAGTGATGATGACAAAGGTGACGCCAATCGCCATGAGGCCGATCACCGTTGTGGACATCAAGATTCCGCCAGAGACGTTTGCCCATGATGCGAAGACTGGGCGCATCACTGCGAAGAAGGTGAAGATTACGACAAGGCTGGCAAGAGCTGTTACTCGTCCGATTTCTCGTCGGATAAAGGCTGTGACCTTGTTTCCGCCTTCGGCCTGTGAAGTTACATCTGACATTTCTCTCTCTTTTCCCTTGCTAGTTAACTGTCGTTAATGAATCGCTAAATTTTGTTGCCAGCTGCATAAGTACATTCTGGTTGGCATCTTTATTCTCAATGATTCCAGTCAATCGACCATCGCACATGACCGCAATGCGATCAGAGAGACGAAGGACTTCTGGAAGTTCAGAGGAGATCATGATGATTGATTTACCTTCCTCGGCTAGCGATGTGAGCAGGCGATAAATTTCATCCTTAGCGCCAACATCGATACCGCGAGTTGGTTCATCGAATATCAATACATCGCAGTCGCGGGTAAGCCACTTTGCGATAACAACTTTCTGCTGATTTCCGCCAGAAAGATTCTTGAGGAACTGACGCTCAGAAGGTGTTCGAACTCGCAGCTGAGCGATTGCACCACGAGCAATACCTGCAGCTGATTTCACCTTGAGGAAGCCAAATTTATTTGAGAAGCGGGGAATAGAGGAGAGAATCACATTAAAGGTGACATCTTGGTTAAGCAGCAGACCGTAACGCTTGCGATCTTCCGAGAGATAGCCGATACCGGCAGCAACTGCATTCGATGGTTGCTTAATTGAAACTTCTTCTCCGCGCAAGGTGATAGTTCCAGCAGTCTTTGGATCTGCGCCCATAATTGCGCGAGCAAGTTCGGTACGTCCTGCGCCCATGAGGCCAGCAAAGCCAAGAATTTCTCCCTTACGAAGATCGAAGGAGATATCGCGTAGGAGGTTCTGGTCTGAAAGACCCTTTACGCTGAGAACAATCTCGCTACCAATCTTTCGGTTCTCTGGACGCTGGTCTTGAGCAACCTTTCGTCCGACCATAAGTGAGATAACTTCGGGGATATTTGTTTCAGAAGTCTTAAGTGTCTGCACGTATTCACCATCACGAAGAACTGTGATGCGGTCAGTAATTACTTCGAGCTCTTCGAGGCGGTGTGAGATATAGACAACGCCCTTTCCAGCTGCCTGAAGCGAGCGAATAATCTTAAAGAGCGCATCAGTTTCTGCAGGTGTGAGTGAAGAGGTTGGTTCATCCATGATGATGACAGAGCCGCGATATGACACTGCCTTTGCAATTTCCACCATCTGCTGTTTTGCAATGGTGAGTTCGCCGACGATGTCATTGGGGTTGAGTGCTAAACCAAGTTCTGCAAGGAGCGCAATTGCGGCTTCTACCTGCTTCTTATTATTGAGGAATACGCCGCCAGGAAGAACATCTTCGCGGCCGATAAAGATATTTTCTGCAACGGTCAGGTGTGGCATCAAGTTCAACTCTTGGTGAATGATGCTGATGCCGAGCTTCTGTGCTTCAAAAGGATTTGGGATACTTACTTCTTCGCCCTTGTATGTAATTACTCCAGAGTCCTTCTTATAAATTCCGGAGAGAATCTTCATCAGAGTTGACTTGCCAGCACCGTTCTCGCCCACAATCGCGTGAACTTCACCTTCATTGAGATCGAAGTGCACATTGTTAAGCGCCTTAACTCCAGGGAATTCTTTACTTACACCTGTGAGAGATAAGAGTTGTGCTGAAGCCATTTTTTCCCCATAAATCTAAGAGTTTAAAGTGAGAGCTAACGAGCTAGAAGTAACCGAATAATAAAGCATGATGGCCGAGATTGCTCCCGGCCATCATGCCTCAATTATCTAACAAATGAGTCAGTTAAGACTTATTCGTAGAGGTTACCCGCGATCTTTGGATCAGCGATGTTTGACTTATCGTAGTAGTAGAAACCAGTATCGATAAGGTTCTTTGGAACTGTCTTGTTACGTACGTAGTTAACGAGAGCTTCGACAGTCTTCGCACCGATACCCATTGGGCTCTGTGTGATAGCACCTGACTGGAGACCAGACTTGATGTTTGCCATCTGCTGCTTTCCTGAGTCGAATCCGATCAACTTAACTGCGCCATTCTTAAGCTTTGCAGCCTTGAATGCCTGGCCAGCGCCGATTGATACACCTTCGTTAGTTCCGTAGACACCCTTGAGATCCTTGTTAGCAACGAGTGCTGCTGAAACGATTTCCTGTGCCTTAAGAGCATCTCCACCTTCAGCGTACTGAGGTGTAAGAAGTGTGATGCCCTTGTACTTAGCCTTCATGCGGTTGATAAAGCCGTTTGCACGGTCGATACCTGTCTGGTTTGTCTGTGAGTGACCGACAACCAAAACCTTACCCTTGTTACCAACCAACTTAGCCATCCAGTCTGCAGCAAGTGCGCCAGCAGCTGTTGAGTTTGTGTATGCAACGCCAAGTGCGCAGTCAGAGTTTGGTCCTAGTGCAGGAACTCCACCTTCGCAGCTTGCAGCTGTATCGAACATGTAAACAGGGATGCCTGCTGCCTTAGCTGCCTTGAGCTTTGGAAGTGACTGTGTTGTACCAAGTGCTGCGTAACCGATTGCATCTGGCTTAAGTGCAATTGCTGCATCAAGCATTTCAAGCTGCTTATCGATCATTGTTTCTGCTGCTGGTCCGACGAAGTGAATTGTTGCATTCATCTTCTTAGCCTGATCTTCAGCACCCTTCTTTACTGCCTGCCAAAATTGGTGTGTTTCGCCCTTTGAGATCAATTCGATCTTAAGAGTCTTATCTGCTGCAGCTACTGGACCTGTTGTTCCAGTTACTAGCGCCAGTGCTGCTACTGCAGCTACTGCCATTAGACCTTTCTTCATGTATTACCCCTTTAAAAGCAGCGGAATTGCTGTGTGGGAATCTTATGGTCGCAAGGGCTGGCGCTCAAGAGGAATTGGCCATTTACCCGCAGGTAAAGGCGATTGTTACCACTTCGTTATCTTGTATGCAGAAAGCACATTCTTGCGCCAGAAAAGTTCACTTTCGGTTTCACTTAATGTTGCCGTGAGGCCCTCAGCCAGGTGAACTACCTCTGAATAACTAGGTGCGGCAAGGAGCGCCACAGGCCAGTCTGATCCAAACATTAATCGCTGGGGTGAGAAGCTTTCGATGATGTGGTCTACATAGGGAGCGAAATCTTCGGACTCCCAGTTATTCCACTTTGCTTCAGTAACCATTCCAGAAATCTTGCAGGAAACATTTTCAAATGCGGCAAGTTCAGTAATCAGTGATTTCCACGGCTCGATTTCGCCCTTTGCAATATACGGCTTGGAAATATGGTCAAGTACAAATTGCACATCTGGACATGCCTTCACTAAATCAATTGCCGCTCTGAGTTCAGGTGTCTTAGTCAAGATGTCGTAGGTCAATCCCATCTTGCCGAGTTGCTGAACAGTTGCAATTGATTGTGGCTTTGCTAGGTAGTTCGAATCAGGTAAGTCTTGTGCAACATCGCGAATTCCTTTGAGGTAAATTCCACCAGGAGCTTCAAGATATTTTTCACAGTGCGAGATTGCATCCGGTGAATCTATTTGCAGCCAACCAACGACAGCGATGACTGTTTCATCTACCTGTGCGATTTCGAGTAACTCATACGTTTCGTCATAGGTCGTTGTGGCATGGACCAAGACTGTCTTTTCAATCTTGGTTCCAGCGATTGCTGCTCTCAAATCATTGGTATCGAAGTTGCGTGCAACGGGCTCCATACCATCGCCCACCATCCACTCTTGGGGGCGTATTGAGAGGTCCCAGAGATGATGGTGTGAATCTATTCTCATACTGAAAATTTATCCTTGCGCAACTACATGTTCAAGAGGTTGGCCTGCAGCCAGCAACTTCAATTGAGATTCAATCAGAGCTCTTCCGCGAGGTTCAAAGGCATCCGAATTTCCACCTACGTGCGGAACAAGAAGAAGATTCTTGGCGCTCCAGAGTGGATGCCCTGCAGGTAGCGGTTCAGGATCTGTCACATCGAGAGCTGCATAGATACGTCCAGAGTTGAGCTCGGATACCAATGCATCTGTATCAACAACAGGACCACGTGCCACATTGATAAGAAGAGCGCCATCTTTCATCGCGGCAAGACGCTGTGCATTGAAGAGATGGCGCGAAGAATCTGAGAGAGGAAGAATCAAGATAACGATATCGAGGTTGGGCAGATGTGCATCGAGTTGATCGATGGTCAATGAGGCGTCTCTACCTGATTGTGTGAAGGTGGTGATGGAGACTTCAAAGCCAGATAAGTTCTGTGCAATCTTCTTACCGATGGAACCGTAACCAATGATTCCAATCTTCGAATCAGTGAGCGCACCTGTGCGATGGTGGTTCCAGGTTCCCGCAATTTGATCGCGCATGAAATCTGGGAAACCACGACGACCGGCGATGGCTAGCCCTACCGCCAGTTCGGCAGTGGATGCATCATGAACTCCACGAGCATTACATAAAGTAAGTCCGGGACGAAGATAGGCAAGTGCATCGTCGTAACCGGCATTGAGCATCTGCAGAGTCTTCAGGTTTGGCATCTGCGCTGCGTAGGAAAGCGCCTTTGCGCCTCCCATATAAAGAGGTACATAGAAATCTATCTGCGAAAGATCTGATGAATCGAGTGGGAAATTCTTGGGGGAGAGCAGAGTAATTCCGGCAGGCGCAGTGAGGTCATCCCACTGAGTCCATACCTTTATCTCTGACACAGCCGGTTACCGTTCTGGAATTACTTCAACAGTATTTGAAAGAACCCCGACACCAGCCACATCAATTTCTACGATATCGCCTGCCTGTAACGAGATATCGAGCGGTGGAACAATTCCTGTTCCGGTGGAAAGGATGAGGCCATGAGGGAATTCCTGGCAACGGAATACGTAACTGACTAAATCTTCAAGTGTGCGGTTAAGAGCGCCGAGAGATGTTTCTGCTTCCCACGTGGTTATTGCACCGCGAAGAATGCGTGCCTTGATGGACATATCTACCGCAGCAGGAGCTAACCAAGCAGGAGTGATATCAGGACCGATTGCAGTTGAGCCAATATAGATCTTTGCCTGTGAAAGGTAGAGGGGATTTTCACCTTCAATGGAACGGGCAGTGACATCGTTACAGATGGCATAGCCAATAATTTCGCGATGCTTATTTATATAGATAGCTACTTCTGGTTCAGGAACAGATGCCTCGCTGTCATAGCGAATACCAATCGGTGCGTTGGTGCCTCGAGCACGAACTGCAGTTGATTTAAAGAAGAGTTCAGGACGGTCAGCTTCATAAACGCGTTGATAGACATCAGGTACGCCGCTCTCTTCTTTACGAGCATCGCGTGAACGAAGATAGGTAACGCCAGCACCCCACAACTCGATTTCAGGAGCTATCGGTGGTGCAAGATGGCCAGAAATAGTTGTCTGTGCATCTGCAGTGCGTGACTTAAGTTCGGCAAGAGTGAGATGCATAGCCTCAGTGAGTGTTGGAAGCCCTTCGATTGCGCGATGAACTCCATCTACAGTGACCGCAAATTGGTACTGCGCGCTAGAGGTATGAAGGACTGAGAATTTCATTGGGATCCTTAACTATTCGAGGTAGAAGTTTTGGTGGAGTGTATGCCACCACTCGCCGTCGCGCGCTTCAGGAACTTGCACCTGCATCGGTGCTGTGATTTTCCACCAGCGTTGAGTTTCAGGATCTGCGGCGATGAGGGCCATATCTTTTTCGTAATCGCTACCTGTGTACTCCATATATGCGAAGAGCAGATTTTCATAACGAAAGATTGAGTAATTTTGAATATTGGCTTGCTTCAGAGTCGCTGCAACTGTTGGCCAAATTTCTTCGTGGATACGTTCGTATTCAGCGATTTCTTCTGGCTTGATACCAATGACTTGGCCGATGCGTTTGATTGTCATATCGCCAACTTTTCGACTAGACCAGCATCTTCGAGTTCGCTCCAGAGGCTATCTGGAAGTTTATGTTCAAAGTTTTCGATATTGGCTTCGAGCTCTTCGCGATTGCGAGGCCCAATAATGACCGATGTAACTGCAGGATGGCGGTGTGGGAATTGAAGTGCTGCGGCCATAAGCGGTACATCACGCTCTTTAAGGAAGTCACCAATCTTCTTTGCCTTCGCGATGATTTCATCTGAAGCAGGAAGGTAGTTATAGGTAGCACCTGCAACAGGGTTAGCGAGAACACCTGAGTTAAGTACTCCGCCCATGGAGATATCAATATTGTTCTTCAGCGCATATGGGAAGAGTTCCTTCTGCGCTACTTGATCAAGCAGAGTAAATCGACCTGCAATGAGTGCGATATCGAGATCAGTCCCCTTCATAATCTGAAGTGCTGGCTCGACGTAGTTCATTCCAAGACCGATTGCTTTAATCAAACCTTGCGAGCGAAGATCTGCAAGGACCGGGAATGCGTTCTCAGTTGCTTCCTTGATGTAATCCTCAGCATCGTGCATGAGGACGATATCGATATGAGGAAGCCCTAAGCGCTCGAGGCTCTCCTCAAAAGCTTGCTTAATGCCATCTGCTGAGTAATCGTAGACAGGAACAATATCTCGGGGTGCATCTGGAAACCATTGCTCTGGTTCAACACCTTCGACATGACGAAGAACGCGACCAACCTTGGTTTCAATAACAAATGGCGTCTTTGCGCCTCGTAGAGCTTTGCCTACGCGAACTTCGGCAACACCGTGGCCGTATTGAGGCGCAGTATCAAAGTAATTAATCCCGAGATCAAGTGCGCCTTGAAGCATATCTTCGCCATCTGCATCGGTAACAGATTTAAACAATCCACCAAGAGGGGCAGTACCTAACCCCATGCGAGTTACTTCAAGATTTGAACGCTTTAATTTAACTTTTTCGCTGTATCGCGCCATAAATTCATCATATATGATTTTATAGTTCAAGCGAAGAGTCAGTTTTTCAAACAAGTAAAGGGATGTCATGCCTAAGGTAACTGGATTTAAAACTGTTGATGTTCGATTCCCAACCTCACGTGGTCTCGATGGTTCAGATGCAATGAATAAGGAACCCGATTATTCGGCAGCCCTTCTTATCCTTGAAACAGATGATCCTTCGCTAGAAGGCCATGGCTTTGTATTCACATGTGGTCGTGGCAATGATTTGCAGTGCGACATGATTGAACAGCTTGCGCCTTACGCAGTTGGTCGCGATATTGCAGATCTTGCAACCAGCATGGGCGACTTTGCACGGAGCTTGGTTCGCGATTCACAGATTCGCTGGTTAGGACCAGAAAAAGGCGTCACCCAGATGGCAGCTGGTGCTGTCATTAACGCTGCCTGGGATCTTGTTACCAAGCATGCGAAGAAGCCGCTCTGGAAATTCCTTTCAGATTTAACTCCTGAACAAATTGTTGAACTTGTAGATTTCCGTTACATCACCGATGCGCTTACTCCTGAAGAAGCGCTTGAAATTTTACGTAAGACAGAACCACAGCGCGCAGCCAACGAAGCAAAGCTTCGTGCGGAAGGTCTACCTGCCTATACAACTACTCCAGGATGGCTTGGATATAGCGATGAGAAGATGGTCCGTCTTGCAAAGGAAGCAGTTGCAGCGGGATACACACTCATTAAGTTGAAGTGCGGTGGCTCTCTCGAAGACGATAAGCGTCGACTCCGTCTTGCGCGCGAGGCAGTGGGTCCTGATATCAAGATTGCTATCGATGCAAACCAGGTGTGGGACGTTAACCAAGCGATCGAATGGATCAAGGGAATTGGCGACGTCAACCTTCACTGGGTTGAAGAACCAACTAATCCAGATGATGTCTTGGGACATGCAGCAATTGCAAAAGCGATTGCACCTGTCCGCGTTGCAACTGGCGAACACGGCATGAACCGCATCTTGTTTAAGCAGATGCTTCAGGCGAAGTCGTTCTCCTTTATGCAGATTGATGCCACACGTGTTGCTGGCGTTAACGAAAATATTGCCAACATTTTGATGGCTGCAAAGTTTGGAGTTCCAGTTTGCCCTCACGCAGGTGGAGTCGGACTCTGCGAACTTGTACAACATCTTGCGATGTTTGATGCGGTTGCAGTGACAGGTCATCATCCAGGACGCGTTGTTGAATTTGTTGATCACTTGCACGAACACTTTGTTGTTCCTACAAATGTGCAGAACGCCTACTACATGCCAGCGATTGAACCAGGCACTGGTGGAGAAATGCATGCACAATCAATCGCTGACTTCACATTCCCACATGGCAAAGAATGGGCAAACGCTTAATGTCAGAATTTAAAGGACTCGTAGCAGCTGTAACCGGAGCAGGATCTGGAATCGGATTAGCAACCGCGAAGATGCTCGCCGATGGTGGCGCAAAGGTTTACGGCCTCGATATCGCTGAAGGCGGTTTGGCTGGCGTAGGCGAGTGGCTTCAATGCGATGTCAGCGATGATGCTTCAGTTGAAGCAGCCTTTGCAAAGATTTCTCAGCTCGATATCTTGATCAATAGCGCAGCAATCAGCGCAGTTGGAAACGTTGAAGCCAATCCATCTGATGAGTGGAACAAGGTCATGAATATCAACGTAGTAGGAATTGTTCGCACAGCGCGTTACTCGCTTCCACTTCTTCGCAACAGCAAGTGCGCATCGATTGTAAATGTCTGTTCTGTTGCAGCAACTGCCGGAATTCCAAAGCGTGCGCTCTATAGCTCGACAAAAGGTGCAGTGCTCTCGCTCACCATGGCGATGGCCAATGATTACGTTGCTGAAGGAATTCGCGTTAACTGTGTTAATCCGGGAACAGCCGACACACCTTGGGTACAACGCCTTCTTGCACAAGCTGCAGATCCTGTTGCAGAGCGAAAGGCGTTAGAGGCTCGTCAACCACTTGGTCGTCTTGTCAGCGCAGATGAAGTTGCACGTGCGCTTTGTTATCTTGCAAGTCCACTTCAGGGATCAACGACTGCAACATCTCTCGCAGTCGACGGTGGCATGCAGGGCTTGCGAATTCCGAAGTAGGAGTTATTAATTATGAGTACATTGAATGAGGACGAACTCAAAGCTCGATTAGATCCACTTTCTTATGCAGTTCTTCGCGAAGGTGCAACTGAGCGACCTTTCACAGGTGAATACACAGATACTGAAACTGTCGGAAGCTATCGTTGCAAGGCATGCGGTAACGAACTCTTCACATCTGAAACAAAATTTCACTCAGGATGTGGCTGGCCATCTTTCTATGCACCCACTGCCGATGATGCGGTAAAGCTCATCGAAGATCGCTCACTTGCTCCACGAATCCGCACCGAAGTTCGCTGCGCCAACTGCGACTCTCACCTGGGCCACGTCTTTTCTGGCGAGGGCTACGACGTCCCAACTGACGAGCGCTGGTGCATCAACTCTGTGGCCATGTATCTTGAAGAGAAGCCCGCCTAAGCCTCTTTTGCCTTCAATCTAGGCTCAATCTTTACCATTTCGTTACCCGGACATCCTAGGTATTACCGCTCTGCTACCCCTAGATTCAGCACGTCGAAGATTTGTGCACCCGCATAAATCGAGGCTTGTTGAAATTTCAACCATAGAGAAAAGGACGACAATGTCAGAAGAGAAGAACGTAGTTTCTCGCCGCTCAGTACTCAAAGGCGCAGCAATCGGTGGAGCAGCACTTGCAGCCGGTGGTGCACTCACAACAGAGTCTGCAAGCGCAGCGACACGATTGAAGGGCAGCACAGTCAAGTGGACAACACGTGGCGGTGGCGCAACAGGAGACAAGATTGCTAAGGCAGTAAACGATGCCTTCACAAAGAAGACCGGTGCAAAGGTAGTTGCTCAGCAAGTTAACTCTGATGACTTCCAGAATAACTTTGCACAGATCATGCAGGGATCACCTGATGATGCTTTCGGTTGGATGGCTGGATATCGCTCAAACCACTTCGGTGAAATGGGTCTTCTTGCAGATCTCACACGTGAGATTAACCGTTTGAAGTCAACACTCCCAACAGCAGCGATCAAGGGTTCAACAAGCCCTGTATCAAAGAAGCCTTACATCCTTCCAACAACTTATTACCCATGGGCACTGCACTACCGCAAGTCAATGGTGAAGGACCTTGGAATGAACCCAGAGAGCATTAACACTTGGGATGATTTCGTTAAGTTGATGACTCTCACACAGAAGAAGGGTCTTGTTGGATACTCACTCGGCGCAAAGGGCGGCTGGGAAGCAATGGGTACATTCGACATCCTTAACGCACGTGTAAACGGCTACAAGTACCACATCGACCTACTTAACGGTCGCGCAAAGTGGACAGATGCTCGCACAAAGGAAACATTTAAGTACTTCGCACAGCTCATTCCATTCATGAACGACAACGTCATGGATATTTCATGGGATGGCATGCGCGACCTTCTTCTCCAGAAGAAGACAGGCGCAATGATGATGGGTTCATGGTTTGCTAACGACTTCAAGGCGAAGTCACAGGCAGATTACGACGATCTATGGGTCGTTCCATTCCCACAAATCAACCCTAAGTTCGGTAGAGACACAATTGATGCACCACTTGATGGTATTTCAGTTGCCGCAAACGGTAAGAACGTAGATGGCGGAAAGGCTCTTGCTGAATTCTGGGCATCACCAGAAGGAATTAAGGAAGCAGTCAAGGCTGGAGATACAAATATCTATGTATCGAAGTCATTTGATACTTCTTCATACGATGCATTCAACAAGCAGAAGCTTGCAGTTCTTGCATCAGCTCAGAACATCATGTTCTTCCTAGATCGTGATGCACGTGGAGACTTCGCTGGTCCAGTTGTTGGTCCAGCTATTCAGAACTTCATCAAGAAGCCAGCTGATATCAATAAGATCCTCGAAAACGTACAAGCACAATGGGATGCACTTCCTAAGAACTAATTGATAACTTCGGTTGTTAAATAGATGAAGTGCTAGTAAGTTAAAGGCATGAAGACGGCGGCTACGATTAAGAAAAATCGTAGCCGCCGCTCTCTTTCCAAAACAGATCGCTTTACTCTCGCAACATTCGTAGGAATCCCAACGCTTCTTCAGATTATTCTTCTCTGGGTTCCAGCAGTCGTCACAGTTATCTTGTCTTTCACCTATTGGAACGGTATTCGCCTCAAGGATATTCAGTGGGCCGGAATCCAGAATTACAAGAATATTTTCTTTAACAATCCACTCTTTTATCAGGCGCTTAAGAACAATGGAATTTGGCTGGCCTTCTTTGTTTTGATTGCAACGCCTCTTGGAATCTTGTTGGCGTATCAGATTGATCGCGGCATTAAGGGTCACGCTTTCTACGAATCAATTTATTACTTACCTGTCGTTCTCTCGCTTGCAGTCATCGGAATCATCTGGAACTTTATGTTGCAACCAGGTGGTTTCGTACAGGGGCTTATGGGGCGCGATATCGGAAATGCAATCTCCATTTATGGTGACCCCAAAATCAATACCTGGGTAATCCTTGGAATCGCATCGTGGCGCCATATCGGCTACATCATGCTTCTTTACTTATCAGGTCTGAAATCTGTTGATCCAGCTCTTAAAGAAGCTGCAGCTATTGATGGTGCAACAGAGTGGCAAATCTTCCGCAAAATCATTTTGCCAACGATGCAGCCTGTAAACATCATCATCGTGGTTATTACCCTGATCGAGTCTCTCCGAGCCTTCGACTTGGTTTACATCATCTACGGAAGCCCAACCATCTTCCCATTGCTCAATCTCTTGGTCTTCCAGAACTTTGCCGGTCAAGGTATCTCGATGAAGGGTGCTGCATACGCAGTAATCCTGCTTCTGCTCTGTATCGTCCCAATCATTACCTATCTTCGAATTAGCTTTAAAGAGGATCTCAAATGAGCACCGGTGTAGTTCAGAACGAGCAGTATCGCAATAGTCAGAAGCGTAAAGATACTTTTATCTCAATCTTTATTGGAATCTTTGCCTTTGTCTGGATCTTCCCAATCCTCTGGACTATTTGGACTTCCCTTCGACCATATAACGACATTATTTCATACGGTATTTTCTCGTGGCCACGTCGTCTTACTTTCGACAATTACATCAACGCCATTAACGAGATGGAAATAGGTAAGTACCTCCTCAACTCACTTATCGTGACAGTTCCATCGGTAATCTTGACCCTCTTCTTTGGTTCACTCGTTGCCTTCGTTGTCACTCGCTATAAGTACAAATTTAACCTGACATTGCTCCTGCTCTTCACAGCTGGAAATATGCTTCCTATTGTTCTCACCTACATCCCAGTCTTCTGGATGTTTATCTGGGTGGGCGAACTATTTGGAAACCGCAACCTTTTGTATAACAACTACGGTGGATTGATTCTGGTTCACGTTGGATTCCAAGTTGGATTCGCGACCTTCGTGCTCTCTTCATATATGAAGACAATTCCGAAAGAAATTTCAGAGTCAGCAACTATCGACGGAGCTAACGTATTCCGCCACTACTGGAACGTCATCTTGCCGCTTCTGCGCCCAGCACTCGCGGCGCTCAGCGTACTGATGACAACCTGGATCTACAACGAATTCTTCTGGGCACTTGTCTTGATGTCTGATGATTCAAAGCGCCCAATTACTTCAGCACTTCGTCGCCTCCAGGGTCAGTACGTCACCGACTTCAACTTGTTGGCAGCCGGCGCAATCATCGCTGCTTCCCCTACAGTCATTATGTTCTTCGTCCTTCGCAAGCAATTTATTGCAGGGCTAACACTCGGTTCCACCAAGGGTTAATTACATCGCTGCGTAATCTATTTTGATGCAGCGATCCATCACCACTGTAAGTCCAGCTTCTTCACCCTGTGATTCAACTTCTTCAACAGAGATTCCAAGCTGTAACCAAATGGATTTGGCTCCAATCTCAATACTTTCTTCGAGTACCTGAAGGCAATCTGAGGGTTTACGGAAAACGTCAACGATATCTATAGGAACAGGAATTTCTCTAAGAGATTTGTAAACCTTCTGCCCCAGAACTTCATCTAAGAGTGGATTCACAAAGAAGAGCTCGAAGTGCGAGTTTTCAAGAAGGTACTTGCTCACTCCATAGCTTGCGCGCTCAGGTTTATCAGAAATCCCAACCACTGCCACGGTTTTTGATTTTCGAAGAAGATCACTGATTTCTAAGGCGCTGTTGAGCATGCAAGTATCTTACTCAGGCATAAACTAAGCCTTGATGTTAAAGCGCACTATTAAATTGTTTACGGATCGAAAGTACTGGGTCCGTCAGATTGTGGTCGCTGGAATCGCTGGCGCCATTTCATGGATTATCGGTGATGCACTCGTTCCCAACGGTGGGGTAGTTGCTGCCATCGTCTCCACGCTCACCATTCGAATCTCTCTCCATAAATCCCTGAGAGAAGGTTTTGGACAAATTGTCGGAACGGCAATTGGAGCTGGCGTTGCCTTACTTACCGTCACACTCTTTGACTTCGGCTTTGTGGCGGTCGGAACAACCATTGTTCTCTGCGCTGTTGTGGCGCGAGCACTTCATCTTGGTGAAGTGGCATCAGTAAACGTACCCGTTACCGCCCTTATCGTTATTGGTCCAGGAATCTCTGGATCAACAGCAACCCATAGATTGTTATCAACGCTTATTGGCGCAGGAGTAGCAATCTTCTTCTCATATTTTTCAATGCCCAATACACCTGTTGATCGAGCGCGAATCCAAATTAAGAATGTATCCGAGAAAGCTGCCGCGCTACTGGCTGAGATGTCTGAAGGCGTTGCGGCCGGATACACACAGAAAGATGCCGGTAAGTGGCTGGCACAAGCTCGTCTACTTGTAGAAGAAGTGCCTGCGATTCGTGCGCAATCTGTTGAAGCTCGCGGACATGCTCGTTGGTTCCCAACTGCTGAGAAAGATGTTGCAGAAGAGATCTATATTGAAGGAATTGCAACCGAACATACTCTGGTTCAAGTACGCACTATTGCTCGAACCCTCTTTGACTCCGCCGTTGAAGGCGGGATTGCAGATTCGACAAAGAAGCAGATTGCCGTTGCCCTCTCTGCCGCAAGTTATGCAATCTCTGCTCATATTGATAAACCAGATGACATCAATGATTTTTCATCATCTCCAACTGATGATGCGCGCGAAGCAGGGTCAGCTCTCGCTGAAACGTTGATCGAAGACGGTAAGGATGTGGACCAAGAACAGATTATTCGTGGTCTCTCTATAGTTTCGAATATTGATCGAATTGCTGATTCGCTGGATCAGAATTCCCCAGCGCTGAAGGATGTAATAACTCCAGATGAGCCTGCCAAGGCGAAAGTCCTTGAAGTCTCTCCTCTCGAGCAGACAACCACGCTTTGGAATAGAATCAAGCGTTCAGTTTCAAAGTACTTTTGAGGAGTTTGATATGTGCAGCAAAGTGCAATGTAAGAATTGTGGAAAGCCAACGTGGCAGGGCTGCGGAGAACATATTGAAGATGCGCTTGCTGGCGTTGCCGTAGAAGATCGTTGTAGTTGCTAATGAAAGCTATCCAGATAACAGCATTTGGCGGCCCTGATGTCATGAAGTACGTGGATCTTGCCGATCCTGTTGCAGGTAATGATGAAGTAGTTCTTGATGTCACTGCAGTTGGTATCAACTATGCAGATACACACCAGACTGAAAACTCATATCTTTCGCCACAGACCTTGCCGATGATTCCTGGCATTGAAGTTGTTGGAACACATGGCGGCAAGCGTTATCTCGCAAGCGTTTCATCTGGGGGATATGCGCAAAAAGCCGTTGCTCATAAATCTGTACTCTTCCCAATTCCTGATGCAGTAACTGACCAGCAGGCGCTCTGTGTGTTGGTGCAAGGTGCGACTGCATGGCACCTACTTAAGACAATGGGCAACCTTCACAAGGGCCAATCTGTTGTTGTTCATGCTGCAGCAGGTGGAGTTGGAACAATTGCAATTCAGTTGGCAAAGATGTGGGGCGGCAAAGTAATTGCTGTGACATCAACTGATTCAAAATCAGCTCTTGCTACTTCACTGGGCGCAGATGTAGTCGTCGATGCAAAATCTTCGGACCTGACTGCAGCGCTTATGGAAGCAAATGGCGGCAAAGGCGTTGACCTTGTTCTTGAAATGGTTGGCGGAACAACCTTCGATCACAGCCTTGCTGCCCTTGGTGCATTTGGCAAGATAATTACTTTTGGAATGGCATCACGTACTGCGCCAACTCCAATCCATCCAGGTTCTCTCATGCACGGCTCGAAGACCATTTCCGGTTTCTGGCTTGCTAACTGTTTCGGCAGTAAAGAGATGCTTAACGATGTAGTTGCGCAACTCTTCCAACTCGTTGCTGATGGAACATTGAAGCCAGTTATTGGTGCAACATTTCCACTCAGTGAGGCAGCTGATGCTCATCGTTCTATGCTTGCTCGCGAATCTACGGGCAAGATTGCCCTCGATCCTGCGCGGTAAATCGGGCGAATTTTCTACTTTTCTGTCTTACCCCTAGACTCCTCTCTCTACCATTGCCCCCCTAGCTCAGTCGGTAGAGTGTTTCCATGGTAAGGAAAAGGTCACCGGTTCGATTCCGGTGGGGGGCTCGCAAGCTGCAGTACAGAAGTGATAATTAAATAAGTACTACGAAAGTTCGTTCCACCCTTGGCGGGGTAGCTCAGCTTGGTAGAGCAAGCGGCTCATAATCGCTGTGTCGTGGGTTCAAATCCCGCCTCCGCTACTACAAGCGCGTATTTATTTACGCGTGGATTTCACCAATAAAGGTGCTTCGGGTAATCTAAAGCGCCTGTTCGAGCAACATCTACGAAGGAGTTAATACCATGGCAAGTAAGAGCGCGGACGTACGTCCAAAGATCACCATGGCATGCGTGGATTGCAAAGAGCGTAACTACATCACCAAGAAGAACCGCCGCAACGATCCAGACCGTATGGAGCTCAAGAAGTTCTGTCCTCGTTGCAAGTCTTCAACTCTTCACCGCGAAACCCGCTAATGCTCAACCCCGATTCTGTCGGGAGTACCTTCGCAGGTACAGATTCAATTACCGTTTCTCAATCTGAAATCGATGCTTTCTGCGCCGTTGTCGGTGAAAGCGATACAACGATTGCGCCACCCACATTCACTATCCGCATCACGCTGACTCAATTTGAAGAAATCCTTACTCGTCCTGAAGTGGGCCTTGATTGGTCTCGCCTTGTTCATGGCGATCAGAAATTTGAAATCTTCTCTCCGGTGAAAGCTGGCGACCAACTTACCTGCGCTGCAACAATCGAAAGCTATCGAGTAGCTGCCGGAAACGAAATCGTCTCCGTGCGCTCAGATCTAAAGCGCGATGGAAACTTAGTCATCTCTGCTTGGTCAACACTGGTGGTCCGCGCATGATTGAAGTTGGAACTGTGTTGGATGAGAAAGTTTTCTATCTCGATCGTGCGCTGCTTAAAGCGTATGCCGATGCATCAGGAGACCAGAACCCAATCCACCAGAATGAAGAATTCGCTCTCTCTGTTGGCCTTCCCAATGTCATTGCACACGGAATGCTCACCATGGCACTCGTTGGCAAGTATGTATCTGACTTTGCCGGCGGATCTGCGAACGTTCTTGAATACAGTGCGCGCTTTATCAAGCCCGTCGTAGTCCCTGCAGGTGAAAAAGTTGATCTCACCGTCACTGCAACAGTCTCTGAAGTTATGGATGGAAAGATTTCACTTACCCTCAGCGCCACATCTGCTGGAGTGAAAGTCTTAGGAATGGCTAAAGCGGTAGTAAATAAATGAGCGCACCAGATTCCGTACACGAATTAGCAAAGGCACGACTTGCTGCTCGTGCTGATAAAAATTTCGCTCTCTCAGATCAATTACGTGATGAGATTGCTGCCCTTGGCTTTGAAGTTGTCGATGTTACTGGGGGATACGAACTACGCCCGAAGAAGCGCTTTCCTACCTATGAATCCACTCGCGATATTCGCCCCATCAATTCGGGCAAATTTGAGATAACCGTGGCAATGATTATCGACGGATTCCAAGACGATGCCGTGGCAACAATAAAAACAATGAAAGAACATAGCCAATGTGCCATCGCTATCTTGGTAGTCGGCGATCCTGGAGTACTGGTTAACGAACTTGATTCGCGCACATCACTTGTTCAGCTCACTGAAGACTTTGGGTGGGGCGAAAGCGCCAACGCACTGCTGCGTAATGTAACCAGTGAATTTATTGTGATTATGGATCCTTCTACTCGCTTTACGGGAGATGCCATTACGCCAGTTCTCGCCGAACTCAAGAAGCGCGAATTCGTTGCAGTTGGTTGGCGTGGAGGGCTTGTAAATCTTGAAGATGATTGGCGCAGCGTTGACGATAAAGGCGCTGGCGAAGTCGATGTTCTCTTTAGCTACTTCCTTGCGATGCACCGCGAAGATGCACTTGCAGCACGCGGCTTTAGCAATCGCGCGCTGTATTACCGCAATGCAGATATTGAATTCTCACTTAACCTCCGCCACTCCAATGGCCGTTTACTTCAGATGGATCTACCGCTTGAACAAGATCGTCATCATGGTTATCACGACACTGACGCCGAATACCGTGATGCTCAATCGAAGAAGAATTACGACCGCATTCTCGAACGCTTTAGAGGCAAGACTGCAATATTGAGCCCTCGCAGGTAGCCTTAGAACATGGCCGACCTTCGCGATTACACATCACTGCGTGTAGGTGGCCCTGCCAAGAACTTTGTCGAAGTCGGCACTGAATCTGAAATCATCGCAGCAATTGAAGCTGCGGGGGATACACCTATTCTGATTATCGGTGGCGGAACAAATATTCTCGTTGCAGACTCTGGTTTCGAAGGCACGGTCATTCGAATCACCAGCCACTCCATGCAAGCTGAAATTGATGCATGCAGCGGCGCAACACTGACTATCGGTGCTGGTGAAAACTGGGATGAATTTGTTGCCACAACTCTCGATCGTGGGTTTGCCGGGCTAGAAACGTTAAGCGGAATTCCTGGAACAGTGGGCGCTGCTCCTATCCAAAACATTGGTGCATATGGCCACGAAGTTTCCGAGTTCATCACTCGCGTGCGCACATATGATCGCCAAACCAAGGGCCTCAAGACATTTACCAATTCTGAATGTGAATTCTCTTATCGAAATTCACATTTCAAAGCGCACCCGGGCCGCTACGTAGTTCTTGATGTTCAGTTCAATCTCCGCAGTGGCGAAATGACGACAGCAATTACATATGCCGAACTTGCTAAGAAACTCGGCATTGAAGTGGGCGAGAAAGCACCGATTGATGCGACTCGCAAAGCTGTTCTAGAACTTCGCGGCGCAAAAGGAATGTTGCTCAATTCAAGCGATCGCGATTCTTGGTCTGCCGGTTCATTCTTTACCAACCCGATTGTCAGCAAAGAGATTGCTGCCAAACTTCCTGAAGGTGCACCCCAATGGCCAACTGCTGATGGCATGGTCAAAACAAGTGCTGCGTGGTTGATTGAACATGCAGGTGTGCATAAAGGCGATAGCCACGGTGGTGCACGTGTGTCTACAAAGCACGTATTGGCACTTACTAATGCAGGAAATGCGACAGCTACAGATATTGCAGAGTTAGCAAAGAGCGCTCAGAAGAGCGTCTTCGAGAAGTTTGGAATTACCCTCGAAGCTGAAGTAAATCTTGTTGGAATTACTCTGTAATTATTCGGAGAGTAATTTCTTAATGCGGCCGATACCTTCGACGATATCATCATCGCTAGTTGCGTATGAGAATCGTAGGTAACCAGATGGACCAAATGCTTCGCCCGGTACAGCCGCAACTTCAACTTCATCCAAGATGATCGTCGCTAGTTCTGCAGAAGTATTAGCAACCTTGCCGCGAATAGTCTTTCCAAGCACACCCTTTACTGATGGATATACATAGAAAGCACCTTGCGGTGTTGGGCATTCAAAGCCAGGAATCTCATTGAGCAAGCCGACAATTAACTTACGGCGGCGATTAAATGCCTCACCCATCATGTGAACTGCATCGAGATTGCCGGTAAGCGCAGCGATTGCAGCGCGCTGTGACACATTTGCAACATTGGATGTTAAGTGTGACTGCAAATTTGTTGCTGCCTTGATGACATCCTTTGGACCAATCATCCAACCTACTCGCCATCCAGTCATGGCGTAGGTCTTAGCTACTCCATTAACGATGATGCAGGTATCTGCAAGACCTGGAACCAATACTGGAAGTGATGGCGCGGTTGCACCGTCATAGAGCAGGTGTTCGTAGATTTCATCGCAGATAACCCAGATATTGTTCTTGAGTGCCCATTCGCCAATCGCCTTAGCTTGTTCAGGTGTGTAGACAGAACCTGTTGGGTTCGATGGTGAACAGTAGAGAAGTGCTTTGGTCTTTGGTGTGCGAGCTGCTTCTAGTTGTTCGACAGTAACGAGGTAGTTCTGTGACTCATCAGCAAATACTTCAACGCTCTTTCCACCAGCAAGTTTGATTGCTTCTGGATATGTAGTCCAGAACGGAGAAGGAAGAATCACTTCATCACCTGGATCAATTATTGATGCGAAAGATTGATAGACAGATTGCTTTCCACCGTTGGTGACAAGGACTTGATCTACTGTGGTCTCGTAATTGGAATCGCGCTTTGTCTTATCAACGATTGCTTGGCGAAGCTCAGGCAGACCTGATGTCGGTGTGTAGCGATGATTTGCAACAACCTTTGCTGCAGCAACTGCTGCATCAACGATGTAATCAGGCGTTGGAAAATCTGGTTCGCCAGCACCGAAGCCGATAACTGGGCGACCGGCAGCTTTGAGCGCCTTTGCCTTTCCATCTACAGCCAAAGTGGCTGATTCTGCGATTGCTGCAATTCGTGCGGAGATTCTGCTCATGGGGGAAGTCTGCACTATCGCCAGCCCGCCTCGCGCGCTCAGAATCGCTTGGATCGAGTGGCCCTAACTACCCAGTTTTACTCTGCACCGCCCCTGCCCTTACACTTCGACGCTCACGACGAATTTCTTCCTCGCCTTGGCGCGCCTGAAAATTCGTCGCGAAGGGCAATAGCTCAATTGGCTAGAGTTGCCGTCTCCAAAGCGGCCGGTTGGGGGTTCGAGTCCCTCTTGCCCTGCAAGCCGCAGTACAGAAGTAATGCTCTACCGCTACGAAAGAAAAGGAAGTCACAATGACTGATGCAGTTGAAGTTACCGAGGAGAAGCTCGGAATTTTTGCGCGCGTTGGACTTTTCTATCGCCAGGTAGTCAACGAGCTTAAGAAAGTTGTATGGCCAACTCGCAATATGTTGACCACATATACAGCTGTCGTTCTCGTCTTCGTATCATTCATCATCGCAGTCGTATCCATCATCGACTTGGTTCTGACCAAGGTCGTCTTCTGGGTATTTGGATAAGGACCACGGACAATGACTGACGAACTCAAGCCAGACGCATTTGAAGCAGCTCTTGCTGCCAGCGCTGAAGAAATCGCTACACCTACAGAAGAAGTTATTGAAGCTCCTGCTGCAGATGTAATCGTCGAGGATCTCGCGCTCGCAAGCGATGAAGATGGCGATATCGAATCCGATGAGAACGATCCCAACGCAGAATTCCGTCGCACACTTCGCGCAGCTATCGGTGATTGGTATGTCATCCACTCATACGCAGGCTACGAGAAGAAGGTAAAGGGCAACCTTGCCAACCGTATTCAGTCACTCAACATGGAGGAGTACATCTTCCAGGTAGAAGTTCCTGAAGAAGAGGTCATGGAAGTTAAGAACGGCGCTCGTAAGATGGTCAAGCGCAATATCTACCCAGGTTACGTGCTTGTCCGCATGGATCTCACCGACGAATCTTGGTCAGTCGTTCGCAATACTCCTGGAGTTACAGGCTTCGTTGGCAACGCACATAACCCAAGCCCACTCAGCATGGATGAAGTTGAGAAGATTCTTGCTCCACGTCCAGTGAAGAAGGCTGACAAGGCAGATATTAAATTTGTTGATTTCGAAGTTGGCGAATCAGTCACCGTTATGGATGGCCCATTTGCAACGCTTCCTGCATCTATCTCCGAGATCATGCCAGAGCAGGCAAAGCTCAAGGTATTGGTATCGATCTTCGGTCGCGAAACACCAGTAGAACTTTCATTTACCCAAGTACAGAAGTTGTAAGAAACCGCCCGAAGATTTAGTAGAAACTAATAAGGAAAAGAGAAGAGAAATGGCACCAAAGAAGAAGGTAACCGGATTCATTAAGTTGCAGATCCAGGCTGGCGCAGCAACACCTGCACCACCAGTAGGTCCTGCGCTCGGACAGCATGGTGTCAACATCATGGAGTTCGTCAAGGCATACAACGCTGCGACTGAATCACAAAAGGGCCAGATCATCCCTGTAGAAATCACTGTCTACGAGGATCGTTCATTCGACTTCATCACAAAGACTCCTCCAGCATCACGCCTCATCCTTAAGGCTGCTGGCGTCGAAAAGGGATCAGCGATTCCTCACAAGACTAAGGTTGCAAATATCACCATGGCGCAGGTCAAGGAGATTGCAAATACAAAGATGGCTGACCTCAATGCAAATGACATTGATGCAGCAGCTTTGATCATCGCAGGAACTGCTCGCTCAATGGGCATCACAGTCTCCGCATAAGTAAATAAATTTCTCATCGCCAAGGTGGTGATGGGATGTGGGAGAACCGCGCTGGTTCGCTAACCACAACCACTAGCTTGTAGAAATACAAGAATGGGGAAGAAATGAAGCGCTCAAAGAAGTACAACGAAGTAGCAGCGAAGGTCATCAAGGACCACCTCTACACACCTCTTCAGGCAGTAACACTTGCTAAAGAGACAACAACAACTAAGTACGACTCAACTATTGATGTTGCGCTCGTTCTTGGCGTTGACCCAAAGAAGGCTGATCAAGCAATTCGTTCAACTGTTAACTTGCCACACGGCACAGGTAAGACAGCTCGCGTCTTGGTATTTGCTAACGGTGAGCGCGCTGAAGAAGCTCGTGCAGCTGGTGCAGATATCGTCGGTGGCGATGAACTTATTGATGAAGTTTCAAAGGGCCGCCTCGACTTCGATGCAGTTGTTGCAACTCCAGATTTGATGGCCAAGGTTGGTCGTCTCGGTAAGGTCCTCGGAACACGTGGATTGATGCCAAACCCAAAGACAGGAACAGTGACAACAGATGTCACTAAGGCTGTTAACGACATCAAGGGCGGAAAGATTGAATTCCGCGTTGATAAGAACTCAAACCTTCACTTCATCATTGGCAAGGCTTCATTTACTGCAGAACAACTCGCAGATAACTATGCAGCGGCTCTTGAAGAAGTACTCCGCGTAAAGCCAAACTCTTCAAAGGGTCGCTACATCGCAAAGGCTGTCGTCTCATCATCAATGGGACCGGGAATCGCTGTCGATCCAAACCTCACACGCGAACCATCAGCTAACTAGCTCAATTAAGCAGGGGATTTGACCAGTTCAGGTCCCCTGCTTAAGATTTACCCATAACCAAAGACCGCAGGTCGGATCTCGCAAGAGTGAAGATAATTGAGGAATCTCAGCCCGCGTAGGTGTTCACATTAATCCGTGCGCATTTACGCGTCACGGATTTTTTTATTGCCCGCGGTCACCTTTAATACCTAGCGAAAGGTGAACCGAATGGCTCGCCCAGATAAAGCAGCAGCAGTTGCTGAGATGACTGAAGATTTCAAGTCAGCTACAGCGACTTACCTCACCGAATATCGCGGTCTCACCGTGACTTCGATGAAGGCTCTACGCCGCAGCCTTGGTTCAGATACCAAGTACAGCGTCGTAAAGAACACTCTTACAAAGATTGCAGCGAAGAACGCTGGCGTTGAGATTGCAGATGATCTCCTTGCTGGTCCATCAGCTGTTGCATTCATTAAGGGCGATGCAATCGATGCAGCTCGTAACCTGAAGAACTTCCAGAAGGAAAATCCACTTCTTATCATCAAGGGTGGAATTTACGAAGGAAAGTTCGTTACAACAGCAGAGATCATGAAGCTTGCAGACCTCGAGTCACGCGAAGTGCTTCTTGCAAAGCTTGCTGGTGCTATGAAGGGATCGCTTGCTAAGGCAGCGCGTACCTTCGATGCACTTCGCATCAAACTTGAGGCGGGCGCACCTGCTCCTGTCGCAGTGTCCGAACCAGTATCAAACGATGCTGTGGCAGAGGTTCCAGCTCAGGCTGAAACTACAGAAGCTGTGGTTGAAACCCCAGCTGAAACAAATGATGTTGTCGCTGAAGTTGCTGCTGAAGCAACAGATGCACCAGTTGCGGAAGCAACAGAAACTCCAGCGGAATAAAGAAAAGGAAAATAAAAAATGGCAAAGCTCTCACAAGCAGATTTGATGTCACAGTTCAAGGAAATGTCACTTGTTGAACTCTCAGAGTTCGTCAAGGCATTCGAAACTGAGTTCGATGTAACTGCAGCAGCTCCAGTAGCAGCAGCAGGCGGCGCAGCAGCAGCAGGCGGCGGCGCAGCTGAAGCACAGGATGAATTCACAGTTATCCTCGAAGAAGCAGGCGCACAGAAGATTGCGGTTATCAAGGAAGTTCGTAACCTCAACTCTTCATTGGGTCTTAAGGAAGCTAAGGATCTCGTCGATGCAACTCCAGCAACCCTTCTTGAGAAGGTCAACAAGGAGACAGCTGATAAGGCAAAGGCAGCTCTTGAAGCAGCTGGCGCAAAGGTCACCGTTAAGTAAGTTTCCACGAGAAAAGGCCCGGTTCCCGCATGGGGTCCGGGCCTTTTTTATCCCCAACGGGCTGACAAATCCCCCCGCTTGGGGGTATAACCCTTCGGTTTGCCCCCATAGGGGGTGAGCCGATACTCTTCCCCTTCGCATATTTTCTCTAAAGGTCATTGCATATAGCGGTGGGGGCCTTCTAGTTGTGCGTGTCCATACATAAGTGCATATTGTCTGGAAGGACATCTCTTGGCCGCGAAAAAGAGTTCAACTGCCCCCCGTCGTATTTCGTTCGCAAAGATCCGTGAACCGCTAGAAGTTCCAAATCTGCTCGCGCTGCAAGTTGAAAGCGTTGACTGGTTACTTGGTAACGATCTATGGCGTTCACGTCTTGCTGAATCATCTAACACCAATCGTGGAGAACTTCCTGCGAAGTCCGGTTTGGAAGAAATCTTTGAAGAGATTTCACCAATCGAAGATTTCCAAGGAACGATGTCACTGTCATTCCGTGATCACCGCTTCGAGCCGCCTAAGTATTCAATCGCAGAGTGCAAAGAACGCGACATGACATATGCGCAGCCACTCTTCGTAACAGCAGAATTCACTAATAATGAGACTGGCGAAATTAAGTCGCAGACAGTCTTCATGGGTGACTTCCCTGTAATGACACCACGCGGAACTTTCGTTATTAACGGAACAGAGCGCGTTGTTGTTTCACAGATCGTTCGTTCACCTGGTGTGTACTTCGAACGTCAAATTGAAAAGACTTCAGATAAAGATGTATTTACTTCAAAGATCATCCCAAGCCGCGGTGCTTGGCTTGAATTCGAAGTTGATAAGAAGGATCTCGTCGGCGTTCGTATCGATCGCAAGCGTAAGCAATCTGTCACAGTTTTCCTCAAGGCACTCGGTTGGACCGATGAACAGATTCGTGAAGAATTTGGTGACTTCGCTTCAATGATGGCAACACTTGAAAAGGACACTGTGAAGACACAGGATGAAGCGCTCCTTGATATCTATCGCAAGATGCGTCCAGGTGAGCCTCCAACTAAGGAAGCTGCACAGAACCTCATTGAAAACCTTTACTTCAACCCTAAGCGTTACGACTTGGCCAAGGTCGGTCGCTTTAAGGTAAATAAGAAGCTAGGTCTTGATCTTGAGCTCTCACAGAGCATGCTCACAATTTCAGATATCGTCGCAACACTTCGCTACCTCGTAGCGTTGCACCGCGGCGATCTCACAATGGATTACGGCCGCGAAGTTCGCGTTGAGAAGGACGATATCGATCACTTCGGTAACCGTCGCCTTCGTACCGTTGGTGAACTTATTCAGAACCAGGTACGTATCGGACTCTCACGTATGGAACGTGTTGTTCGCGAACGTATGACTACACAAGATGTCGAAGCAATTACTCCACAGACATTGATCAACATCCGTCCGGTTGTTGCTTCAATCAAGGAGTTCTTCGGAACATCTCAGTTGTCACAGTTCATGGACCAGACAAACCCACTTTCAGGTCTTACTCACAAGCGTCGTCTTTCAGCGCTCGGACCTGGTGGTCTCTCACGTGACCGCGCAGGCTTCGAAGTTCGTGACGTTCACCCATCTCACTACGGACGTATGTGCCCAATCGAAACTCCTGAAGGTCCAAACATTGGTCTTATCGGTTCGCTTGCAACATATGCACGAGTAACTGCATTTGGATTTATCGAAACTCCTTATCGCAAGGTTGTTAAGGGCAAGGTCACCGATCAGGTTGATTACCTAACAGCTGATGAAGAGGACGAGCACGTTATTGCTCAGGCAAATGCTCCACTTACAGCAGATAACCACTTCGCAGAAGCACGCGTACTCGTACGTCGTCGCGGTGGCGAAGTTGAATACATCATCGCTGACGAAGTGGATTACATGGACGTTTCACCACGTCAGATGGTTTCTGTTGCAACAGCAATGATTCCGTTCCTCGAGCACGATGACGCAAACCGCGCACTCATGGGTTCTAACATGATGCGTCAGTCAGTTCCTTTGATGCGTGCAGAAGCACCATTTATCGGTACTGGTATGGAATTCCGCGCAGCTGTTGATGCTGGTGACGTTGTCACAGCAACTAAGGCTGGCGTAGTCACTGAAGTCGCTGCTGACGAAGTTAAGGTCATGGGCGATGACGGTACTTACCAAACATATTCACTTGCTAAGTTCACACGTTCTAACCAAGGAACTTCATACAACCAGAAGGTTGTTGTAACTGAAGGTCAGAAGCTAGAAGTTGGCTCAGTAATTGCAGATGGTCCTTGTACTCAGAACGGCGAAATGGCTCTTGGTAAGAACCTCCTCGTGGCATTTATGTCATGGGAAGGTCACAACTACGAAGATGCGATCATCCTTTCTCAGCGCCTCGTCCAGGACGATGTTCTTACATCAATCCACATCGAAGAGTACGAAGTTGATGCACGCGACACCAAGCTTGGTGCCGAAGAAATCACTCGCGATATCCCTAACGTCTCTGAAGAAGTTCTTGCAGACCTCGACGAGCGCGGAATCATCCGCGTTGGCGCCGATGTTGTGCCAGGCGACATCTTGGTTGGAAAGGTAACTCCTAAGGGAGAAACTGAACTCACACCAGAAGAGCGTTTGCTCCGTGCAATCTTTGGAGAAAAGGCTCGCGAAGTTCGCGATACATCACTCAAGGTTCCACACGGTGAATCAGGAAAAGTTATCGGCGTAAAGATCTTCGAATCTGAAGAAGGCTTCGAACTTCCAGCAGGCGTGAACCAATTGGTTCGCGTTTATGTTGCACAGAAGCGCAAGATTCAAGATGGAGACAAGCTTGCTGGTCGCCACGGTAACAAGGGTGTTATCTCAAAGATTCTTCCAGTTGAAGATATGCCATTCCTTGAAGATGGAACTCCAGTCGATGTTGTCTTGAACCCACTTGGTGTTCCAGGACGTATGAACGTCGGACAGGTTCTTGAAATGCACCTCGGTTGGGTTGCAAAGACAGGTTGGGATGTATCTGGTGTCTCTGAAGCGTGGGCAAACCACCTTAAGGAGATTGGCGCAGAAAAAGGCGCACCAGGAACCAACCTTGCAACTCCGGTCTTCGATGGTGCACTTGAAGATGAAGTTTCAGGACTTCTCTCATCGACACTCGCGAACCGCGATGGAAACCAACTTATTGGTCGTTCCGGAAAGGCTCGTCTATTCGACGGTCGTTCTGGCGAGCCATACCCAACTCCAATCTCAGTTGGATACATGTACATCTTGAAGCTCCACCACTTGGTAGACGACAAGATTCACGCACGTTCAACTGGTCCATACTCAATGATCACGCAGCAACCACTCGGTGGTAAGGCTCAATTCGGTGGTCAGCGATTTGGTGAAATGGAAGTGTGGGCACTTGAAGCTTACGGTGCTGCTTACACACTCCAAGAGTTGCTCACTATTAAATCTGACGACGTTCTCGGACGCGTCAAGGTTTACGAAGCCATTGTTAAGGGCGAAAACATCCCAGAGCCAGGTATCCCTGAATCATTCAAGGTGCTTATCAAGGAGATGCAGTCACTCTGTCTCAATGTCGAAGTTCTCTCTTCTGAAGGTGTCGCAATTGAAATGCGCGACAACGATGAAGAAATTTTCCGTGCCGCCGAAGAACTAGGTATCAACTTGTCACGAGTTGAGCCAAGCTCAGTAGAAGAAATTTAAGGAGCGAATCAAACATGTTAGATGTCAACTTCTTTGATGAACTACGAATCGGTCTCGCATCGGCTCAAAATATTCGTGATTGGTCTTTCGGCGAAGTAAAGAAGCCAGAGACAATCAACTACCGCACACTCAAGCCTGAGAAGGACGGACTCTTCGACGAGAAGATCTTCGGACCAACTCGCGACTGGGAATGTTATTGCGGTAAGTACAAGCGCGTTCGATTTAAGGGAATCATCTGCGAGCGTTGCGGTGTTGAAGTAACACGCGCAAAGGTTCGTCGCGAACGCATGGGTCACATCGAGCTTGCAGCTCCTGTAACTCACATCTGGTACTTCAAGGGCGTGCCATCACGCCTTGGTTACCTTCTTGACCTTGCTCCAAAGGATCTCGAAAAGGTTATTTACTTCGCTGCTTACATGATCACAGAAGTTGATGCTGAAGCTCGCGAAGAAGATATGCCACAGCTAGAGAAGAAGCTTGCTAACGATCGCAAGAAGATCGAGACAAAGCGCGATCTAGATCTTGATGCACGTACAAAGAAGCTCGAGGCAGATATTGCTGAACTCGAATCTGAAGATGCAAAGTCAGATGTAAAGCGCAAGGTTCGTGAATCTGCAGAGCGTGAGCTCAAGGCAATCCGCGAGCGTTCAGAGCGCGAACTCACACGTCTAGAAGATGTCTGGTCACGCTTTAAGAACCTCAAGGTTCAAGATCTCGAAGGCGATGAGAACCTCTACCGCGAAATGCGTGACCGTTATGGCATGTACTTCAAGGGAGATATGGGTGCTGCTGCAATCAAGCGTCGCCTCGAAACTTTCGATCTCGAGACTGAACATGCAATGCTCACTGACCTTTCTGAAAATGGAAAGGGTGCAAAGAAAACTCGCGCTATCAAGCGCCTCAAGGTCGTTAATGCATTCATGACAACAAGCAACCACCCAGCATCAATGGTTCTTGATTGTGTACCGGTTATCCCACCTGATCTGCGCCCAATGGTTCAGCTCGATGGTGGACGCTTTGCGACTTCAGATCTCAACGATCTCTATCGCCGCGTTATCAACCGTAACAATCGTTTGAAGCGTCTTGCTGATCTTGGTGCTCCAGAAATTATCGTCAACAACGAAAAGCGTATGTTGCAGGAAGCTGTAGATGCGTTGTTCGACAACGGTCGTCGTGGTCGCCCAGTAACTGGCCCAGGAAACCGTGCACTGAAGTCACTTTCAGACATGCTCAAGGGTAAGCAGGGACGTTTCCGTCAGAACTTGCTCGGAAAGCGCGTTGACTACTCAGGTCGTTCAGTAATCGTTGTTGGTCCACAGTTGAAGTTGCACCAGTGCGGTCTGCCAAAGCAGATGGCTCTCGAACTCTTCAAGCCATTCGTAATGAAGCGTCTTGTAGACCTTAACCACGCGCAGAACATTAAATCTGCAAAGCGCATGGTTGAACGTGCTCGTCCAGTTGTATGGGATGTTCTTGAAGAAGTAATTGCAGAACATCCAGTGCTCCTGAACCGCGCTCCTACACTTCACCGTTTAGGTATCCAAGCATTCGAACCACAACTGGTCGAAGGTAAGGCAATCCAGATTCACCCACTCGTATGTACAGCATTTAACGCTGACTTCGACGGTGACCAGATGGCTGTTCACCTTCCATTGTCTGCAGAAGCTCAGGCTGAAGCACGCATCTTGATGTTGTCTTCAAATAACATCTTGTCACCAGCTAACGGTCGTCCAATCACATCACCTACACAGGACATGGTTCTTGGTCTCTATTACATGACCATGGAACGTGAAGGCGAACTCGGCGAAGGTCGCGCATTCGGATCAATCTCTGAAGCAATCATGGCTCACGATCAGCACTCTGTTTCACTACAGGCAAAGGTAAAGATTCGCGTTAAGGGAGAAACTCTCGAGACAACAATCGGCCGCGCACTCTTTAGCGAAGCGCTACCTGCTGATTTCCCATTCGTTGATCACGATGTAACTAAGAAGGCTCTCGGCGCAATCGTCGACAAGCTTGCTGAGTTCTATCCAAAGGTCACAGTTGCACAGACTCTCGATGCGCTTAAGTCGCTCGGATTCCACTGGGCAACACGTGCCGGCGTAACTATCGGTATCGAAGATGTTGTTACACCTCCTCGTAAGCGTGAAATCCTCGACGGCTATGAAACACAAGCTGACAAGGTTCAATCACAGTACGAAAAGGGACTCATCACAGATGATGAGCGTCGCCAGGAACTCATTGAGATCTGGACAAAGGCAACAGCCGAAGTTGGAAAGGCGATGGAAGATAACTTCCCACGCCTCAACCCAGTTTGGATGATGGTCTACTCAGGTGCTCGTGGAAATATGATGCAGATTCGTCAGATCGCAGGTATGCGCGGACTTGTAGCGAACCCAAAGGGTGAAATTATTCCTCGCCCAATTAAGTCCAACTTCCGTGAAGGCTTGTCAGTTCTCGAGTACTTCATCTCTACACACGGTGCACGTAAGGGTCTTGCAGATACAGCGCTTCGTACCGCTGACTCTGGTTACCTCACACGTCGTCTCTGCGACGTTGCACAGGATGTCATCATCCGCGAAGAAGATTGCGGAACCGATCGTGGTCTCGCACTTCCAATCGCTATCCGTCAGCAAGCTGGCAACCTTGTAAAGCACGATCACGTTGAAACTTCTGTCTACGGCCGCACATTGGCTGAGGACATCGAAGTTAACGGCGAAGTTCTTGCTAAGGCTGGCTCAGATTTAGGTGATCGTGTTATTGACACCTTAATTTCTGCTGGTGTGGACGAAGTAAAGATTCGCTCAGTTCTTACTTGCGATAGCAAGGTCGGACAGTGCGCAGCTTGCTACGGTCGCTCACTTGCTGCAGGTCAACTCGTTGCAGTTGGTGAAGCAGTCGGAATTATCGCTGCACAGTCAATCGGTGAACCAGGTACACAGCTCACAATGCGTACCTTCCACACTGGTGGCGTTGCAGGTGATGACATCACTCACGGTCTTCCACGAATCGTCGAGCTCTTCGAAGCACGTACACCTAAGGGTGTTGCGCCAATCGCAGAAGCTGCAGGCGTCGTTTCATTCCGTGAAGATGCAAAGGGTAAGAAGATCATCGTTACACCAGATGATGGTGGCGAAGAAGTTGCTTACCCAATCACACGCCGTCAGAAGCTACTTGTTGAAGAAGGTTCACGCGTTGAAGTTGGCCAGAAGATGGTCGTCGGCGCAATTGATCCAAAGCAGGTACTTCGTATTCTCGGACCACGTGCAACTCAGGTTCACTTGGTTAACGAAATCCAATCTGTTTACCGCTCACAGGGCGTAGGCATTCACGATAAGCACATCGAAGTAATCGTTCGCCAGATGCT
>Ga0214917_10000962_pt1 | contig 37717 bp, 39 predicted proteins | sample LL_1208_BB_MetaG_FD_177983 | JGI IMG/M metagenome (GOLD analysis project Ga0214917, IMG submission 177983) | Freshwater microbial communities from Lake Lanier, Atlanta, Georgia, United States - LL_1208_BB | ecosystem: Environmental > Aquatic > Freshwater > Lake | place: USA: Georgia | collected... | reverse complement strand
TTTATATGACCGTGACACACTAAAGTGGATAGAGCCAGAAATAGTTCAGAAATCTCAGACATTATTTTTAGGAAATGGTGGGGAGAGTGATATAAAGGAGTTAAAGAGTGCTGGAATATTTGCTAGACCCTGGATTTATTGGCCAAGAAGACCTATGATTATTGAGAAGAGTATGGGTTCAGCACCTAAGCCTTGGTCAGAAAGAACAATTGAAAGCATCTTTATAGGAAATATTGAAAATTCTATTCAAAGAAAATTTCGCGAAGGTAAGGGATTTAACAATTATATTCAGGAATTTCATTTAACAAATGTTCCAGAGGGTGAAAAATATAAATTTACACCTCAGGAATATATTCAAAAAATAAGCCAGGCTAAGTTTGGTCTGACTTTACGAGGATTTGGAGCAAAGTGCCATAGAGAGATTGAATTAATGGCTATGGGCACTGTGCCAATCGTAACAGGTGATGGATTGAATACAAGTTCTTATCAAGAACCTTTAATTGAGGGCAAACACTTTGTATACTCATTACAACCGGAAAATATTCCAGCTACTTTAGCTAAAATTAATGAAAATAAATGGACAGAAATGTCTCTAGCATGCCATGATTGGTATATGCGTAATATTCATTCAAGTCGTTTATGGACCACCTTTTTATGTAGATTTTTGGAATATAGTGATGCTTAGATAATACCCTTAGAACTTCTAACTGAATCACTAGTTCCCTGTTCAGGATTCAATGCTACATGTGTATTACAGTAACGAGTTGAATGTGTATTAAATCTCTCCTTATCCAAATCACGACTTGGTATGAAAAAATCAAAGGGGGTTTCAAAAGTCTCCTGAGGATTATGATAGAGATTATACCAGCGATTCCAGCCCGTAGCGCGCAAAGTAGATGGCGGATCATCCAAACGAGTAAAATTCATTGGTACATTTTCATCAGGAGCATTCTTATATGGTACAGCATTGAAACCATTTGTATTTGGATTGTATTGGCGTTCTTCACAACGGATACGTGTACCTATTCTATCAATACCTCTCAGATCAGATTCAATATCTGTACGCCACTGACCTTCTGGCCAGGAATTTCCAGATTGTTGTATGCGGGTCCAAGGATTTACAGGAAATGTTGTCGGACAGTTTCTAGCAGGCTGATTAAGATAATAGCGACCAGCATAGGATGTGATTCGCATATCATCCGCTTGATGATAATTATCAAATCTAGGGCGTGTTAAAGATTGTTGATTTACAGGACAATAGGCCATTTTACCTATTGGCGGTAAAGTTTAAAATTGAACCAAACTGGCTCAATTCTAAGCTAAGAATAATAAAATGGAAGTACGTTACTGTCTTGAAGAGGAAGTAGCCAAATTAACAGGTGAATTCATTAAAATGGCCAAAGAACAAAAAAGAAATATCAATATTATTCCTCAATTTGTTGGGGCTGTTCCATCGGCACATTCATTTGGCCCACCATCAACACCCTACAAATCAATAATTTTATATCCTTGGCCAAAAGAAGTTATTACAATTCCAAACTTATCCAAAGTTCTGTAAATATTTCAACTAGCCAGCCATTTGTCTGTATAAATTCTATCAGGGTCCAGACGTTCCTGAATTGTCACAGGATTATGTCTACGAAAAGGAGCCTGACTAAAAGGAAGTACCGATGCTACCCAGCACCAATTTCCAAAATTCTGCGCAAAATCATAGTCAACTAAATGTTGAGCGAACCATTTTTCACCCCAGCGCCAAGGGACACCCAATTCTTTTACTAGATAATCAGCACAAACTAATCTAGCTCTATTATGTATGAATCCCTCTGCTAGTAATTGTTTCATACCAGCATCTACTAATTCAACACCTGTTTCCCCCTTTGTCCATAATTCAAATGCATCTTTAACCTTTTGGGATTTATAGGAGGATGCAGTGGCTTTATTACGTCTAGCTGTGTTGGGGTCATTTTCCGTCCAGAAATCATATGGTGAACATCCATATAGTTCCTGAAAAGCCCAGCAAATATGACCATAAAAATCTCGCCAATAGAGTTGGCGAATAAAACCATCCAAATGTTTTGGTGGCATCTGATTTTTTGCTGCCCAGTAAATCTCCCTGATACTAACAGTTCCATAATGATTATGTGCTGAAAGACGTGATGTTTCTACAGCTAACAGGTCGTGAGAAGTGTCATAATTTTCAGGAAGTTTTGAGAGTAGGATCAGAGCAGAGGTTCGTCCTCCATGACGTACTGTTGATCCTAGTTCAGCAGATTCTATAAATGTTTCCTTAGCCTTTTTTAGAGAAATTTCATTTGGTATATCTGAAGGTCCTTTTATCCAAATATTCTTAGGAGGGGTTCCAATTGGATGTTCTACCTGATATTTTTTTGCTGCCTCCCAGAAAGGTGTAAATTTTTGGAACATTCTACCCTGCTGATTAAGAACTGTTCCAGGATTCGTAAGGTATGTCTGTTCTATCAGGAAAAACGGCACACCTGATAGCGCACATAGCCCCCTTATTTCTAGCTGTCGCTCAATAGCAAAAGGTGTGTAATCTTTTGTTTCTACCAATCCAGCTAAATGATAGATTTCATTTGAAGTAATTTTATTAAAAATATCTCTAAGAACACTAAGTGTATCTCCGTAATAGATTGTTAGATTTCTGGCAGTTGCCTCGTATAATTCTTCCAAACTTTCTATCAGGAATCGGACGGAATTGGAGGATTTGTAGGGGTTTCTGGTAACTTGTTGAGGTGTAAAAATAAATATGGGAAGAACTTTTAGTCCTGGATGCTGTTTACGAATGGTTTGTAATCCTGGTTGATCTGTTGTTCGTAAATCACGATGAAAAAGATATATTAGAACTGTTTTCTTTGGAGCCATCTGTCATCACCTGATTAATTTAATTGTTTTATATTTTAGACCAATGAAAATATTGAAATGTTCATTTGCCGCAGTCAAAGAACTATTCTATTATCTAATAATCAAGAAGTAGAGGTTCTAGCCATATTTCCCATTCATTTTCAGGCACCTTAGCATCGCGAAGAATACCACGACCTTCTTCCATTTTTATCTCGGCATCTATATTTGATTTCTTGGCAAGAGCTGCCATACGTACTTGTAGCATCTCCTTTCCAGATAAACCAACATGAATATTTGGATGTATTCCAACAAGACTATTTACAAATCTACTTACTTTACCTGCAATACACATTTCTCTACCCTCAAACAATTCATCGAGAACTCGCAGCAGAGCATCTTTTTGTACATCTGCATTTTGTTTAAAAATCCAGTTAAATATTTTATAGAGAATAAACCATGGTTTTCTACCATAAACAGACTCGTCATAACTCATTAGAACTCCAATTTGATTACCATTAATTAGAGGAAACAATTTTGGCCAGATAGTTTTCTCTTTTTCTTCCAAGCTATACGCTGGATTCCATAGGAATATTTTTTCAAGAAGAGCTTTACATTGAGGTAATTTTTTTCCATCTTTTCCCATGATGGGCCATAAATCATTTTTCCATTCATCGGTACAAATAATTTCAATTGATTTACTTACGCTTTCATTAACACTAGTTCTATGAACATTCTGTGTATCCATAAAAGGTGGTGGAATTTTGGGAATAGCTGAAACAGCAGCTAGCACCCTGGGTAATGGATTATTTTCAATGGCATCAGCATTATGCCTCTGTAGTACAGGAGGATTTTGTGGAATATGAATAGCATATTGAGTACGTCGTGTTGCTTCCGTCCATATACGAGCACCTAGTTGTTGTTCTGTTAAATCTTGACGTTCACCAAGTCTAGGAAAATGGATACATAAAATATCTGTAGTAAATCGGTCCGTTCCTGGGTGTCCCCACTTCCAACAATCCCTAATAAACGGCATAACTTCATCATAAAGATGTCTTCGTGTAGCCGAAGATAAATTAGCCTCCATAAATTCAGGCCTTATATTAATTTGATGAGTATTATCCCAATGAAAATAGTATTTAATTGAATTTAGCGATGGTGCTATATTATTTCGAAAACTTTGGGGATCGTGATAGCGACAATATTCATTTATTGGCGCTGCTCCCAGACATTTTCTACCCTGGCTAGTAATCCCTTTACACATTTTTTAATTTAATTATATTTTTGTCTACTTAACAGTAATATAATTATTTGTATCAATTTTTTTTGGCAGTCAATAGCATTCCAGGCACTCTAATATTTTTCAGGTTGACGGCAAACTTCACTAACCATAGGTTGTGGCCCAACAAGTCCTGGATACGCCCACATTTGATAAGAAGGTAAATGAGTAGGTTCTATATTAATTTTCAATTGGGTTTTAGTATTATCCCTTTGTATATATCCACTATTCAATGATTGTTGTGTTGGTGCTTGATACTGTCTCCAGGGAGCATGTGTTATCGGTATTGTTATTCCACGTAGATCTGATTCTAGATCAACTAAATTTCCTTTTATAAGACTGACTTCATTACCACCTACTAATCCTAAAACATGGCGCTGGGGTAATGGATGTGTAAATTGACTTGGTAGATAATCATAAGCTTGAGGATTTTCTGTACTTTCCCATGTATTTATTCCCATTCTGGCTGAATTAAATGCTTCCACATATTTAGTTTTAGAATTAGGTCCATTACTAATTACGGACCTTGACATTCTCCCTGATTATCTAGTATTTTTATTATAGAATGGGATTAAAATACATGTGGCTGAATCTGATTTAGCCAAAAAGTATTAGCAGATAAAACATTTACTACTTTTACTCTTTTAGCAATTTACATCACGTAAATATGAGCGTGTGGGAATTCCTCCATGTACCCATCCTGGTGCTGCAGCCTCTTCAACTAAATTTTTAGGATCTTGTACATTCTTTGATAATAAGGGAATCATAGGAGTATATTGTTGGCTGAAAAATTGTTCTGTAACTGTACCACATTCCTTACCCATACGAACTTGTTCACTGTGTTGTAAGAATGATTCTACATCCTGATTTCCACGGCCACCAGCCATGTAAGGTACAGTCAAAAATGGCCTTGCCTGTGATCGGGTCAAGCAACGATTATTTTTAAATCCAGGTTGATTTTTGAAAACACTATCTGCATCAATTTGACCATTGTTAAAGCCGTAGCCTTCACGAGGATATACAAGCAATTGTTCAACAGCCAAAGGATTTACACCGGACGCTCGTGGAACTAGATTAGTAGTAATATAGCGACCAGGACCCACCGACTGAGCATAATATGACTGGATACCACAGAGATCATCTCTGGCATGAGTTAAACGATTAATCTCCATATGGTAAAAGGTTCACCTGAAAACCAGAGATAAAAAAATTAAGCAGTGAAGTAGATTTTGCCTCAATGATTGTTCGCAAATTTCAAGCCTCCGCTCCCAAAACTGCAGAGAAACTTTGTAGCTGTATAAAAAAGGTTCGTAAAACAGTCAAGGTGCGTAAAGGAACGCCTGACACATTAGAGGGTCGTGAACAGGCCGCCATTGGAATCTGTGTACGGTCTGTAATTCAGGGCAAAAAGAAACGGAGGACAATTAAAAATTTCTCATGCCGTAATACACCAACGCTTATAACACAAAAAAAGTATAAGTAAGTAATAGATGGGCGTTGTAAACAATATTAAGTCTTTCCTTTTTGGCAAGAAATCTAACCAAGTATCTTCTTACCCTCCTACAAAAAATTTGGAAGCACAGTTGAATTCACTAAATATGTCATCAAATAGAATGGCAGGTAATAATGTTGCTGTAAATGTTAAACCAGAACCTATTAATGTTAAGGTTGTACAGGGAGGACGTCGCAACCGTCGTAGCACTCGCAACCGTCGTAGCACTCGTCGTCGCTCCACACGTCGTAGAAACTAATTATAATCTGGATTCCATCCATTGTGTCCATTAATAAATGAAAGAATAAACGGGTCATATGTTTTTCTATGAATATTATATTTAGCATGTTCAAAATCAATTATCCATATTTTTCCATCATGATAAATAAAGTTATATCCAGTAATATCAGGATATTCAATATAATTGTTATATAAAATCTCAATACATGTTCGTATTTCTTCAATAATATTTGTAGGTATTTTATTAAAATTTTCACCCCAATAATCAGCCACAGACATATTAGGAATTTTCACCATTTTTAAAATTTTGGTCATAGGTCTATATTTATGTGGTCTGGGAACATTTACAATATGCTGATTATAAACAAAATCTTGAGTTAAATATTCTTGGGCCTCAACATTTTGTTTATAGAAATACTCTTCCATTCTTAGTGATTTTTGCGTGATAATTGTAATAATATAGAACATCAATTTTTTCTAATATTGTTGATTTAGCCAAGTTACAGGTGAACCATCTGTACCAGGTAAACAAGCAGCTGGATTACCCTCTTTACATGTTTTACCAGGTATTTTATAAAGCCATTCCTGAAAACTTTTCTGATCATTCGGTACACTCGTAACTGCCTGTGAGATAAACTGTCTCTGATTTTGATTTCTTCCAAAAACATCCGTTGGATCAGAAAACCATTGAACTCTGAAAAAGTCATCCATTGTTGTTTTAATTAGAGGATCAGTAAGAGGTGCTGCTGTGGGACGAGTAGGATTGTATTTATATTCATCAAGCAGAATATTCATAAATGGATTCCGTGCTGCTGGAAGAGTTACATCAGGAAGGGGTGAATCGGCCTGATAAGGTGCAGCTCCAATACCACTGAGGCCAAGGATTTTATTACCTCCAATATCTACAAATCCTTCCTTGAGTGGTTGACCGCCTGTAGTAGCAGGTGTTGTCATCATATTGTATCCTCGTAGAACTTCCTGAGATTTTATAAAATCGGCTGTTTGTTTGGCCAGAACCTTCATATCTGCTTTTGTTGGTCCAAAAATACCTTTAGAAGATACTTTATTTCCACTGTTATCCGTAGGCATTACAACATTTGTAAGTGGTAATTCCTGATAGTCCATATCATCAAGTGCTACTGTATGTTGTTTATCATATTTGACCATAGTTAAATCAGAATTTAGACCATATAGTCTACTGAGAATTATTATTGAACCCATTAAAATAATTACAAAGAATACGACTGGAACTATAACAGCTCCATAACCTGTTACAACAAACAGTGATGATGTCACGGTTGCTATAATAAATAGCCGGACAATAAAATTATAAAGTTGTTTTGGGCATTTATTACAATAATTAAGATTAAAATTATTAATTATTACCATAGGGTCCTCCCAGAATGGTTTTTCACAAACTGTTCTATCATGTACCATATTAGGCCTCAATCCTAGTATTTATAAAGGATATTAGTTAGTGGTGAGTTTCCAACCAGTCCTTATAAATTTTCATGGCATTCTTCATATCTTCTGTTTGATACTTATGATGCTTAGCACGATAAAACATTGTGGTAACAACTTGTTTTTGATATATAGTAGGTTTTGTTGATATTAATTTTAGAGTTTTTCGTGCTGATTTAGCATTTTTATATCCTGTTCCTGATGTTATAGGTTTACCACGTGGATTATTATTATATAATTGTGTACCTTTTCGTTGTGGTTGTGGTTGTCGTTGTTGTCGGGTTTGATTACCCCTTGTCATTTAATATTTACTATTTATTTTTTTAAAGATCTGCCGCCTTTTGAATTCTTAGAAAGTTTAGAGGATTTTGATATACCTTGGCTAGTATTTTCAATAGATTTGACTAATTCATCAAGGGACTGAGATTCAACAATATTTGTCCCAGTGGCTGTCTGAGAAGAACTGCTTACACTACTAGCACTAGCAGTCTTAGCTTCCATTTTTTTCTGTAATCTTGCGCGAACAGCAGCTAATCGTGCTGAACCCTCTTTACCTGCTTTTTTAGCAAATCCCATATCCTCCATTCCAAATATGGACTTCATACTTTCCATGAGTTCAATCATCTCAGGATTATCAGCAAAATCTTTAATCATTTCCTCTGCTTCCCTTGCTATTTCAGCAGGATTAATAGCACCAGACTGAATCTTTGCCTGAAGTTTTCGTCCAATCTTTTGAATAGTTCCCTGGAGAAATTGCGGATTTTTAGTTAACATTGATATAAGTATATCAAAAGCTCGTGAGGGACTGGACTCAATTTCAGCCATAAGTTCAGGAGTAAATCCAAGCTCCTCAGGATTAATATCACGAACAAGTTCCTCTGCAAATTTTGCCATATGACCTTTCAGAAATTTTTCAGGAATTTTTGGAAATTTCTTAAAAAAATTGTTCGTTTCATCACCCCCTACATGTCCTTCCTCATCACCCTTCAAGTTCTCAAAAAAGGATTTAAAGAAATCTGTAAAACGTCCTAAATCTAGATTCTCAAGACCCTGCGTCATATATTTCTGCCAATCTTGGCTAGCACGTTCAGCCCAATCAGGACGATGACCACCGTCCGTCACAGGAGAAAGTCCTTTCTCAAAAAAGGCACACATTCCAAGAACTCTCATATATTCCAAAATAGCATGCCGTGTATTTTCACTAAGTGTCAGCCAAAGTTCCTGAGAAACCTGTACTCCTGGAAGAACATGAATTGGACTCTTCCCAATTTCTGGAGAAAGTTTATCAATGGATTGTCCGTAGAACCATGAACCGAAGAAATTTAATTGCGCATCTCTACTAATCCCTTTAGCCTCTTTAATTTGGACTGAAAATTCAGGAAAAACACCCTCCATTTCAGATAAATAGGAACTGTATTGAGAATCAAATGAATTATTATTTGATGATTCTGTAAATTCCATTCAGACTAAATATCACTCTGAATGGTCTTTACACTCTTTTGGTTTTTTATTTAGCGCACATTTGGTTTTACCGTTGGAGGATTTACAATACGTCCACACAAAATACATAGGACTTTTAAATATGCCCAAATAGATTTTTTATTATTTTCACTTAAAAGATGCCACTTTGTGTCAAAAATAGCCAGAGCAGGCAAAATCTCATTAAACTTAGTGTTAATTTTTGTTCGAGCAACTTGCTGAACTGTTGCTAGATCCTCATGATTGATAGCTTCAGACAAATCTAGCCAAACATGCTCATGAAATAGATCCAGAATTAGCCGAGGATTAATTTTTTTTGCTCCACGAACTGCTTCAAGGGCCATTTTAACATCTTTTTCCTCTGGGAAAACAACAACTAATTCCTCAAAAAGAGAAATAAGTTGATTTACAAAAACTGTAAGAGGTGATTGCTGTTGACTTAGGGACATTTTCTAAATTTTATTATGTGATTTATCTTTAGATTATTGTCGTGATTGCATCTTAGGAATTCCCATATTTCTTTCCCTTTGGTATGCTTCCATCTGAGCATCAAAAAGTTTCTCTTTTTGAGATCGGTGATCTCCACGATTACTATTTACCCCACCTCCAAAATTTTGTGCTTCTCTTGTACCAACAGCATCTTGACCATTTAAGAAAGAAAAACCATGGTTTGATGAATCTATATCCGTATTATCATAAGATCCATATGCATCATCATAAATTCCCCCCATAGCACCAAACATAAATGGCTGTAAATCATTACCGCCATTGTCCCCACCACTGCCGTGTTGAGGTAGACCACCTTGAGCACTTGCCAAACCTGTTTTTCCATCCTTCATTTTTCGTTCATACAACCAATTCATAACATCAGAATCCGTACGGGGTTCATTTTCACCAGAAATCACAAGTGTTGGAACTTTTTTTAGCCAACCTGGAAGTTGGGGTCTTTGAGGATCTGGATCAACACAAATAAATCTAAATTCTGTTTTATATGGCAAAGTTGATATTTCAGTTAAAAAAGCTTTTGACCATTTGCATTTACTACTATAAAAACAAATATGGATTGGTTGAGACTTGTGCGGGGGCGGAGTTTGTTGATAATTTCCACCTCCACGATTCATCATTGAGACCAATGGGGGATTCCTATAAATCTAGGCCTGTTTCCTAAAATAAACAAAACTCGCAATAGAGTGTTATATTCTGACTACTATGGTGGCAACAACCCTAGCAGTATAAAAAATTGATTAAATTATTTAATCAAGGGACTTGTAGAAAATGGCGACGATGTCAGCAACAATGGCAACAGCTTCAGCTCCAGCTCCTCTCGAGTTTACAAATGTATCTAATGTGGATCCCCTTACAATTAAATTCCGTCTTGCTCCTATTCACGTAAGCTATGCTAATACTTTAAGACGTCTTATTATGACAGCAGTAGAAACCGTAGGATTTCGTGCTGATATGACTCCAGAGGGTACTACAACAGATGTAACAATTATTAAAAATGATACTCCTATGACTAATGAAATGTTAGCCCACCGTATTGGTCTTATTCCTTTGGATGTGCCTGAACCTCTGAAATGGGATAAAGAGGAGTATCTGTTTAAACTTTCAAAGGAAGGTGAGTCCGATCGTGCTGTAGATGTTACAACTGGTGATTTTAAGGTATTTCAGAACACTAAAATTGGTGAAGATACAATTGAGCCACGAGAGATTCCAGCAAATCAATTCTTTAAACCAAATCCAATTTCGGGTGATCATATCCTTATTGCACGACTTCAGCCATCGGGAGCTGAGACGAAACAACGTATTGAGATTTTAGCAAAGGCATCTGCTGGTGTTGGTCGTGAAAATGCTCGTTTTATTCCTACATCACAGTGTTCCTATGAATATACACGTGATGATGATGAAACCCGTATAGCAGCTAATTTTGAGCGTTGGCTAACGATTGCTAAGAAAATTACACCTGGATCTATTGATAAATCGGGTGAACAATACAAGGCCTATGAGCGAGAATTTAGAACAATGGAAATTGCTCGTACCTATCTCCAGGATTCTGCGGGTGAACCTTATAGTTATGATTTTACAATTGAAACCTGTGGAATTCTTAATATTCCATATATTGTTCGGCGAGCATGTGAAGTTGGTGAAACTATGTGCGCCAAGTACGAAAATATTTCCACTGCTGGAAAGGACCTACCTGCTGATTTAAGCGTTAGTCCTACTCCCTCTGAAGGTGATAATAGTGCCCGAATGCTCAGTTTTGACTTTCTTTTCAGAAATCAGGACCACACCCTCGGAAATCTATTACAGACATATATTGAACAAAATATGATGGGCGACGTTGTAACATTTGTTGGCTACAAAGTCCCTCATCCTTTGCGTGATGAAATGTTGTTGCGCATTGCCGTAAAAGACAATGATATTAACACAGCTATTCAATGTGTTGGAAAAGCTTGTCGTGGATGCACAGGTCTATTTCTAAAAATGAAAGAGGCTTGGGCAAGAGCTATGAACCCTGGTGCAGGATCAACAGTAAGTAGGGTGGCTCCTAGTGCCTCTGCCTCTGCATCTGCCTCTGCATCACCTCCCAAGATTCGGCTCACCAAAAAAACTACTGCCCCTGCCCCAGCTTCAGCCTCAGCCTCAGCCTCTACCCCTCTAGGTTAACTTGACTCCGCTCGCATTCTAGTTATCAGGAAAAGTACACGTTGCCAAGGCTGTTTATTTAAATAGTTCCGAACTTCATTCATTCTCACAAAATGCCCCTTAGGCTTTAGAATATTGATAAAAATACCATGAAGCCCATAAACATGTGGACGAAAGTAATCTTTTAGTCCATCAACTTTTATTTTTTTCTTAATATGAAAATCAACATATTGACCATATAGTTTACTCACAACATTCTTCATATCCCGCTCCATCTTCAAAAATCCCTCAACATCTTCAGGAAAATATTTCAGATATTCGCCAATTACTGAAATATCTTCCTTCAGTAAACGCATCATTCGGACATCCTGACGATTCTCAGAATGAAGACGTCGCAGACGACTGTATTCCTCACTTACAAATTTCCAACGCAATCCATTTGAATCACTTAGCATTAGTCCCTGCCAAGTTGGCCCTCGTTCCTTCGCCATATTCTGTAAAGTTTCCTGAATACTTGACACTGTAGAAACTGTATTAGTTGGAAGACTATATCTCATAACATATGAAAGTGATTCATTATTACATTGAAATGTATGTAGGGTAGCAGTGTTACCACTATCATCCAAACGGCTCTCACCGCATAAAATAGTTACAATTTCTGGTTTTTTAACTACTTCTACAAATCTATTCTCAGGATGACGTAGTACTACACTCATAAAACGACTAATAACTCCACTAGACATATCCTTGTGGAGAAATTTATTAATCGCTTCACCCTGTTCATCAATACTCCATGCTTCATCCAAAAGTGTTTTAAATGATTTAGGCGAAAAGAATGTCCCGGTTGCACCAAGACTGCTACGAGATGCTACATAGGTTTTATCATCTCCTGGCAAAGCCCAGAGATTTATCATTGTGCCCTCCATAAATTCTTCCAAAAAATATTCTGTATCACTGCTCGCAGTAAAACTCTGTGTAGCCTCAGATTTTCGTGGACTTACAGCAAGTGGTAGTTTTTTTTCTTTATCCCATACAACCGATCTATACCATTCCAAACCAGTTATTGAAGATATTTCATTATCCGTGCGTACAAGTTTTGTTAGTACAAACTTAGAATAATCATCCTGTCCATCTTTAATATCCATAACATCTTTTGATCCTTCCACTGATGACCAGGAAAGTTTTACTTGCACCATTTTAACTCTAAACAACTATATAAACCTTTTTTAAACCACCTAAGTTATAAAATAGTGAAGACTATTTTATATTAGGAATTGCGAAAACTATTTATATCTAAAAAGCCAAAGGGGTTTTAGAGGACCTTGGTGTCATACGATGGACAATGATGATGAAGGTGTTCAAGTTGCTCCTGATATAGAAACAATAGAAGCTACAACAGCTCAAGCAGAAGCAACTGAAACTGCAGCAAATGCTAAAACTATGGAAGAGATTGACCCTCGTCTATTTATTGAATTAGGTGATCGTGTGTGGATTGAAAGCAAAAAATACGGAAGAATAATTGGCCGTGTATATTTTCGTGAGCCAGACTTGATACGAATAATGCCAGACGGTATTTCAAATAAACTGTATGATTATCCTCGTATTTTTAATGATGAAGAAGACAGATTTGATGATGATCTTGGCGTAGAGGTTAGTTACGTTCTTGAGAAAGCAAAATTTCCATCTTGGGTTGAGCAACAGGATCTGCAGGTGGGGCAGAAGTTTGATGCTTTAACTGCTGATGGAGATTTTGTGACAACCTACAAGATTCATCGTATAGACAGAAATCAGGATGCTGTGGATATTATAGACTCAGAGGGTCAACAACAGAATATAGCATTCGAGTTTGCTGGTATACCACGTGATGCTTTGTTTGCTATTATTCGCATAACTGGCATTGAACTTACTGAGGCTGATACAGGAAGAGTAGAAGGACAGACAGAGATTATCGTTGAACCTGGTGATATTATACCAGAACCTATTGAAGGGAATTTTAGTGAAGGTGAAGTTGGTGTACCGCAATCTTCAGAGGGATTACGAGCTGAAGAAGCCCAAACTCAGGCGCAGACTCAACGTCCTCAAATTCCAGTTTTTAAATTTATTGGATTTGTAGAGCGTACAAAGAAACAGGAATTTATTCAGGAATTACGAGAATCTGAGAGAATTTATCCTGATTCTGTACAGAAAGTTGATGCTCTCAATGATTTACTTAGTATTCTTGATAGAGATGAACAGAAAAATCCCATAAATCAACGGGCCATTCGTATTTTAATGGAGACAATGTTTGCGCTAAAACAGGAAACAATAGCTAGAAGACCAGATGGTACAATTTCTGGGGCAAAAAAACTATCATATCAGTCCTTAATTGATATGTTTCGTCAGGGTCATGTTCCAGTTGGCAGAACTGTTCTAGATTTTGCCCTAAAAATAGTTACAACAGAATATGACTTACTCCTACAAAAAGATGATGCACCACCTGAAGTAACTGAGGACTATTTTACTGAGAAAATTTCAGATATTATTGAACTTGCTGATAAATTTAAAAAACAGGAGGGTGGAAGTGGAAGTGTAGGAATCTCGGCTCAGGAAACAAGTCCAAGATATTATGAAAATATGGCAAATTTTCTTGGTGCTCTTTCACCAATTTTCTCTAGGAATACTAGCCCACCGACATTTGAACCCCAGGTTGATCAGGATTTTCTTCGTAGAAATTTACCTGATAGAATAACTCCAACACTTGAAACAGTGACACAATATTCTTTTCAGAAGGAGGGAGAAGATGTTAGACTAAATCTTGTGGATTTACAAACAGCAGCATATTCATATCGTCGTGTTCTTGGAAAAACGTGGCGAAAGGATGTAAGTCCAGGTGCGCCCAATTCAAAATTTACACTTCTTCCAGCTGAAAGAAGTCATGTTGAGCATTATCTTCTCGTGCCTCTTGATGAAGGTGTCTCTTATGGTTCAACACGTTCAGGGAGTTTAGCATATGATATGGCTAATTCAATCACACCTCCAACACCATTTTTCAAACTACTAGAACGCTATGGGGATCCACAGGATATTCCATCAGCAAATAGTATACTTATTTTAAATCCGACAGGTGGTTCCATGGGTAATATTCAACTTGCTGACTATATCGCAGCACAACGTCTTCAGGGCTATGGGCTTGGAGATTTTGGACCAATCTTAGTAAATCTTGGACTTGATAAAGCCGAGTATTCAAAAGATTTAGCAGGAGTACTTGATAAGAAAATCCGCTTGGCTCAAAATTCCCTAAAAAGTATGCTTGGTGTACTTCGTGAAAGTCTTGCAACTGCTGAGCCAACTGAAGATATCAAACATTCCATAGCTCCTTCTCTAAAAGTCCTGACAGAGGAAGGTTTTGATCGCCTTGAAGAAAAACTACGTACTGAGCCACTTATATCAGATGCCCTTTCAAGATTTTCACTTACTAATCCCGCCTTAAAATCATCAGATCTTGCTCAAATAACTTTCCTGATGAACACATTTAGCGATTATATGTTAGCAACTCTAGGTCAACAAGCAACCCATATAGCCGTGGAACGTTTCCGTGCTATTCGCTCTATTTTCTTGCATTCCCTGAATGAAAGTATTCGTAGAAAAGCAGCAGAAGAATTTCATGGAGAAGCACCCGTTCCAAATAAGTGTGTCCATGTTGCCAAAATAAATACTATCAGGAAAGTTGACGATGAACAGGAACGTTATATACTTTTAGCAAAACTATTAACAAAATTTCAAGGAGCTCGTTATGAAAATTATATTGAATGTTCCCTATGTAATAAACACCTTATGTGTGTACATGAGCGCCTACAAATCCAGGCATTTTTAAGTCCTCGTGATAGAGAACAACTCACAAAAGAACTATATCTGAATTTTTCTGGAGGTCAATTCCATGGTAAGTTTATTTGCCGAAATTGTGGACAACCAATAACAGAAATTCCCTATGATAGTAATCTTGAATTTGACGATCAAGGGCGTCCTATGATGGGACGTTCTGTCATAACAGATGCTCCAAGTCAGGAAGACACATTAATGGCAGTATTAGGAGCTCCAGTTGGTAAAACACCTGAAATATCATTTGATGACCCTGCTGAAAATGATATTTATCGTGTTCTCAAAGAATTATGTGATCGTTTAGGTATTTACATGGATTCAAAGGGTTATCGTAGAGTCATTGACCGTGTAAAAGCACCTCTAATGGTCCGCGAAGCAGATTATCGCAAACGCTTTGGTTCCCTGACGGCTGCACAGAAAAGAGAGAGAAAGATTCCTGAATTAGCAGTCTATCGTTCTGCACAACTTGTGCTATTAAGTGGAGCACTCTTATTAATTGAAATACAGACGCACATTCCAGATTATGTTATTCGCACAGCAATAGTTGGCTGTCAGGCAGGATTTACAGGATTTCCTATTGGAGAAGAAACAGATAAAACAGCAGTGAATTATATGGGCTGTGCTATAGCCTCCATTAAGAAAAAACAATCTCCTTGGACTGAAACAGGATTTTTATCAGTGGCAAATGAAGTCCGCCGAGCTGCTAATATTTCGGATCTCCTTATGAAAACTCTTAGTGCCCTTCTAACAACAGATGCGACCATAAAGATAAAACTTCAGGAAAAAATAAAATATTTGGATTTTACAAAACAACAGCAACAAGGACTTCGTAATAAGGATGAAGTTCCTGATAAGTTTCTACCCTCACTTTTTAATCCTGCTGGATCAGTAGAAGATACTGCCGCGGCTGTAGCAAGACCAGTTGTTGCCGATGCAGCAAATGAATTGGAAAAAGTGCGAGCCTGGATAATAGAAGCCCATGCATTGGCTAAAAAAACGGCTGTTCTCATTCGTGGAAGCCCCTATCAGGAAACAACATGCTGTCTATCAAACATACAATATCCAAAAAATTTTTGGCTGTCGGCCAGTGATTTACCAAAACTTAAGCCACGTACAATTATTCCACATGATAATACACCGTTTCTACAAGTCCACTTCATTCCTCGCATTTTAGCCCAGATTAGCGTAAAACCTCAAGAGGAATTTTATCATCGTCTATTTTTGAGTGCTTGTTTTCGTGGTCAGCACAAGGGTTTATCACATCAGGTAGGATTGACAAATAGATGTAGATGGTGTGGTTTTCAATTTCCTGCTAATCCAAAAGATATTATGGTTGATGAGGAGGGAAAACTTGCCTTGGAAGAACAGCAAATTGAAACAGGTTCCAAAGAGTTTCAGGAACTTTTGGATAGTATTCATATTGCCTATCAGGCCGAACAGATTGTTCAACAACCACTTCCAGATTTTGATGGTATTTTGAAGGATTTTGGTGAGATTGAACCAGCTCCATTAGCAAATTGGAAGGAGGTCTATTTTGAAACTCTGCGTCTTCTAAAATCTTTGCCACCGAATGCCTCACCTGAGGATGTGGCGATACAATTAGCTACTATTTCATCTACTGCGTCTGAAGCAATTGAAGATGTTCATGCTCGCCTTAAAAAACCTAGCACTCAGGAAATATTGGCAGATATTTCCAGGCAAAATTGGGGAAATTTTCTATCAATTCTAGAACAATACTTTTTGATCCCAGCAAATCGTTTGGTTACAAATTTTGAAATTGAAAAAATGCGTGTGCCAATTGAATATAATCTAAGTTTTGATCATTTAAGAACTATTGAGGAGAATATTTTAGCACCTGAACTTGCAATTGTAAATAGACTCAAAGGACAAATGTCGGCAAAGGTTGATACACCTGCTGCGGCAATGGTTGAAGCAATACGAAGGAAACTGGCATTTTTTGTGGATCAACTTCGTCAACTTATTGAATTTAAAAATCGTATTACACCACGAATGGTACCAGGTACAAATAAAACAGTAGATTATATACAAAAAATATGTTTATATGGAGTTCTTGCTACTCTTTTTTCTGAACAGATTGGATTTGGAGGAATGGCCATGACACAAACTATAAATCCAAGAATTTTATTAGAATTTATTGAAATGACCTTACTAAAATACAGTCAAGAACGATTATCATTTAGCGATCAAGATATAAAGAATTTAATTGAAATTCGTAATGAAAAAGAGAGACAGACATTTATCAAAGATTTTGATGTACTTGATGATGAGATGCGCAGGGTTGAATTAACGAAAAAATATTTGGGGATTGGTAAGTGGGCATTCGGTGCTTCAAAAGCTGTTTATGCATATGATCCTGAACAATGGGACCGAGAACAAGGAGAGCGAGCAAAAGCTGGTATTTCGGATTTTCCTGGTATGGGACCTTACGAAAGTATAGCTCCAGGAACTGAAGGACGGCAATTTACTGAGGACGGTGCTTTTGGTGATAATGGTTTTTATGATGATGTTAATGGAGGATATGATAATGATCAAGTAGCAGAGGATGATGCCTGAAAATGCCTAAAATAAAATACGAGAATATATGTGAATGTTTATAATTGGTCTAAATTACCTCAAGATGCCTTAGGGAATGCGCCTTCTTCTGTATTCAGGAATATTATACTTAGCAGGTGTAGCAATAATTTTAGCACTTAAGCCAACTTTAATGTTTCGTGAAGATGGTGGATGGAAAGAATTTGGAATTGGTAGAAATCCAGATAAATACACGTGGTTTCCATTCTGGTTTTTTGTGATAGTTTGGGCAATCATTAGTTACTGTATTATTTTAATTTTGGCTTCAATTGGAATATTACCTGGTATTGATTTACGAGCAAACGGTTCTTTTAATAATAGTCGCAATTTATCTAAAAATATGTACAATGTGAAAAATGAGATTCTTCCAGTTGTAGAAGCTAATGAATTTTTGGATGGTGATGAGGGAGAGGGAGAGCCAGTAGAAACTAGTGAACCATTTGAAACAACCGAACCCACTGAAACAGAAATAGATACTGAAATGAGTCCTTTTCAAAAACTCGAGGAGTTAGAAGTTACTGCTCCTAAATCCAATAGTCGTTCTACGGTAAGAGGACGTCGTGTAGCCCAACCTTTAAATCTTAAGAAAGGTTATTATATTCTTAATACAAATACAACACGTTCATCAGGTGTTCCCAAATATATTTACCTAGGCCCAGAGGCACCTCGTGTACTTTATCGCTAATTCACTGTTTCACCTCCTCTTCGGGGAGGAAGGGTGAGCGCAAAAGCCAGCCATAGTGTTAAGTGCTGATTTGTAATATTTTAGATCTAACATATAATATTTTGAGTATTTCCAATAACTGATGAAAAAAGTACAGCAAAGAAAATATAATATGCTGCACTAATTCCAAATAGAGCGGGATTCTGAGCTTCTAATGCTTCCAAAGTTCCCTGACGAATATCAACTAAACGAGTATTATTTGCTGAATTCATATTTGATAATTTTCCTAAATTCTTAAATGTGGAATAACTATGTGGGACTAATAGTGTTTGAAAGGCAGATGCCACAGGAACACGAAAAAATTTAATATTATTAATGCCCATAAAAAGAAGTGCTAAAAAAGGACCTGGGATTGCCCCAAAAAAAGCAGGTCCTGGGCTTATATTTCCGCAAATTACAGCCTGATTAGCAAGGCCCATTGAAAATCCGACTATGAGAATAAAAAGTGGTATTCCAAGCCAATATATGAAGCTAAAAATCATCGCTGGAATATTACCCTTAAATACAAAGAGGGCAAAAACAGCAACAGCCGTAAGAGTAGCAAACGCAAAAGTAATTCCATAACTTTGGGAAGTTTGGGAATCTCCTCGCTTCCCTGACTGTTCTTGTTGCCCTGACTGAGAAGTTGACATCCTCTTTTTACTGTAGAGGATAATCCTTCAATGTTCCCTCATTTTTATCACAATCAACCTTTTCAGTTACATAGGAATAACAAACACCATTTTTATCCTTATAAACCGTTTTTTCTACATTTGACGGACTAGGGTATCTAAAAACAATTTTATCAAGAGGCTTAAGCAAATAAATACCTACAAATCCCAACACCAAACCTATAATAAAAGGTATTAGACGAAAATGACTAAACATTTTGTTTCTATTCCTATTTTCTATAAATAAGTCAGAACTTTTATAAAGTTAGCTAATAGATAAAATATAAATAAAATAAAAATGTTATGGGATATCTTAAAAGATGAACGATTTAGCATAATGTTTAGTTTTATATTGGGCCTTGGAATTTTAGCCGTTTTACGTCCAGCATGCGATAATGATAAATGTGCTAAAATAAAGGCACCACCAGTACCCGACTTTGATGGTAAAACTTTCAGAATAGGTGATTCTTGCTATAAATTTAAAACAAAAACAAAGGATTGTCCTGCTGAAGGATTTATTGAGTCTTTTGCTGAAGATAATGCTCAACTAGCAGCCATACAAAGTGGAAAAAGACTAAATAAATTACAATTATATGGTACTGTTTGCGGTGAAAATTAACTGTATATTTTTGGATAAATAAAGAGAATGGCGGCTAGTGCTGGTACTTTAATTAGTGATTTAGATTCAAATCCTCCGGCCTCAGATGATAATCAATTTGTTCAAAGAATTTTGGCGGAATTGAATCAACCATCTGCTTCCAATCCAGTTAGTGTTCCACCAGGTACACTTTCAGGAGGAATGGCAAGTGGTGGTATTATTAATAGCCCTAATCCTAATACCATGGCTCCAATGACAATGGATCCGAATCCAGCTCAGGCTCATCTGATTGGCAAGGATACTCCGAGTCCTGCAGATTTTGCTCGTATGATGTACCAAGGTCAATCTGCTGGCTCTCCTGTTGGCGGTATGCCAGTCTCCATGTCACCACCAATGGGAGCCTCGGCATATGGTACTGCTCCATTAGCCCAAGCTCAGGCCCAACTCCAGCCTCAGCTTGTTTATCCTCCACAACAGGAGAGTTGGTGGCAGAGCCTAACAAATGGATTGGTAGGTCAATTAAAATTACCCCTTCTTGTCGCTATTGTTATTTTTATAATGAGTTTACCCGCAGTAAATCTTCTCCTTTCTCACTATGTACCGTTCCTTGTTAAAGCGTCTGGCGAAATGAGTTCTGCAGGGCAAATTGCCAAAGCACTTGGAGGCGGTGTACTCTTCTGGATACTTTATAAAGTTATAATTCCTCTTGGTTCAGGAATATCCAAATAAGTTTGATAACATTTTAGGAAACGCCATAGATTAATAGAGATATTGGCTAAGATGAAATTATCTGAACTAACATCTATGAAGTTTGATGATATAACCAAGAATATAAGTGTTGGAGTTCTAGGTTTATGGGCAGTATATATTCTATTAATAAGAGGTGTAGTAGGTATTCTTATTTCAGCAAGTATAGGTCTACTAATAGCTTCTTTTGAAAAGCGTATTGAAATAATAGCTGCTGGTACAGTTATTCTAAGTTTTGTTATTCTACAGGCAATGAAAACATTTAGAGTGCTAGAATTTTACACAAATGGTGGTACTGGGTCGGAAATAGCGAAACGACTTGCTAAGATTGATGGAATGGGAGCAGTTAGAGCAGAAATGCCTGATTTTAGCCAAGGTGCCCCAGCCAATATTACAAAACCAATCAGTGTTGAGGGATTTGAAGATGTATCAGCACCGTCCTCTAAACCTGCTCCTACTAAGACAGGAACACCTGTGAATCAAATATCAAAAGATTTACAGGAACAGGTCAATCAGGCATTAGCTGCTGCTGGATTAAATGGCAATAAAGTTTCTAAGAATGAGAAACCTGCTGAGCCAAAACCTGTTGTACAGCCCTTTCAATCCGAGTCATCAGGACTTTTTAAGCTTGGAGAAATTCCAACTGAATCACGAGATGGCCCAATGATAGATGCTGGAAGTACGTTTATGAAAGCTATATCAGCACTAGATCCTTCTCAAATAAAATCAATGTCTGAAGATACTGCTAAAATGGTAGATGCTCAGAAAAACTTAATTGGATTACTAAATACAATGAAACCTATCATTCAAGATGGTTCAAAACTCCTGACGACATTTTCAGGAATTCTAGGTAAAGAAGGTGGAAATAGTGTAGGTCAGTTACAATTAGGTCAGATGGCAAAGTAGAATCCTTCCTGAAATAATATTGTTTTTTTGAGCTATTGGAGCTCTTGGAGTCCTATTAGTGCTGTAATTTAGTAATGAAAATCCTATAGTAATAGTTTCATTATTATATAAGGAATATTAGGTATTTATACTTTTAAGAAATGAAATGTCCGCCTGGATTTGTATGTATTGATTCGGTAATAGGTGGTGTTTTACTAGTCATAGGGATAATTATGTGTTTTTATCTAGTTTTTTACATGATGACTATGCGCCTTGGTGGTAATGATAGACCTATAATTATACATCAAGCAGGAGGAATGACGGGATCAGCAGGTGGTCCACAAGTTCCAGTTCCAATTCCTACTGAAAATAAATATGCCCGTGCTCCCCAGCCCCTGAAAGATTGGATGGCACCACCCGAATTTCCGCCAAGAGGTGGTATTGCGTCCATACCAATTAACATACCAACTCAAGGACTCCCCGAGTCTTTCCACACAGTTGGTGTCATTAATGTGGACGGAGATCCATGGCCAATCTATGGACGACGTACAGGAGGTTCTTCCGACAGATGGAATTATTACACACGCAACAATACATATAATCCTGTCCCACTTCCTATTCGTTCTCAACGACGTGATTGTATGGACCAAGTTGGCTGTCAGGAAATATTTTCTGGAGACCAGGTTGAAGTCAGTGTTCTGGGAAAAGTCGGTAAAGTGAATATTTACCAATCAGACGGACCAAAATACATTGCTGGGCTATTTTGAATAGTTTGAATACTGTCTGAATGAGTAGGTAGAATGGCTAATCAACAAAGATGTCCAATGGGAGCTTTTCAGGGACCACAACAACTAACAGGACCAATTTCACAAACACTCCTTAGACAAATTGAAAGTAGAGACAAACCTTTTTTAATAGATATAGAACCAAAAGGAATTCGCCCAACAGTTATTAAGGACCAATATATTGCCGAAAGTTATAATAATTTCGTGGAAATAGATGGTTTAAAATACAATCTTTTTTCACTAATTTCTATTTATAATCCAATTCACACAGGATATATTGTTCCCCAACAGCCAGCAAATCTATCGCCTACTGCCGAGTTAATTTTAATAGCTATTTCACAATCAGCTCCTCAGAAAGTTGCCTTACTATGTTTTCCCATTTTTACAACAAATAATACATCTGCCTACTCATCTTATCTTGATCAGCTATGGAATCCCGAGGCTAAAATTGCCAATCTTCAAACACTCTTCATGAATTCATCCAATGACACCTCTACACAGGTTTCAATTAATTATACAATATGTAAATCAAACCCAATTAGTGTTTACGTATTTCCCATCGGAATTTCAGTACCATCAGCAAACTGGCAAAAACTCATTAATGTAACGGGCTCTCCAAAAAACTTTCTATCAAACAATATTCTGAATATAAATGTGAGTCAACCATCACTCTTGACTGTTACATCGGATGATTTTAAAAACCGCTTTGTCTATTATAGTAAATCACCAGGACTACGAGGTAAATTCAACGGGTCCGTTTGTCCAGCTTATAAAACAAATGAATATAAGTGTGTTCCTTTTGATCGTATTAGGGATTTACAGGGTGACAATGTAGTTTTAGATGGAGCTCCAACTCTTGCCGATAGACTCACTAGACAGGATGAAGCAAAGTCCCAAGCTATAGATAGTGTAGGAGGTTCATCTACAAATCCCGAAACTGGAATTACAATCGCAGCCATAGCAGGAGCATCAATTGGTGCGTTACTATTAATTTGGGTGGCAAGTACTATTTCAAAAACAATGGATTAATCAACTCTTCCACCTCCTAATCCCTTACCCGCCAAATCCTTGTTTATAAAAAAATTCCATGTCTTACTACCTCCATCAATTGTTTTAGTAGGTTGTTTGGTATTTATGGAAGGAGCAACGGGCTTAAACTCATTTCCATCACAAGCATTTTTTGGATTCCAGGACCAAATATTACCCAGGCTTGGAATATCAAAAGGTAGGACTGGCACAGTGGTCTGTGGCTTGCCCTCTTCACTTATTGTCGCCTCTCTTTCCACATTAAGTTGATTTCTTCTTCCATCATTACCTAAACCATCAGCACCCTCTCCAGCACTCATTTTTGTAGCCAATTCTGAGTAAAGACGAATTTTTGTACTAGTAATTTTACGATTGTTTCTCTCAATATACAATTGTACAATTAGTAATAACATCATCACACCTACTACTGGACCTGTAGTGATTGCCCACAGGATTAGTAGAATAGTTCCTATACGTATGAATAAATTGTCTAAAATTAGTAAAATTGAGTCTGGTAGATATGGTGATCCAATAAATAAGACAAAAATTATTAAAAAAGATGCCCAGGTCAACATTCTTCTAATATTCCCCTACTACTAGTCTGAGATGAACAGAGTTGAATACTAAGTTGCAGTGGAAGTGGCAGCGGCAATATTTGGGTACAATATCAGTTTAAATTATCTTTACTATATTTAAAAAGTATATGGCACTTCTTCATCAAACAAATCGTGTTTTAACATCAAAAGGCTATGCTCTTCGTAAAGACTTTCTGTCTCCTGCTCAAACTCAAAAAATTCGTCAGGAATTGACAGTTGCTCCTGAAGTTCCTGAAAAATATAATAAGGGTAGTACTCATTTTCCTGTTTATACTGAATCTGACACTCGTTTCTATGTTCCTCGCCAGTGGGGCTATGACAATTTTGGAGAACCGGAAGTAAATACAGTACCTGATGGCCAGGATTTACCTGAACTAGCCGTACAATTCAATGGGACGCCATATAATTATCAGGAACAAATTGTTTCAAAATTTATAAATTCTGGAGCCTGTGGATTAATATGTGTACCATGTGGCCGTGGTAAAACTTTTATGGCACTTTATATTGCTCTCTGGATTGGTAAACGATTCTTGGTTGTAGTTGATAAGGAATTCTTAATGAATCAGTGGTGCGATGAAATCAAAGCATTTTGTCCAGGAGTACGTGTTGGAATTCTTCAGGGAAATAAGATTCAGGTTGAATCCTCGGATTATGATTGTACAATTTGTATGTTACAATCTGTTTATCCAAAGGAGTTCCCGCAAGGATTCTTTAAAGATTATGGATTCACAATCTTTGATGAATGTCATAAATTGGGAGCACAGCAATTTAGTCGTGTTCTTGCTAAAATACAGACTAAATTTATGTTAGGACTTTCGGCAACACCTGATAGAGATGATGGGCTAACAAGAGTTTTTGAATGGTATATAGGTCGCCCTGTTTATCAGGAAAAAGTACGTGATCCAGATCCAACTGTCGTGGTGCGAGCTGTCTGGTTTCGTTCAGATGATGATGCCTATTTATCTTTGCCAACAGATTGGAAAGGGGATATAGTAACAGCACGCCTTCTTGGTCAAATCTGTGATTTTCGCCCTCGTATAGAACGGGTCATAGAGATTATTAAGGATATTTGTAAAGATAGTAGGCGACAATTACTAGTTCTCAGCGAGAGAAAAGAACTTTTAGCTGCATATGAGGAGGGTATTTTGGCTCAGAGGACTGAGGGAGATCAGGAAATAATCTCACCTTGGAAATTACGAGTAGGTTACTATGTAGGTGGTATGAAAGATGAAAAACTAAAAGAAAATGCTTCAGGGGCACAAATTTTACTTGCTACCTATGCTATGGCATCGGAAGCCCTAAACATTAAAACTCTAAATGCAGTTATTTTGGCAACACCGCGAAAAAAGATTGAACAGAGCACAGGTCGTATTCTTCGTCTTCGCCCTGAGCAGAGAATTGTTGAACCTATTATTTATGATATTATTGATCAACATGATACATATGTAAGACAGTGGTGGGTTCGTCAGAGATACTATAAACAATGTACTTACACTATTGAACATATTGGACGAACGCCACATTCAAAAGAATCCCACCAAAATGAATTAGTAGGTTGTGCTATACAACTGACATTACCCATCAATGTTTAGTTCTTCATCTGTTTTTCCTTTGTAGCATTAGGAGGAGGCAAAGGATTTGAAGCCTGTTTTGCCTTCGTGTTTGATTTACTACCACGGACTTTACGTAAAATTCTTCTAAGTACACGGGAAGTACTACGTCTGCTACGACGGCCACCTCGTGTCGGCCCTACACATGCTTGATTATAGGACTTAGCATCATAGTGATTTTGGACTAGAATTGCTGGATTTGTAGGTGGTGGGTTGGGCATAGGCAGATTAGCATAACCAGCCGTAGGAGCATAGTATGCAGCTGTTGTTGTATCGCCAACATGGTAGCGATTTTCAATACCATTTGGTGGTGAATTCACCTGACCAGCAGTTAATCCAGCAGGAGCTGGATTAGAATATTGATATGAACCACCACCACCTTGGGTATATGGAGGTGGGAATGCCTTTACTGCTGTTCGTAGAGGAAGATCATTGGCGCCCATACTAGCAGCTTTAGCAGCATTCAAATCTGCCAAACCAGGTGTTCTTGGATCAGTAGGTTCGCATGGTGTTTTCTGAAATTGGGCAAATGCTGCTCCCACAGCATTGTTGCCAAAAGGCCATGAGGTAACCGATCCAAGACCATCATAGCGACCACCTGTCATTGCCAGACCGGGAAGACCGCCACGAGGGCCGCTAAATTGCCGAGGATCTACCCAGGATGCGGAGGCCAGAGGTGTACCAGCACAGTCCTTTCCTGGGCCTGGATAAGGTGTGTGTATTTGATTACCAGGATTAACTGATGTTATTTTGCCTTCATAAGAAGATGTTGCGTCAGACCAACCAGCGCCACGGATTGTTCTGCGACGACGATTACGCACTGAACGATTTTTTCCTTTCTTTTGATTACGACTATGACTGCCACTACCACTGCGAGCCATTATATCACCCTACTAATCCTTTTTGTTATTTTGCTGGACTAATAAAAAAGTGTTGTAGGGCGAAATAGATGTTCCATCAGGCATCATACGCATAATTTTAAATTTATTAAATTCTGAACTCCATTGTACTTCAACTGGTGTACCACTTTCATTTGAATTAGTAATAATATCCCTCAATGATTTACTAAGTTCCATACCCAATACTGCTGCAATACCTAAATCATTTCCTTCTTGACTAAAAAGTGAGTAGATATCAGGAAGAATAACCGCGGATTTATGTGGCTTACATAGAGCAACAACTTGCTGAGGAACTCCTGGAAATCGCTTAATTGTTGGTGGAATAAAGGTTTTTATTTTTTGAGGAGTTACTGAATCTCGCCAAAACCATCGTGGCTGATTAAAAAAATCAGGTTGGATTATGTATGAAAGACTAGAATCATAGTTTATTGCCCATTCATTAAGTGTCCAAGGTTTTACTAGACGGGGATTAAAAGAAAGAAAGGGTTGATTTTCAGGAATTGTACTCCAAACATTAAGAAGTTCGGACCAGCGTTGATTAAAATTTTTATGAATCCACAAATTGCGACCACCATAAATAAGAATGTCCTCAATCTGTAAAACAGATTCTCCTTTTAGAAGATTAGCCAGCATTATACACGGTCCTTTTTCAGTAAGACTTGACGGTAGAATCATTTTAAATGTAAATCCCTCCTGACGATCAGGACTCCAAAGACAGGGTGGCCAACTCTCCATAAAAATTAGATAGGATGTTGGGCGTTTATCAAACTTGGGCCACAACCATACTTTTTGTTCTGAAAATACCTGCTTTGTACGTGTATAGGGCATATGAATTTCCAAACGACCTTTTAGAAATTCATATGTATTGAGAATTTCATGAATAGCCTTAATATGAGACTTTTCAGGAAATTCAAACCGAATATTTTTTTTACTATCTGTATTTTGATATATTGTTGTCATTTTTGCGAATTTTACTACTAATATATGTATGCAATGAAAGTTTAGGTTCCATGGGAAGAGGGGAGGGGAGAGGAGAGGAGGGTATCCCCATCATTTAGAAGGCGGAAAAACCCATCTCTGCTGCCGCACTATCATTAGCAAATACTCCTGACATAAATTCACCTCTATTTTCAATAAAATCAGTATTAAATGCTTGTATTGCCCCCTCGGTGGTATCAGTAACTGGACTAGCAACTCCTCCTACCGTGGCAATCATCGTATCTGTATTTTGAACCGTAGGTCTATACATTCTTTCAGGATTACGAATAGTTTCCTCGGCATTGGCAGCTTGTACCTGTTCAGCATATGGATCTATAGCTGTAGGAGGAGCGGTTATGACAACTTCACCATCAGCAGCTTGTTGGGCTGGAGGATTCGGACCGGATGGTGTAACCTTTCTAGGTCCAGCAGCGGGAGCCGGTACGAAAACATCTGCTCCACGACCTGGCATCTCTAGATTTTCTTGAACAATAGGCTGAACATCAGTTCCCACCATCTGAGGCCCTGTAAATCCTGTTAAATATCCTCGTGATACAATATAATATACCAAAAATGCTCCAATTATCAAACAAAATAGAAGTCCAGCACTGTTATCCATACTTTCTCCTTTCAATATTTAAAATATTATCCTAATTTGGAAGCGCACGAATACTCATAAGCCATTCTGAATCCGTCCTTGGAATTGAAAATACATCCGTCCAAATCTTTCTTTTAGTTATAATTTGCTCACTTCCCAAATATTGACCCCCGCACCAACCTTTATTCATTTTTTGAGCACAAACTATTTTTTGTCCATTTATAACTTTTTGGCCAACAATTTTATAACTGATTTCATCTTTATTATTTTCATGCTCAATCCACCAGTCTAATCCAAAACTAATTTGCCCTCTAAATTCTTTAGAATCTTTAGAATCTTCACAATCTATTCCCCAAATAAATATAGAATAGGACATTTTATTTAATAAATAAAGTTATACCACGACCCAGCCACCGTTATATAAAATTTGATGAGTAACATTTAGACTGACATGTTTCAGTTTAAATCAGACACACAATAAGATTTTAAGAAATGGCTCCAAAAAATAGTCAATTATTTAATGGTGTTCTACTAACTCCTCAAGGAGATATAAAAAATGCTAATATTACAAAAGATTCAGAATTTCTTACATTGGATAATATGCAGAAATATTTTCGTCGTAAAGAATTAGCCCCTATTTGCTTAAAACTAATTGATATTACAGATTTAGGCCTGTCATCAGTGCCTTTTCTGGGATTGTTTGGATATACAGCAGCGATGACGAAGGGAAAAAAGTCACAGAAAAATAACCCTCTACTATCAAAGTATCATTCTGAAATTCAATCTGAGCTAATTTCAATGGAAATTGTTGGAGATATTTTAGTTATTGGATTAAAAGATAGTTCTGGCTCTTTGAGTCAAGCAATTCCTATTAATTCTGATTTTTGGAACACTTATATTAATCCTGATCCAAAAAATATTGTCATGACAACAGCAAAGACAGTGAAAAAGGTAAGAATTTGCGAACCATTACCGCCAACACAGACAGAATTAAAGACAACTGCTAGGATTAGTAAGGTGAGTACTAAAACAAATATTAAGACAGGTGTCAAGACTAGTAATAAAGCAAAAGTTAAGGTCAATAATGAGAAAGAAGATATAGAAGATAAAGCTGATACTATTAATGATGATAAAGATGATAATATGGACGATGATAATGAAGAAGAGGATGAAGATGATGAGTTAGAAGATGATGAGAAAGAGGAAGGTGTAGATAATGAAGAGGAACTGGGAGATGAAGAAAAAGAAGACGCTGAGGAAGATGCCGAGGAAGATGCCGAGGAAGATGCCGAGGAAGATGCCGATGACGGTGCTGATGACGGAGCTGATGACGGAGCTGATGACGGAGCTGATGACGGAGCTGATGACGGAGCTGATGACGGAGCTGAGGGTCAAGATGAGGATGATTTTGAATCTGAACACGAATTAAATTCAAAGAAAAAGAAAAAACTCTCAAAAGCAAAAATTAATACGAATCTAAAAGATGAATTGAAATCTAGTGATTCTCCTTTTGAGAATTCTATTCGTACTAATTTTATCAAAGAATTAGAAAAGGTGCTTCCAAAGCTTTTTTCCAAATCATATTTAGCCTCTCATAATATTAACCATGAAATATTGGAAATGGAGAATATTATTTATAATAAAACACTGGATAGAGCTGATAAAAACACTGTTGTAAAGAATTGGAACTATCCTCTATTCTGCTCAATATATAAACAGTCTGTTGCCGAAATTTTCTGGAATCTTCATCCAAAAAGTAGTCAACTTAATAAAAATCTAATTAAACGTCTTGAAGAGGGAGAATTTAAACTCCCTAATATTCCTAATATGAATGCCTATGAACTAGCTCCTGAAAAATGGCGAGAAATGGCTGATAGACAATTTAAACGAGAACAGAAAATTTTGGAGGGTGATAAGAGTCGTTCTACGGATCAATTTAAATGCCATCGTTGTGGTAAGCGTGAATGTTCATATTATGAACTTCAAACACGCTCGGCAGATGAGCCTATGACTATGTTTATCAATTGTCTAAATTGTGGCAAACGTTGGCGGCAGTCACAGTAAATTAATTGGTTTAATAATCTTCTGCGTTATTTTATTTTTTAAAAAATAATATTTACGATTAATGAATAATCAAGCGAATGCTGTTAACGTTGCTGATGTGGTAGCTCTTTTTGGTCCTGAAAGTGATAAATGGCCTATTATATATGATAACTCTTTTTTTATAAATAAATTCATGAATATGAATTATTTATCGGTTGGTCTTGATACTGAGCCCTATTTGGATATGTATGTAAATTCAAAAATTATTTCAAATGCAAAATTTATAAATGTAACTGGATCCGAAAATGAGAATTTAGTTATGAAAAAAATGGAAAAAATTCGTGAACTAGCAAGAAGTTTTGAAGAATATAGAGGCGATGATGAATTTACTTCATTTGGAAATAGTCAATTTGTTGATTGGGATGATTTTAAACTAATTAATCTAAATCCTGAAACTAATCGCAATGAATTATATAATATAGTAAAAAATTTAGAATCACTTGAAATTTTGAAGATTAATTCTCATGAGAATATTTTTTGGATATTAAATACAGTTATTGAATGTGGATTTCTACCATCCCTAATTTATGCTAAGTTTCCTATGGATGATTCTCATAATATCCTTACAAATGCCTTCATTGGTAATTTGAGAAATTTAGGTTACAGTTTATTATGTAATTTTGAAGGAAAATGTTTACTCTACCTTGGTGAACCTTTAGTATATACCTATGCAGATTGTACGGAAGCATCATCTAGAAATCCATTGGTAGAAACAATTATTAAAACTTCTATTGATTCATATAAGCAATTTTTGGAAAATCCAAAGAATAGATTTTCAGTACGATTTAGACCTTTCAAAAAACTGGCAACTGTTCCAGATGCATCTTCATCATCCTCTGAAGCTTGCGCAACGCCAGATGCATCTTCATCATCCTCTGAAGCTTGCGCAACGCCAGATGCATCTTCTGGAATTGAAACAAAAAACTAAATTGGCAGTTTATTTTCAAAAAAAATCTGAATATTAATAGATTTAGACTGAGCTCTAAAATATAATGAATATGTTTGATGATGATATGCTCCGTCAGTGTATTCCAGTATCATCATCAAAACTAAATACCTATGATTTTGGAAAAACAATCTTTCTTATGGATTCAAAAAGTCGTAATTTGACTGAAAAAAGTGATAAAAGTGTACATAAAAATCATGCTAAATCATTTAATAAGATTGTAATAAAATCATTTCTAAATAAGCATTAAATCAGCAAGTCTCCAATATTCATATTGACCATTAGGAAGCGGACGTTTTACAATAAAAGGTAGTCTTTTTTGTTCTAGCTCCATTCTAGCTATTTCTTTTACATCCGTAACATAATCTGGAACCATAATATATGCCTGTGCTCCATTACTTAGCATTTCTGAACGAAGACCAATAATTGATGTACGTTCATAAACAGTAAGAAATGGATAGGTCTTATGATTTTCATCAGTTGCAGAAGACATCAATTCCCCAATTCCAGCCTCTGCGCCAACTACAGCTTCTTTACTTTCCTGAGTCTGTTCTCGGATCTGTAAACGTGGAACAACAGTTTCAACATAATCAAGAACACATTCAGGATGATAATCAAACAATTTCTTTAGTTTTGAATATGCAGAAAGATTAGACGGAGCACCTTGTTGCCCTGTGTCATCCTCTGTTTGACCCACTCCTTGTCCCTCTTCAACTTCATTTAATTCCTCCTCATTTCCAAAAACTTCCTCATCTCCACCTGACCCACCTGAATTAATAATTTCTTCAGCATCCATTTTCTATGAATCCTACTTACTACTCTAATGACTCATTTTAAATCAAATCAAATTTTAGTCAGTCCAATGCCGGTTTAAACATTATTTAAGTTTATCTACAAGATTATGATGTCAGATCTTCAAATGGACGAAGTATCTAACCCTGTTCAAACTGAACAGGAATCTAATTCAGTGGAGACTAATAGTGTCAAGGCATATGAAACTTTTGATGAAATGGAACTTTCTGATGACCTACTGCGCGGAATTTTTTCATATGGTTTTGAAAAACCATCATCAATTCAACAATTAACAATTGTTCCTATGAAATATGGCAGAGATATACTAGCCCAATCTCGTTCAGGAACTGGAAAGACAGGTGCCTTTACAATTGGTTCCCTTGCTAATGTAGATCCGAGTCTACCGTTTCCACAGGTTATTGTAATTTGTCCAGTTCGTGAGTTGGCTGAGCAGTCTTTTAAAGTAGCACAAGAGATTGGTAAGAGACTGCCCATTAAAGCAATGTATGCTACAGGTGGTAGCAATCTTCGTGGAGATATAGCGAATCTACGTGGTGGAGCACAATATATTGTTGGAACACCTGGGCGTATTTATGATTTGATTCGTCGTGGTGATTTATGTCTAGATTATATGCGTTACCTAATTTTTGATGAAGCGGATCAGCTACTTGATAATCTATTTCATGATCAAATTATGGCAATTCTAAAATTTCATTTTCCTAAATCAACATCGCTTGCTCTTTTTAGCGCTACAATGCCAGATGAAGTTCTAACAATTGCTGAAAATTTCCTTCAAAATCCAGTCCGAATTCTAACACCGAGTGAAGAGTGGTCATTGGAGGGCATAAAACAGTTTTTTGTATGTGTAGAACGGGATGAATGGAAGTTTGATGTTTTACAGGATATTATGGGAAAAATAAAAATCAATCAGGCTCTTATTTATGTCAATAAACGTCAAAAGGCTGAATGGTTGGCAAAGAAAATGATAGATGCTCATCATAGTTTAGAATTTATTCACGGTGATATGGAGGTCCAAGAGAGGAAAAAGCGTCTAAATGATTTTCGTCTTGGTCAGAGTCGGGTGCTAATTTCTACTGATCTTCTTGCTCGTGGTATTGATGTACAAACTCTAAGTATTGTAATTAATTTTGAACTTCCACCAAGTCGTGAAAACTATCTTCATCGTATTGGACGTACGGGGCGTTATGGTCGTAAAGGTGTTTCTCTTAATATCGTTACTGAAGATGAAATGGGAGAGATGAAGAATATTGAAAGAGAGTATGGAACAACTATTTCAGAACTTCCTAGTGATCTGGGTGTTCTAGGGCGATAAATAATTATATTATAAATTAGATATTAGTATATGGATGATAATGAAAACTCATTGCTAAGCCTTATTAAAACTAATAAAAATAGTTTTTATAAGTTTTTACTAAAAAATGAAGGTTATAACAATACAATTCAACATATTTTGAATAAAATGGACAAAGAATCTAGTCATATTTCGTCAGATCAGCTAGTTCGTTGGATTTGTAGTAGTAGTTGTGGTATATTTTCAGATAAAATTATAAAAGATTCAGTTGGATTTCTTAATACGGAATCAATTCATAAGTTTATTATAAAATTAACCTATCTTTTTGTTCATTTTAAAAGTCGGAATAAAATATATAGTTTATTACCAAAAGTTACACAAGTTCCAAATAATTTAAAATTAGGGTTTTATGAAACTTTGAATAATTGTGGATTTGTAGAATTGATAAATTATATTAAAATTAGTTTGGTAAAAATTGCGGGGGGGTCTCAGGCCTCCACACCATCACCACAACTACCACCAGGCCAATATCAACCAACATGGACAGCCTCTCTATTTCTTACTAGTCCCACAGTAAATTCATATAAAGATATTCTTAATGTCTCATTTACCAAATATTTTTTTCCAATAATTATCAATGCCATTGCTTTTTATGAGCTTTATCCAAAAGGTTCAATTAATTTACTATATGACCCTGAAGGTGCTTTTCAAAGCAAACTATCATCAATAATTATTAATGCTCCTAGTGTTAAGGATGAAATAAATATATCAGCCCTTGGTAAATTCCTACAAATTCTCCATTTTCATCAATCACAATTTAATGATTATGAAGAAATATTAGCACATAAAATAAGAACAAAACTTTCCATAATCATTCGTCAAACCTTTTCTGAACTTAATTGCGTTTTACCTGATACTTTAACATTTGAATTTCTCTTCATCTATCTTCTAAATAAATGCGCTCCCTCATCTAATCAACTCCTTATATTCCGCTACATAGTTTCAAACTATTTCAGGACAAAAGACGGTCATCGCTTAGGCACAAATTTAAAAAATATTCCTGAAAACTCTAATGAAGTACCAGGTCTAGGATTTATAGGACAGTCTATGCGATTCTTCTTTCTTCGCCAAAAAAAATTTATGATTCAGGAAAAAACTCACTGCCCTCCATCATTTTGTCTTTTTATGGATGCTCATACATTCGGATTTTGTACGGCCACTTATCACGTGGTTGAAGCTTTCAGGGAAAATTATATAAAACGAAAGAGTTTATTAATAGACGAGATACCTAGTCAATATCTTTTCAGCCATAACTATAATTATTCTCGGCAATGGCATACACCTTTACCAACTAATTTTACAAGTAAATATGAACATCAAAGGAAATCACCAATATGTGGATTTGTATGTGTGATTGGAGACAATACTGCCAAGGATTCCACTTTAATGTCTGATAATGACTATCAGGAAACTTTTGGCCGCATACTTACTTTCCGAGAGAAACCACTGGGCAGACCAAAAAATACATGTGATCTTGATTATGGGAATGATGAATTTTTAATTGGGCATATGTTTCAAAAATATTCGGATCCTCGGCAGAATCAAATAATTTATTTCCCCATGCACTATTTTCATGGACCTCACAATATTTTTAATATTGATCAGGAAGAAAATGAACAGATTATAATGAAAAGAATTTTTAGAGTCTGCTACTCAAAGCTAGCTAACACCCCATTCTTATCTCCTAAAAATAAACTTCTTCAAATCCGTGACATCAAAAAGTATCTTTTAACCAACAGTTTATTTCCTGATAGAACACCTATACCATTTTATTTTAAGTATTGTATTCCTCAGGATCTTAATTTTGTAAGCTCATATGCCTGTTCTGAAAATATTATGTATCCACATCTTGGCACTGGAGGAAGTTTGGCAGAACTTGACGATGATATACAGGTGGGTCTAAATCACTGGAAAATACCTGATAAGTATGTTGGTTTTAAAATACTACAAGATTTAAAGTTAAATATTCATAATCTTTTTTTCGAGAATATAATGACAACGTGGCTAACGGACTATATTTTGCCTGAAAAAGTTCAAGCAAACATTTTAATTAAAACTCTGGAAGACTATCGTTTTTTTTATTATAATATTTTTAAGCATATATCAACAAATTCTCTTCTTCCGCAATTTTTTGAAATAGCAAGTCTCAGAAATTTTAGAATTCTAAAACTTTCAACCTCTTCAAAAACTCGTCGTCAGGTACGAATTAAAAATATCGTAACAAATACGCAAAAAAATTTGATTGTAAAAGTCATTCGGTAGATAGTAAGCATAGTAGAGCGTAGGCAAGTAAAATCCTTTAAAATGCTAAGTACTAAAAAGAAATTCGGTATTCTATCTACCGTTAATAGTATTGAATTTCAACCACATGTTATGGCTCTATATCCAGGATCTGAACACGAGTTTAATATTTCAGCACGAAATGTACGTGATGAAATAATAAAGTCATTGACGAATAAATTTGGTGGAAACAATTTAGTGAAACGAATTATTGAGCACATGAAAAAGTTCGGAAAATATTCAATTGATAATCATTCTGAATTCGTTATTATCTTAACAGAATTTGCCCACACCCGTCTTGTGTTTAAAACAACCCGTGTAGACGGTGAAATGATTGACTACTTTCTTAATAAATACGACTTGGATCCGCCTGAAAAATTTACAAAGAGTTCAAATTGGCTAAGACTTTTTGGCTATTAGACATTCATACTAATGGTATTAATCTGAGGAGCGGGGATAGTCTTTTTTTTACGACTACCACCGCGACCAGTTCTAGTAGAATCTGCCTGACTCATAACTTCCTCAGAAGCAATACTTGTTACTTCATTAAGTACTTGAACGGCGGGTTGGCCGATAGACCCAATAGGAGCAGGTCCTCCAAATCCAACAGCTCCCTGAATAGGACCTTCTGCTTCTGCCCGCCGTGCTTCCTCAAATGTTTTTAGAATATCATCAACCCCTGACGGCCCTCTCATTTCTCGTCTTGGCTGTAGAAGCGGCGGAGCAGCTGCGGCTGCTTGAGGCATCTGGGCTGGTGGAATCTGAGTCTGGGGCGGCATTGGTGGATTTACAGATTGAAAGAAAGCACCTGTACCAGGTACCTGCATAGAAGGAGGCTGTTGTTGTTGAACTCCCATTGACATTCCCATAAAATTGCCAAAACCTGGTCCTGCTGCCTGAGCAGCAGCAGCAGCAAACTGCTTGGCCAACTCAGGATTTTGTTTTAGAATATCACTCATATCCATTCCACGTGTTTTATCTCTAAAGAACTGATTACTCATATGAAACATAAAACCTGAACCAGCTAACATAAAAACTAGTCTAGCCTCAGGAGGCATAGCACCACGTCCCTTATATTTATCATATAGTTCCTCAAAAACTTCATCAAAATCCTCAATATTTTCATGTACACTTTCGGACCAGCCATCAAGTTGCCAACCAAAAGGATCAAAACGATTATTCAGCATTTCAGCCCCCGTTATAAATCCCATCATCATTTGACGCTGAAATTTTAGACTTGCCTCCAGATTTCTCTGATCACTCAGACGTTCAAACTCGGATTTTATTTCATCAAGTGAATTATCCATTGTAAAGCGATGTGTCAATGTATATCCTCTGGTTTCCATGCGATTGAGTTTTGTCAATAAATCGGCCTTTTCTTTGCGTTCCTTTTCAATATCTTCTTGTGTGCGAATTCCCTGAAAAGGGCTTGAACCAAAACCACCCATGTTACCTCCACCAACACCTACAAATCCATTACCATCACCCCCACCACCTCCACCACCTCCACCACCTCCACCAAACATAGTTGAACCATTCGGAACATCACTGTCTTTTGAAATTCTAATTTCTGGAAGAGGTCCTAGAGGTATAGCATCACCCATTGGAATATCTAGTGAAATAGGCTCAAGAGGTTCAAGTGGTGCTACGGAAATATCATTAGATAATCCACTATTAAGTGATGTAACATTCACTGTATTACCGGACTGTCCTGTATTTGCTCCACTATTAGCCCCTGAACCACTACTAATCTTATTATTGGCAATAAGGTTTAAGCGGATATCATCACTAAAATCGGCCCCCCCTAGTGAAATGACATTACCTACATCTGGACCCATGCGCAAATCAACAAGCGGATCAGTAGAGATTGCTGACTCGGCAAAACTTTGCATATCTGATATACTGACGCTTGTCATCTTGTTCTGAAACAATAGTTCACTTTTAAGCTTTGTATTGAACCGCACATACAAGAGTCTTCTTTCTTTTCAATTCTAGACGGCAGTCAGCGCGGAACTATGTCCCACTCACCCCCTCCCCCGTTTTTGCTGGGTTAGAAGAGTTCTTTAGTCTAAGTACGACGGCGATAAACACGTCTAGTTTTTGTTGAGCTTTTACGTAAAGCCCGTCGTTTAGTTCTACCTCCTAATCTATGATATCTTTGATCTCTATAAATACGTCCTACTTGATACATTTGGCCACAGCCCTCTGCAAAATTATAATCA
>Ga0214917_10000961_pt1 | contig 37776 bp, 39 predicted proteins | sample LL_1208_BB_MetaG_FD_177983 | JGI IMG/M metagenome (GOLD analysis project Ga0214917, IMG submission 177983) | Freshwater microbial communities from Lake Lanier, Atlanta, Georgia, United States - LL_1208_BB | ecosystem: Environmental > Aquatic > Freshwater > Lake | place: USA: Georgia | collected... | reverse complement strand
TTTTATTATTTTTAATAAATTTCTTTTTTTTCACTCATAAAAATATTATTTTATAATACATAAGATATATATAATATATAATGCCAAAAAAATGTACTTGTAAAGATGACACTAGTTCTTGTGATTCATCATCAGATTCTAGTATGTATGAATGCAAAAAAAAATGTAAAAAAAATTGTAAAAAAAAATGTTGTGTTACGACTTATTTAAATCCTTGTAATCAAGTATGTTATAATCCATGTATTATTGAAAAACCATCTTATCCAAATTATACTGTATATAATATACCTGTAACTACTACTTCTTATACTATACCAACAACTATTTGTAATACTTATTCTCTTTATGTTGTTAATCCAACAAATAGTTTAGAAATTAATTTACCACTTATTTCTTCATTAGACAATTGTAAAAAAAGAATTATTTATATCTCAAATATTTCTTCTACTGAAACTATTGTTTTAAATACTGCTTCTGGTAACTATATTAATAGTACTTCTATTAGTCAAACTAATGTTAATGTAAATACAACTATACAATTAATTTCTGATACTAATAATTGTTGGATGTTGTTATAAATTTACATTTATTTTTTTCTATCATTTCACTTATATTTTTTACTTCTATTATAGAATCTATCGTTTTATAGTAATATTTATTGAATATTTCTTTATTTTTTATATCTAATTTTTCATAAAAATCAAAAGACATATAGTAATATCCAATAACCGATATTGGTCTTTTTATATAATCAAATATTTTTATTATTGGTTCATATGACATTATTAAACTATCACAACTTTCTATATCTTTAATAATATTGTTATTTATATTATATTCTATATTTGTTGATATATAATACTTTAATACTTGTTCAGTTTCTTTGTTATAAAATAATAAAAGTGTTGGATTTATATGTTTTGGAACTTTTTTGAAAAACATATAATATAATCTATCTTTTATTGTCATTGTCTTTTTATAATAATTTTTGTCTAAATCTACCTTAAATTCTAAACTAAAACCAAGTCTATAACAATATAATATTAAATCACTGTAAAAATTTTTATTGTAACTTTTTATATCAAATATATTATTATCATTATACTGTTTTCTTGGTAATGTATCTATAAATATAAATTCTTTTGTTAAATTAAAATCAACTAATGGATCTAAATGCAATGATGTACCTATGTATAATATCTTTTCTAATCTCATAATTACTTATATCTAGATATAAAAACTTATATAAATTTATAAAATCAATATTTTATAAATATTAAATTATAATATTATTTCATTTCCATTCCTGTTGTTATAATAGAATGAGAATGATTTTTCATTTTTAACATTAAATCGTCGTGTTCTTTTTTCATATTTTTATGTTCTTTTTTCATATTTTTATGTTCTTCTTCAATTTCTTTTAATCTGTTTTTTATTAAATCAATTTCAGATTGTTGAGTTTCTACTTTTGCTGTTTCTACTTTTTGTGTTTCTAGTTTTGGTGTATCTTCTACTTTTTGTGTTTCTACTTTTTGTTCTTTTTTAACAACAGTTAATGCGGGTGCATTAATAGATTCTTGAACATTAATGATATATTGTTTTGCTTTATCTTTATTTTTGCTTGATAACATATAACATCCTAAAAACATATTAATTTTTGCATCAATATTTAATTTAGAGAGTATATCATTACTTTCAATATGATTTAGATATTTTGTAATATAATCAATATAATTAGTATATGTTAATTCAACTTCATTATCAATATCTAATTCAAGTGCTTTCATAAATTTATCACAATTACTAGAATCATATTGGTTATCATTAGTAAATTCAAATTTTGTAATTACATCATTTATTTCTTTTAATTTTTCTTCAGATAAACTACTACCACTTTTTTGTATTTTTTTTAATTGTAATAATTCTAAATATTTTGTTTTATATTTATAATACTTTTGATGATAATTCATTATATATATATTGAATAAAAATATATTTTATAAAATTTGAATAATTATTTATATAAATAATATAAGTAATTATTATTATTTATATTATATCTATTTATGAATCAACAACCGAAAAAAGATTATTATGCTATATTACAATTAGATAAATCTGCAAGTGCAGAAGATATTAAGAAATCATATAGAAAATTAGCAATAAAATGGCATCCAGATAAAAATCCAGATAATAAAGAAGAAGCAGAATTAAAATTTAAAGAAATAGCAGAAGCATATGGTATATTATCAGATGAAAAAAAGAAAAGTCAATATGATCAATTTGGATTATGTGATGGTGAAGCACCAGATTTTAGTCAAGGTTTTCCAGATTTATCAGAAATTTTTGGAAATATGGCAGGAATGGGGGGTTTTCCATTTGGTGGAATGCCCGGAATGCATGGGATGCCAGGAATGCAAGGTTTTGGAAATATGGGTAGAAGAGAACCACAAAAGCCAACACAAGAATTTCATGTAAATTTAAAGTTAGAAGAAATATTTAGAGGATGTGAAAAGCCTGTAGAAATACCAGTTGATGATATATGTGGTAATTGTGATGGAACGGGTTCAACTACAAAAGTAAAACAAACATGTTCATTATGTAATGGCAAAGGTGTTCAAGTAATAGTAAGACAAATAGGTCCAGGTATGATACAACAACAAAGTATGGCATGTAGTGGATGTAATCAAAAAGGATGGACATTTGATAAAAAAAATGCATGTACTACATGTAACAGTAGAGGTTCTGTACCGTCAGTATTAGCAAAAACGTTAAATATAAAAAAGAATTTTGATTATCAAACAAAAATGTGTATAAGAAATTCTGGTAATTACGATATAAATAGTAGTCAAAAGGCAGATATATATATAATATTTAAATTAAGTAATATTGATAAATATAATTTAAAAATATCAAATAATTATGATTTAGTATTAGAAAAGCAACTTAATATTTGGGATGCATTATCTGGTTATTCTTATTATTATAATGATCATCCTGATGGATTAAAATATTTATTCAAATTTAATAATATAATTAAAGATCAAGATATAAATTATGCAAAAGCATTAGGATTACCAAATGAAACTGGTAAACGAGGTAAATTTATAATTAAATTAGAGTATATATATCCAGATAAAATATTAGAACATGATGTTTTAAAAGCATTTTTAAGAACCAGAGATAATATAAATATTACAGATAAACAAGAATATATAAAAGAAAAAATGTATACTTTTGCAGATGATTCAGATAATCACAATCAACAAAATGTAGGACCAGAATGTAAAGTACAATAATAAATTAACAATATTTAAAATTATATTATTAACTAATAATAATGGATAATAACAAAGAATATAGTTCTAGTAATGATATAGATGATATATCTTATAATTCAAATAGTTCACATAATAGTGAAAATTATAAATTAAATGAGTTTAGCAATTCAACAGATTCAAACAGATCACTTGATTGTAATAATTTATTAAATATGGGTACAAGCATATTAGAAATAGATAATACTATAAATAATTATAGTGAAATTTATATAACTGAAAATTTAGATAAAAATACAATTATTGACAATATTGAAAACACTGAAAAGAGTAAAGATAATGAAAATAATGAATATTTTGAAAAAAATAAAAATGCTGAAATTAAGATAGATAATTATGATATAATAACCGAAGTAGATACAGTTAATACAGATTCAGACATAATAATATATTCAGATGATTCAACGAGTATAGAATTATCGGAAGTTAAAGAATATGAATATGAAGATGAATATATAGATAATCAAATAAGAAACGATACATTTAATATAATGACAGATTTATTTGAAGAATTAGGAATGTTTAAAAAAGATAAAAGTTTTAATATACAAGATATTACAAAGTTAATAGAAAATTTAGAAAAGAAAAATAATTAATTAAATATTAAAATTTTTATTATTTAATTATTTAGTTATTTATTTATATAAATAAATAATTCATTCATGTCAAATATAATAAATATAAGTTTAATTAATTTAAATTCAATAAACATAATCAAGTTAGTTCCAGTAACTATTTTAGTAATTAATTTATCAGATCAGAGTGTATTATTTGAAGAAAAAACAATAATAAATTACAAATTAAATAATTTTTTATCAAAGCCAGAATATTTCATAACAACATCATATGTTTCTCCAAATTTATTATCAACTGTAAATTTCTATATTGATTTAGATTATGGTTTATATTATTATTATCAAGGAAATGGTATGAACACATTATATATATATTCACAATATTTATATATACCTTCAACATTTATAGGATTAATAAATTCTACTTCAGATATAACAACTACTAATACTGTAGATATAAAAACAATACAAAATACAAGTAGTTTTTCAAATTCAATAAGTAATTATTTTAGTAATAATTTTCAAAATGATACAATTATTATATCGGGTTCAGCATTACAAATTACAAAATATTTAATAAAAGATTCTTCCAATATATCAAAAAATTATGTAACTTATAATTTAGTATTACCAACTGCTGTAAATAGTAATTTAAAAGTATATATTTATGATGGTAGTTATTGTAAAATTCAAAATATTAAATTAATTGAAAATACTAATCCTAATAGAATAGACTCTATTAATTTTATGATTCAATTATTAAATACACAAAAATTACCAATTTATAATTATTTAGTAAATTTAAATTATAATAAGATAAATTTTAATACATATGATAATTTAGTTATATTTTTTACTAACTTTGCTACAAATATAGTTTATGATAAAATTTTATTATATGTTTTTGATTATGATTATAATTTATTTTTTAAAAATTTATCTCCAACTGATTATGATAAATGTGATTTTATAAGTATTAGTGATGCTACATTATATGATAAAATTATTAAAAATGACAGTAATTTAATAACTCCAACTATACCAACACTTAGTATTGATGATTATTTAGTTAATATTGATAAAATAAAAATTATTAATACATTATTCTTTAATAAAAATACAACCTTAGTAACTACATTTTTAAAATCATATAATAATAATATTGATTTATTAATTGATTTTTTATACAACTTTAACATAAAATCATATAATTTTTTTAATATTAAAACTAATTATTCAACAAATACTACTATTCTTAATTTAAACAATTTTTTATTAAATGGTATGTTGATGTTTGTTGATTTTAAATTTAATTCGCTAGTTGAAACAGATGATACATACATAGTTGATTATAATTTATATTCTAAATTGTTAAATAATAATAATACAATTGATTTGTATCATAAAAATTATACATTAACTGAAACTGATAAAAAACAACTTATTAAAGATTTTATTATTATTATTATGAATTATTTTAGAGTTGATTTTTATTTTTATAATGATATTACTGATTTAAATAATACTTTATCTATATTCAAAAATACTATTGGTACTAATCCTTATTTTAAATTTAATAGATTTATTCTTAATAAACCTGATGTACTATTATATTTTGATTATGATGAATATTATTCTTTAAAACTATTTATTGAAATTAATATTAGTTATAAAATTTTAGTTTTTAATAATAATACTATTACTGATACTATACTTAATTTTCAAACTGATCAATATTTCTTTCAAATTTTTAAAATACCAACTATAAATGGAAATATTAATAATTTATTTAATGTATTTTATATTGTTTTTATGAATATTAAAGAATGTAATGAGTTTTTTAATTACATTACTAATGGAAAATTATATGCTGATAATGATAATTTAAACTCTTTCTATGCTATTGATAGTTCGATGTTCTTTAAAAAAAATACTGATACTGGTTATTATCAAATTACTGAAGACACTTCTGGTATTATTTATTTTAATATTAATGATATTGATTTAAATTCTTCATCCATTTTTAAAAATAATTTTATTAAATCAGTTGTTTAGTTTTTTAGTTATTAATTATTTTTAATTTTTCTAATTCTATATGTATATTTTTCCAATTTAGTATTTTGAATATCTCTTCTAAATATTTCTTTCTTTCTGATTTATAATCAATATAATAAGAATGCTCCCATAAATCAATGCATCCTAATATTTTATAATTTTTATTATCAAATACTATTGAATCATGTGTTGTTGTAATTTCTAATTTATTTATACATTTTGTATTTTTAGTTATTATCCACAACCATCCAGATCCAAAATGATCTATTCCTTTACTAATAAAATCGTTATAAAATAGATCATACTCATCTTTATTATTAAATAATTTATTTATATAATTTATATTAGAATCTGTTATATTAGTAATAGTATTCCAATACAATTCATGATTATAAATTTGTGATGCATTTTGATAAATTTTAGTATTATATTCAAATAATTTGATTCCAACAAGTAATAATAATTCTCTAGTTATAATATTTTTATTTTTCATTACATTATATATTTTATTTAATCTTTTATCTGTATCAATCAAATTATTATATTTATTTATATATTTCATATAATGTCCATTATAATGAACATTGTTTTGTTCTTTACTTAAAAATTTATATTCTTTTTCTATAAAATTATTTGAGATTGCTTCTATATAATTTGTCATATTCTATAGAATAATTAAATAAATAAATAAATTAAATAACTAAATAAATTTAATAAAGAACTATATGTATTTTACATTTAACATTTTATTAAATTTTTAATAACTTGTACTGATAATGTTTTATATGGTATTGAAATCATTCGTTGTATATTTGTATTTTGACATACAATAGAATTTAATTTATAAATATCATTTAAAATAGTATTAAGTGATATATCCATATTTAATAAATCTTGTAAAGTAAATGTTATAGTATGACTATAAGTTTTTATTGGATTAAAAATATTAAAATCTTTTTTAAACTTATAATTACTATAATTTATTTTTAATAATATTTTATCATAATCATTATTTTCTAATAATTTATTTGATTGTATTGATTTTAAATAATCATTATCCACATAAAATGTGATATGAATACAATCATATTGATTTATTAAATTAATTTCATCATTTGATAATACTTTAAAATCATTTATACTCTTTACTGTTTTATACTTATTACCTATTGGTAATTTAAATTCTCTACATTGATTTGTCAAGTAATAACCTTTTTTATTATTACTTAATTTACCTAATATTTTAATAATATCATTGTTTGATACATCCATAGTCGCCATTATATAAGAATTAAGTATTCTAACTTATGTTATAATAGTATAATACATTATAAAATCAATTTTTTATAATAACACTAGAAAAAATTGAATTATTATCATTATAACGACTGTATTAAGAAAAAGAATATATTAGATAAGTCTACACAATATAATAAAAATGACTAGTATTATTGAACTATCAAAGATTACTGATTATCCTATTATTAGTAATATATTAACTCAAGAACCTGATTTTCTAAATAATAAAAATGAAAATGGTATGATGTTAATTCATCACGCTGCATTTAATGATAATACTACTCTCATAAAATTTATTAATGATAATGGTGGTAATATTAATATGCCAAATATATATGGATGGACACCAATCATTTGTGCATGTCGTAATGGAAATATAAATTCAATATTATTATTATTACAACTAGATGCAGATATTTATTGCAATCATGTTAACATTATTAAAGATAATAATTTTTCTGAATCTGAATTGCCTTACAAATGGAGTGTTTTACATGAAGCAGTTTATTCTAATCATTTACATATTGTAAAGTTTTTACATCAATATGGTATTGATATTAACATATTAAATGGTGATGGTGAAACACCATTACACATTGCATGTAATACTGATAGAAATAATAGTATTGAAGTTGTAAAATTTTTATTAGAAAATAATGCAGGATATAGTATTAATCAAATAACATTATACGGCGATACCGCATTACATTATGCATGTAAAAACAATCAATTAGAAATTGTAAAATTATTAATTGATTATGGTGCAAAATTATATGTTACAAATAATTTCAATGAAAAACCATTAGATTTAATGTCTAATACTATAATTAAAAACGATATTAAAAAATACTTCAGTCTTAAAAGAACAATCAATTATTTATCTAACTAAATTTAATTTATTATAAATTTTTATTGATATAGTATTATATAATAAAATGGAAAATATAATAAATTTATGTAATAAATATAATATTAATATTTTATTTGATGATAATAAATATGGTAAATGTATGGGTATTGGTGATGTATTGTTTAATATATTGTGTATGAAAAATAATTTTTTAGAGAAACCAATTTATATAAATTTAGCATATTTTACAAATACAGACACATATGCCAATCCATTAAATCAATTAGAGTTTAGAATAAAGTTAATCTTTGATTTATTAAATAATAATGAAAATTTATCAATTAATGATGTTATTTTTATTTATAGTAATAATTTATATATTTGTCAACAGATACCATATAATATAATTGATAATTATAAATTATTTATGCCATTTGATAATAAAAATAATAATTTATGTGATATTTATAATAATATATTACAAAATAAATATATTATTTTTCATACAAAATGTAGACATAATGCTACAGAAAATTATAGTGAATTAAAATTAAAATGTTTAGAATTTTCTAATAATTTTAAATGTAAATATAATATCGTAATTATGGGTGAACAAACATTTCCTGTAACTTATGAAATTAATCATCAAATTACAACAGTTTATAATGAATTATTACCATTGAAAAATAATAACTGTGTTTTTGATATTACTAAAAATGAAATTTATAATAATCTTGATTATGATGATTATAAAAATGATGTAGCTTTAATCAGTAATGCTCAATATAATATTTGTTTAGGACAAGGTGGACAATTATGTTCTTCTATTGTATTCGGTAATAATACAATATTCTATTATAAAATAGATAATATTAACTTGAATGACGATCTTTTACAAAAAAATAATCATATGCATTTTACAAATTTAGATGTAATGTTTGATTGTATTACTAATATTACTCAAAATTAATAAAATACTTGTTTTTGATATCAAGAGTAATATTTAAATCTTTATATATTTCTTCTATATCTTTATTTATAAAATTATATGTTTTATCATTAGTTTCTGTATTAGTCGTTTCTTCATTATTTGTTTTTTTCTGATATATTTTTATAGTAGAATCATAATTAAATGTAGATTTAATTGTTTGATTATTATCTTTATTTGTTATTATTATTATTTCATCATATAAAAATGAATAATATTTTATTATATTTGTTATTTCTTTTGTTATTTCATCTTCTTTTAATTCACTCATATTAAATATATATTTTAATACATTATATCCTTTTTGTTCTTTTAATATTGATCGTGATACAAAATTTATTTTATTTTTTATACGAAATCTAATATCATTTGCCTCAATACATTCTTTACATTTAATTAAATATTGTTGATTATCTATATTAGAATCTCTTAAAATATCCATCATATCCCAGATATCAAGATTAATTTGTTTCATCATATTATAATATAAATTATATTCAATTATAATATTTTTTAATTGTTCATATAGCATATTATATTCAATTTGGACAGAATTTTTACGACTATCACTAATTTTTTGTAATTTAATATCAAGTATAGTTAATTTATCAATAGCTTCACCAATAGAAATAGGTAAAAATAGAATATCACACATTTTTATTATTATTAATATAATGATATATTAAAAATTTTATTTTTTTAGAAAATATGCATTATTATGAATAGTTGTATCAAAAGAATATATATTTGGAAAAACTTCTTCTATTTTATTTTTAAGATTATCTAAACCAATATGAGGATATTCAATCATAAATACTTTTGGTAAAATTGCACAATTTTTCATACCATCAATTACATTAAATTCATATCCTTCAACATCTAATACAAAACAATCTATTTCAGTTATATTATAATTAATATGTAAATCATTTATCAACTCAGTGTATGTTATTATATTATACTCATATTCTTCAAATTTTCCATCATCCCATGTTACTAAATCATCTAAATGACTTTGTACATGATTAAAAGAACCATTGGTATTTTTATATCCATACACTTTATGATTAAAAATTTTAAATGTTTGTTTATCATTTTTATCAGATAAACCTATATTATAATTTAGAGAATTTGGTCTATTTACTATTAATTCATTATAAATTATATGAAATGGTTCAATATTAATACATTTCCAATCTAAAAATTTTTCAAAAAAATAACTGTTATTCTCTGTTATTCCATCAAATGCACCCGCTTCTATTATTACACCATTTTTTTTATCTTTAAAATATCTTTCATACAAAATTTTATCTGTTGGTGGTTCAAATTGACCATAAAAACTTAAATTATCCATATATATTATATCAATAATTTATTATATCAATAATTTAATTTATTATATCAATAATTTAATTTATTATATCAATAATTTAATAAATTATATATTTTATTATATCATTTATTAATTCTATTTCATTTTCACAAATTTTTATATTATTACATAAATTAAAAAAACATGAATAAAAATATTCAGGACATACATTATCTTCTTTAATTAAATAACTTGATAATTTTTTTGAAAAAATACAATTCATTACAAATGTACCACCTAGACCAACTTGAAAAGTATGTTTACTATTTTTTATAATATTAATATCATTAGTGATATCATCAATATCAGGTGTAATTGCTATTTTTTTACAATTTGTTTTATCTATAAAATTATTTTTATTTAATTTATAATAAAAACTATAATTATGTATATTTTCTGTTGTTTTTATAGTCTCTTGTTGGCCAAGTAAAATAATTGGTAATTTAAATTTATTATTATTAAAAAAATTGCATATATTATCAAATTTATATTTATTATAATGATCATTTATAACTACAATTCTGGTATTTATATTTAACACTAAATATTCGCTTGGTAAATTAAAAACCTGTTTATTAAAATACTTATCTATAGTAATTTTTTTAATAGGAAAAGTATTTATAAAATCTTCAAAATTTATATATTTAATTTTTTTTTGAATTATCTCATTATCCGTAGGTATATTTACAGTAATATTCATTAATTTAAAAAAATTAACAATAAATTCTAAATACTTGATATTATTATGTTTATCACTTAAAAGTTCTATATCAAGATAATATTTATAATTGAAATTTTCATTATTTTTATATAAATCATCAATTTGAGAATAAATTAATGAATCACCTATTCCATATTGTATAAATATATTTATATCATCCATTTAATTATATATTTATAAAAGTTATTTTTTATAAACATAGTGTATAAATACTAAATAATTAAATGAATATACTATATCTACTTAATCATAAAATATTATCTGATTTTGAAATACCAATTTTAATTAAAAATAATTTTGGTGTTTATTTACCAAAAATATATAATTCATTATCTCCTTATGATTCAATTAATCATAATAATCATTATATTTATGATTCTTCATTAAATATTAATACTAATGATTTTAATTATCTAAACAATTATGATTTTTTTAATAAATGTGATTCCTATAATGAAGAATTAATGAATATTATTAATAATAATTTTAATGTTATTTTTATTGTATTATATGCTAATATGACTTTAATTGATTTTCTTGTAAAAAATTTTAATGGAACTATCTATTTAAGATTCTTTGGTAGAGAAAGAGACTTGTCTTATTCTGATTTTTTTAAATCGTATCAATATCTATCTAATACATCTAAATTAAAATTTATCTTCTCATATAAAGAAATTATTGACTTTGAATTTAATAATAACAATTTCTTTCATATTAATAATTCATTATATATACCATTGGGCATTCCTGATTATTTCTTTAATAAATATAATAATACTTATAATAATTCTAATAATTATAATAATTTTGTTTTTATTTGTTCTAAAATAAATGTTTGTGAATATTATACTCAAATATATAATGATTTTAATAATTTATTAATTGATTTTAATTTTGTCATTTTGGGTAGAAATAATATTAATGTTAATGATAATCGTATTAAAAATAATCTTAATGATCATGATTATTATATGCAGATGACTAATTCTATTGCTATGTATTATCATGGTAAAGAGCCTAGACATTTACATTATCATCCAATTGAAGCAATAATTATAGGATTACCTATAATATTTCATGCAGAAAGTTTATTATCAACATATTTAAATGATTCACCAGGTAAATGTTATAATGATCAAGAAGTTATAGAAAAATTAAATAAAATCAAAAATAATATTGATTTTAAAAATGAAATAATAAAATATCAAAATAATATTCAAAAAATATTTACTACTGATTTTAATATTAACATTTTTGAAATACTTTAATAATTGTAAAATCTGTTCCTGTTTCATTAAAATTAATTCTTTTAGAATCAATTAATTTTATATTTATTTTTTTACTAATATATCCTAATGATTTATCATTAAAGAAAAAAGTATGATAGTGTGTAAAATCGTAACAATATTCAAAACAAGGACTAATAAATATTATATAACCATAATCATTAAGATGATTTACCATAGTACTAATAAAATCTATTGGATTAATAAGATGTTCTATAAAATTATTATTGTATATTACATCAAATTTTAATCCATTTATATCATTTAAAAAATAATTATCACTATTTACATATTTATCATAACCATATATGTTATAACCATTTTCTCGTAAATATGGTACAATGTTATTCCAATTACCACAAGCATAGTCTAAATATGATTTACTTTTATCACTAAATATATCAATTGAACTTAATGTTTTTATTATATATTCTGTTGTATCTCCTTCATTATAAAATGAATACAAGTCACTATAATCATTATCAATTTCATTTTGATCTAATAATAAAAATCGCATATCTCCAAAAATAACAGTACAACAAGGACATTCATATCGTATTAATTCACCTGCTTCAAAAATATCATTTACTTTATATATTTTATAATTTGATATATTATCCTCATAATCACATATATAACATTTTAATTTTTCTAATTCTGGTTGTTTAAAATTTTTCCATCTTTCAATTAATCTCTCTTTACTTGCCATATTAATAATAATAAATATAATAAATATATTTATTATTATAATAAAAATATATTACTTTTTGTATTATAATATATTTCTCATCATAGTATATTTTTCATTTTTAAAAATTTCTTCAAATTGATATTTTTTATATAATTTTATTGCATTAATATTATCATTATCAACAGTTAAATATATTTCATCAATATTTATTAATTTATAATGATTTAATACATATCCCATTAATTTATTTCCAATTCCTCTACTTTGATATTCACTGTCTAAATATATTCCAAACCAATATTTATCATCATCATAATCTATATGTGCATAACCGAAAACAATATTTTCACTATTTATTAATAAAACAGTTAATATGTGATTTTTTATAATATCTTCATTTCTTTTTTGAAAATATCTAAAACTAGTTGATTTTATATTTGGTATAAAATCTTTTAATAAATTTTTATTTATTTCAGTTACTTCAACTATTTTAAATTTATTATCTAATAAAAATATAAATTTTTCAATTGTATTTATTACTATTTCTTGTTCAAGATATGTTATTTTTGGTGAAGATGGTATCATTAATACTTCTTTATTTAATATTATAGAAACATTATCATCTGTTTTTATATCAGATAAATGTTCATGACTATTAATTGGATAAAAGAATGGTCGTATATCTATATTATTTTCTTTAAAAAAATTAAATGTTTCATCAATTGAAAAGCTATTATTTACAATTCTTAATGAAAATATCCAATCTGCATTTTTTGTATTTTCTTCTTTTTTAAACAATTTTACTTTATTTTCAATTATTAATATTTCTAGTAATTTTTCATAATTTTCAAATATTCTCCTTTTATTTGATAATATATTTTCAATGTCATTTAATTGATCATACAAAAATCCTGCTTTCACATTTGTTATTCTATAATTGTATGCATGAACATCGTGTAAATATCTTGTTGATGACATACCCTGTGAATATACTTTAGATATATAATCATATATTTCTTTATCATTCGTAAAAAATGCTCCTCCTTCACCTGTTGTAATAATTTTATTACCATAAAATGATACAGATGCACATAATGAACAATCCGAAGTACCTGTAAAAAGATCATCATATTTTCCAAATAATCCTTCACAATTATCTTCAATAAAAATAATATCTGGTCTAATTTTTTTTAATCTAGGAACATTTACAATATTACCTAAATTATGAACAATTAGAACTGCACAATTTTTATCAAGTGTATTAAAATAATCAACACTAGTTTCAATATTCCATGTATCAATATTCATTTTTAAAACTTCTATATTTTCTTTTTCATATTCCATTAATACACAATTCCATGCTGCTACATAACAATTATTTGGAACATAAATTTTTTTAATTTCAGGATATTTATATTTAAGCGATATGAATAAACAATGTGTTGTACATGTTCCATTCGCCATTAATATGGAATATTTTGCATTTAAATATGAATTTAATTTGTCAGTTGCTTTTTTAATGTATTCACCATGGTTAGAAATCCAACCACTTTTAACCGCATCAATTGCTGATTTGGAATAATCAGTTATATTTGGTTCATAAATTGATATCATTATTATATAACATTATATATTTTTTTATACACCATTTATATAAAAATGGAACTAAAACCTGCTCTTGGAATTGGCGATTTATTAATTATAAAAATGAAACAATTATCTAATAATCTTGATATTACACAAATTAATATATCTAACGCATTATTAAATACTTATAAAACTAATCCTGCTAATTATAAAAATTTTATTACAAAGTTAATAAGCTTGCTATTTCACAATATAATTATTAATGAAGTAGATGATTATGAAAATTTAGATTATTTACAAAATTATTCTATAAATAAAACATATATTTATGATAATATTTTTAATAATATTAATAATATGAATAATATAAATAATATGAATAACATGAATAATATGAATAAAATATTTTATGAGAATTATATTATCTTTCATACAAAAGTTCGTGTAGATGAATATTCTTCAGATTTTGTGAAGAATGATTTAAGTATTTTAGAAGATTTTTTTAAAACATTTAAAACTAATAAAAACATTATAATAATGGGTGAAAAGAATGTTGAACCTAATTTTGAAGTTATTGTTTGTAATATACAATCTATATATTCGTCATTACTATATTTAAAGAATAATAATAATGTTATTGATTTAACACATGATGTATTAACTTCTGGTAATTCTGATTTTAATAATTTTATTGATGAAATAAATATTATTAATAAAGCTTGTTGTAATATTTCTTTTGGATATGGTGGTCCGCTTAATATTACACAAGCATTTTCTAAAAATAATATATGTTATATTTCTAAATTAGAACATCATGTATTAAATTTCTATCAAAATATTAATAATAATTTATATAACAATGTCAATGATTTTTTATTAAAAATTAATGATTCCTATTCAATAAATAATATTGAAAAAGAAAATTGTATTATGGTATTTCATCTATCAACAGGTGATAATTTTACAATGTATCCTATTATTTTATATTATTTATCATTATATAAAAATATTTATATATTTTGTCTTTATAGAAATAAAAATGTTGTTACACAATTATATCAAAATTATAAAAATATTCATATTATTATTATAAATGAAAGTTATAATTCATGTATAGTACCATCTGAATTTATAGAAGAAACTAAAAATAAATTAGAAGATTATGATTTATTTTTAACCGGTTTTAATGATCCAACATGGAATTATGAAGGAACTACTTTTTGGAGAGCATTTTATTCATCATATAAATTACCATATGAAATTAGATATAATTATACTAATTTTTATAGAAATATAGACAGAGAAATGCAACTATACAATCAGGTTATTAACAATTATGGTAAAGAATATATTTTTGTTCATGATCATCAAAGTATTAATTATCAACATTATGATCCAAGACAAGATGTAATTATTAAACATACCTTACCTATTTTTCATCCAAATATTAATTATTATTTTAATGATGTTGAACATAATTATTTTAATTTATGGAATAATAGTTTTTCTACTAATAATATTTTAGATTATTGTACATTAATAGAAAATGCTACAGAAATACATATTAATGATAGCGTTTTTTCATGTATTTGTCCATATTTGAATTTAAATAATATTAATAATAAAACTATTTATACAAACATAAATATTCGCGATTATCATACATCATATGATTATTGGAATATTATTTAATAAATTTGTATTTATTAATTATTTTATATTTATTAAATTTTATTTATATAAATAAAATATATACTTATGAATATTGCATTTGTTACTGGTATTACTGGACAAGACGGATCTTATTTAGCTGAATTATTACTATATAAAGGATACATGGTTCATGGTTTAATAAGAAGATCTTCTACTATTAATACTGCTAGAATTGAACATATTTTTAAAAATCCAAATTTATTTCTTCATTATGGTGATATTACTGATGGAACTTGTCTAGTTATGATATTATCACTTATTAAGAATAAATATGATAACATTAATAAACTTGAAGTATATAATCTAGCTGCACAATCTCATGTTAAAGTATCTTTTGAAATGCCTGAGTATACAGCAGATGCAGATGCTTTTGGAACACTAAAACTTTTAGAAGCAATTAGATCTAATGAATTACAAAATATTACTAAATTTTATCAAGCATCAACTTCTGAATTATATGGTAAAGTTCAAGAAGTACCTCAAAGTGAATTAACACCATTTTATCCAAGAAGTCCTTATGGTGTTGCTAAATTATATTCTTTTTGGATTGTTAAAAATTATAGAGAAGCATATAATATGTTTGCATGCAATGGTATATTATTTAATCATGGTGGAATAAGACGCGGGCATAATTTTGTTGAAAGAAAAATTACTTTAGGATTAGGTAAAATATTAAGAGGTGAAACAGATCGCCTAGTTATGGGTAATTTAGATTCTCAAAGAGATATTGGTAATTCTAAAGATTATGTAGAAGGAATGTGGATGATGTTACAACAAGATAAGCCTGATGATTTTGTTCTTGCAACTGGTATAATGTATACAATAAGAGAATTAATAGAAAAAGCATTTAGTTTAAAAGGATTTAATATTAAATGGAAAGGAGAAGGTATTGATGAAATAGGTTATGACGTTAATACTGGTCGTGAATTAATTTTTATTGATCCAAAATATTTTAGACCAGCTGAAGTAGAATTACTATTAGGTGATCCTACAAAAGCAAATAAAATATTAGGATGGAAAGCAAAAACAACAATTGATGAATTATTACAAGAAATGGTTGATCAAGATTGTTAAATTATTATAAAAAATTGAAAATTACTTTATTTAATGTAATATATATATATTACATTAAAAAACAATAACTATTAAAAAGATAATAAGTATTAAAAAGATAATAAATAATAATGTTGTATTTTATTATATTTTGGATAATTATGATTGCTATTATTTTTGAAATTATATCAATAATAAAATATTTATTAGTTGATAGATATTTAAAGAAAAAAGTGTTACTTTTTGGATTATCTGGAAATCCTCCTACAGGTGATTCTGGTCATCGTGGTATTATAAAAGCAATTATAAATTTACATAGTTATGATGAGATATGGATTTTACCTGTATATGAACATACTTATAATTCTAAAAAAAATTTATTACCATTTGATACTAGAATCAGATTATGTGAACTTAATTTTAAAGACTTGTCAATTTGTAAAGTATTTCCAATTGAAAAAGACTTATTCTTTCATCATCTAAAAATATCAGATGAAGAAAAACCTATTGGTACCATTGATTTATTAAAATATCTTAATAATAATTATAAAAAAATTGATTTTACTTTTTGCCTCGGAAGTGATGCATTTAATGATTTACTATTAGGTAAATGGAATGATAATGATCAATTAATAAAAACAACAAATTTACTTGTAATAAATAGACAAGGATATGATATTAATAACAAAATTTTGAAAACAAAAAATACTAAAAGTATACGAATTTTAAATATAAATAATTTAGATGAAGTATCATCTACTTTAATTAAAGAAAGTTTAAAAAGTAATAATGAATATGCTATGGAAAAATTAGATCCATTAGTATATTATTATATTAAGCGTAATCATTTATATAATTAAAAAATTAATAATATTATTAATAATTTTTTATTTATTTTACATATCTAATTTATATTTTACATATCTAATTTATATTTTAATTGAGAATATTTTTTAGAAATAGTGCTAGAAAAGGCAAATAAAAATACTGTAATAACAGCACCAGATGAAACTTCTTTAACACGCATATAATCAAAACCATACATTCCATTCATAGGAAATGGAATCATTTGAACTAAATTTCTAGCAATATAACTAAAACTTGCTAAAATACCAATTATAATTGCAGTATCAAAAAATACTTCAAATGTAGTTTGTTTATCTAAATATTCTTTACTTGTATTAATATGTTTAGAATCAAATATTGTTCTATCTAATGTAGTAGTAATTAATAAACCTGCAATTGCATATAAAATAGTAACATACATGATTGAAACTATTTTAATTAATGTGATACGATAATCAGAATTAAATTCTCCAGCCATTATTATAATTTAATATAATAAAAAAATTAAAATAATTAAAATAATTTATATTATTTTTAACTAAATTTAATATATATGAATAATAATTTATTAATTATATTTCCATCACAATTATTTGAAGAAAAATATATTGATAAAATTTTTAATTATGATAATACTAATAATTTTATAATGTTATGGGAACATGATTATTTTTTTAATCGTTATCCATATCATAAGATGAAGTTAGTTCTTCATAGATCAACAATGCAAAAATATTATGATGATATTAGTTCTAAATATAAAAAATATTATATTGAAAATGCAAGTAAAAATCACAATAAACAGATAATAGATTTTATTAAAAAACATAAAATAAGTAAAATTAGTTTATTTAATCCAATTGAAAAAGATTTAATAAATTTGATTAATAGTAAAAAATTAATTAAACATGAAAATGATATTGAATATTTAATGTTTCCTACACCTTATTTTCTTATTACATCTAATATTAATAATATTAATGAAATTGATGAAAATTTAACAACTACTAGACATGACTTGTTTTATAAAATACAAAGAATTAATTATAATATTATGGTTAAAAAAAATAATTCTAAATATGTACCAGTTGGTAATAAATGGTCATTTGATACTGAAAATAGAGAACCGTTTGCTAAAAATCAAAAAGAACCTTCGTTATTAATATTTAAAAATAATAAAAAATATATTAAAAATGCTATTAATTATGTTACTAAAAATTTTAAAGATCATTATGGTCTTTGCGATGAAGAAGATTTTATATATCCAATAGATCATGATAGTTCTAAAAAATGGTTAAAACATTTTATAAAAACAAAATTGGATAATTTTGGTAAATACGAAGATGCGATATCAATGAATATAAATTTTGGATATCATTCATTATTATCACCATTAAACAATATTGGATTAATAACGACTAATGATATAATAAATGAAGTAGAAAAATACGATAAAAATTTAGCATCCAAAGAAGGTTTTATAAGACAAGTAATTGGATGGCGAGAATATTGTTATTATATATATGATAAATATGATACAAATTTAATAAAAAATAAATTTTATGATAAAAATCATGGAAAAATACCATTAAAATTTTGGGAAGGTAAAACAGGTATTCCAATTATTGATAATGTTATTAATAAAGTTAATAAATATGCTTATTCACATCATATTGAAAGATTAATGTGTATTGGTAATTTTCTATTATTGATTGGTATTGATGAAGATGAAATATATAATTGGTTTCAAATTATGTATGTTGATTCTTATGATGTATTTATGGTTCCAAATGTATATGGTATGTTATGTTATGGTAATATTACTGAAAAAAATCATATGATGACAAAACCATATTTATGTAGTTCAAATTATCTAAAAAAAATGGGTAAAAATAATATTCATGATGATAATAAAAATCAAGATTATGATGATATATTTAAAAAATATAAATGGGATGAAATTATAGATGCTTTATATTATACGCATATCAATAAATATAAAGATAAATTTAAAAATATATATGCTACTGCATTATCTGTAAAAAGATTAACATCTTTAGATAATGAACAAAAAAATAATTATTTTAATATTAGTAAAGATTATATAAAATATCTATATAGTAATAAAAATTAATTATATTTTTATTATTGATATTTTATTTTGATATAATTTACATAATAAAAGTGTAAAAATAGTACAACTAATATAGATACATAACAAACAAATACTTTAATTAGATTATAATTAAAATTAGTTTCAATTGGTGGTGCATAACAATATAAACAAATAAAGTTTGGAATAATTAATTGAATTAATTGTAATAAAGTTATATATTTTTTTATAAATCTAACTTGATTTATTTTCAATATACAACATAAATAATATGAATACATAATTGTATGAATAAATGAATTTGTTATAGTTGGAATCCACACACAATCAACTTTATATACATAAGGTAAATGCCATCCGATAACAGCACCAATATGATGATATTTTTGAAGAAATATAGGTGTTTTACCATTTAGATATAATAAAAATGTATCAAAAAATTCGTAATACTTTGACATATAAAATAAATAAATTATTTTATCAAAATATGGATTTTTGAAATAATAGTTTGATTGAAAAACTATTCCATCATTATACAAAATTTTTGATAATGATATAAAAGTCCAAGCACTAAATACAGTTAATAATACATTATGAATTATAGAAAAAAAGTATAATATATTTGGATTTATTCTTAATTTTTTAGGATATATTATATAACTAATAATTCCTAATATTGGTATTATATGGCACAATAAAGCTTGTGACAACATTTATAAATATAATTAGTAAATAATATTTATATAACTTTCATAATTATATTATAAAATATTTATATAATAATGGTAACTGACATAGTTTCAATGTTCAAAGGATTAAAAACTTGTATAGAAATTATTTTATGTGAATTACAATCTATTCAAAGTATTTTAGAAATAACAAACGAACAATTTCCAATTTATGAAAATTTATTATATTCGTTACAACATTCTATAAATAATTTAATGAAAATTTATAACTATAAAATTCCAATTCAGCATGTATTGAAATTTGAATTATTAAATATAATACATATTAAATTAAAAAAATTTCTTAATATATTAACAAATTTCACTGAATGGAATACTAAAATCATAAAACCAAAATGTTTTAGTTTTGAAAAAATTATGTTTTTAATTAATAGTCCAAAACCTTCTAATATGTTAAAAAAATTAGAAAAAGTATTTATAGAAATTGAACCACTTGTTAAAGATCAAATTATATTAGAAGATAAAATATTAGGAAATGCAATTCGCATTGAGCATCCTATATTACAAAAAGCATGGCTAATGGTTGGTGGAAATCAATTAAATGAAACTAGTATTCCTCTACCTATAATAGTTGAAAATTTATATGCGATGTATTTAATTGAAAATAATAATTATGTACCAAATAAAGAATATATATTAACAAAAATAACAGATTTTTTACATTCTATTGATGGATTAGCTGGTTTAGTTTGTGATAATAAAATTAGTATAATAGAAATGAATATGTTCAAAACAACTGAAGATAATTCAAAATCTGTAAAAGCAATGATTAATATTTCTGATAATGATATATTTCAAAATATTTCTATTAAAAAAGATTTAATAAATAATAAAATAGATGAAAATAATTTGGAACTAAAAAATGATATAGATTTATCATCAAATGTACCATTGAAAACAGTATCTTTTGAACCAATCAATATAAATATTCCTATAAATTTTAAAGAGCCAGTAAAAGTAAGTTATTTAAGTACTAGAATTATAAAAGAACCATTATGTATTGGTTATGGTGCAGATTTTAATAATATAAATGCATGTGAATTTAAAATTCTAGATGATTTAAGACCAAATGAAAATTATACATTATTTGGTATTGATATAGAATGTATTGCAACAGATCAAGGGTTTGGTGGTACAAATCAATGTCATATGCATTATCAAATAAATGATAGAATTACTATAAAAGCATTTCAAGTAGATCGTAATCAATATCCAAATAATATATATAAATTTTCAATTCCGCCTGAAAAAATAGAATTAAATAATATCGTAAAATTATGGATTTTTTCACCACAATGGAATGGATGGTCTATGACACTTAGTAATGTAAAAGCAATTGCAAGATTTATTCCAATATAAATTATTTCTATCTATAATACAATTTATAATATAAAAGAAAAATTAATATATTAGCATATTATATATTAATATATAAATGAGTTTAACAAATTACTATTTTAATGATTACTATAATAAAGTAAATTTATATACTGAAAAAGAAATAAGTAATGATATAAATAATGAAATAAAAAACTTTAATAAGACTAAAATATCAAATATGATAGAATATATAAATAATGAAGAATATATAATAAAAGAACAAGAAGAAAAATTTAATATTTTTGATGATATAACATATGTAAATAAAAATAAAAACAATGAATTAGAATTAGTAATAAATATAAAAAAACGATCAGATCTATTATCAATAAATAAAATAAAATTATCAAATAATATAAAAAATTATATTAAAAAAATATATTTATCAATAAATGATAGAATTATAATAAATGATTTGTTTAATGATGAAAGTTCAAATACATATTATATGGAGGATGATATTGCTTTATCTATAATAATAGATTCAGTTAATTTAAATAATATAATGAATACAAATATTTATATTTTATTTTCATATATTAATTATAAAAATAAAGTTAAACATATAATCTAAATATTTTATAAATTTTCATATTTATAAAATATATCTTTAATTTACAAAAAATTATTTATTCTTCACAATATTAATATATTGTATTGCTAAGTATGCACCTGCAACTTGTGATAATACATAATATGCCATTTCAGTCATGCTAATATCTTTCTTAAGATAAGCCATTAAAGAAATAGCTGGATTTAAGTGACCTTGAGATGCAATTGATGCTAAAAGTATAGCAACAAGTAAACCAACTGCAATCATAATAGGATCTTTATTAGTTAATACAATTGTAAAAAATACGAAAGATCCAACTGCTTCTGCTAAATAAGTATTCATAATATAAGTTATAATATATTATAATTTTTTAAAAAATAATTTTATATAAAAAATGTGTTATATAAAAATATAAATAAAATGAATAATATTAATTATACTACTTCTAATAAAAATATAATACTTGATAATTCAATAAGTAAAATAAAGCAATATGCTAATGAAAATATAGATGAATTTAATTCTGATGAAATAGAATATAATAAAAAACTACCTGAAAATCATGGTAGTAAATGGTTAGAAGAAGATAATAACAAGCTAATTAAATTATTACAAAAATATGATATAAATAAAATTGCAATTAAATTAGGTAGAACAGAAGGTAGTATAAAAGCGAAAATTAAAAAAATAATAATGGAAGAATATCTAAATGGTGTAGATATAGATACAATTAGTAATAAATTAAATTTAATATATAAAGATGTAAAATCTATAATAAAAATATATTTGGATAAAGAAAGTGATACTGAAATAAGAATATTAGAAAAAGAAAATAATTTACTAAAATTAAGATTAGAAAATTATAGGTTAAAGAAAGAAATTCAAGAATATAATAATTTATAATTTATAATTTATCAATCATAAGATAATCTTTATTATTATTATAAGCAACATTAGCTAAATTTTCAAGATGATTTGATTTAATTAATTTAATATTAACTTTGGATTTATTATTAGGATCATGATATGTTAACTGATTAATATTTTCATCATCTAATAACATTAAATTAAATCTTAATAAATTACCAGTTACATTAATACCTTCAATGTTTTTAGTATTTTTATTAATATCATAACTAAATCTTCTAACATCATTTTTATTAATTTTATTAATAATATTATTATTTTGATCATAAATTGGTGACTGATAATCTTTAATAAATAATAATAATCCAGTTTTAATAAGATAATTATTAACTTTAATATATTTGTAAAAGTGTAATTTATCAATATATGAATTAAGAGTAGGATAATATTTAGAAGCCATAATATATTGGTTAAATTCGTTATTTAATGAGTTTTTAATTTGATTTTTATCAGTAAATTCAAAATATTTTTCAGGAACTTTATCAATAATATTTTGATTAATATATTTTTTAGAAATATCATTTTTATTAATTTTTCTATGAATAAATTTAGAATTATTTTCATCAAAATATAAACAATTAAACAATCTATCATAATTATCTTCACTAATATAATAATTTGAATTTATGAATTCTGGATTATTTGGAAATATTATTTCTTCAAGAACATCTGATAATAAATAACCTGCTAACATAAAATTTATTGATTTTAATTTCTCATTTTTTATTATATTTTTTGATTCACCTATTGATGAAAAAAAATCATTTTTATATGATTGAATTGTATAACTTTCATTATTAAATATATCAGCGTTTTCTATGCTGTATTTTTTTGGTATCATACTAAAAAATAATGCTGCTTCTAATTCATCATTAATTTCATCATCTAATCTAATTTTATAATTAGTTCTAATTCTATTAGATAATTTATTTACTTCTTTAGTTTTAATACCTAAATAAATTTGTAATTGTTCAGTAATTAATTTTTTAACAAGAATATGATATTTTAATGGTATATTTCCAAGTTTAAAGTCAGTGATAGGATCAACTGAAAGATATTTACCATTAAGAGGATATCTAAGAATATCTATAGGAATACCTAATTTAAGTATACACGGATAGTTATTAGATTTATTAAGAGCATAATAATATTCATTAACATGTTTATTAGCAAAAGATCCTAAATTAAGATATAAAACATTTTCAGCGAATGTTCCTTTAATTTTTTCAAAAATATTAGCTAAAATAAATTCATCATTTAAAAATCCAATTTGAAGATTAGTAGCATTAAATGAAATGAACAATATATATTTAAAAAATATTTCTTTTTTAAGAATTTTGAATGCATTAGATTCTTGTAAATCTTTAGATATCATAACAGTTTTTTTATTATTACCACCAAAACAACCAGCAAGATATGGATTGACATCAATTCTCCATTTTAAATAAGGAAAATAAAATTTATAAAATTGAAAAACATAAAATGGAACATATTGAAATTTTGGATTATTGAATTTATCTATTATATTTTTATCAGTTAAACTTAATCTACAATCTAAATCTCTTACATGAAATTCACAATTTTCATTCATTGGTAAAAAACGAAGATTTACTGATATATGACATGATAACATTGAAAATGTTGATTTTAAATTTGTATTATTTATATTTACATAATTTATTTCTAAATTTTCTGTATCTATGTTTATTGCTTTCTTTATTTTAACCGATTCTGATGTTAAATTTTCTGTTTTTACTTCTGAAGTATTTCCTTTTTGAATACTCATATTTAATAATGGTGATTTTATATATGTTGAACTTGTATTAAATAATACATCTCTGTAATATTTTTTAACTACATCTAAATCATATACTATTGAATCAAAAATACTTTCATTATTTATACTATAAAATGGATTTATAAAAAATACTATTATTTGTAAAGTTTCGTTATATTGTGGATCAATTGTGTTTATTATATCAATAAACATATTAAATAAATTATATGTTTCTGGTGAACCAAATACACTATGAAAATCTACATATAAACGCATCTTATAATCAGTAAAATGTTTTTTCATAATTACATAATTATATACTAATCCAATGAAATATGTTAAATTTTCTGGATTACCTACAAATAATGTAAATGAAAATAATTTATCAGTTTCTGGTACATCGTAATAATCTTCCATCGGAATTAAGTTACCGATTTCTTCAATATCAAATTTGAAAAAATTATATAAATTATTATCATTTATTTTTTTAATCAATATTTCACGATTTTGATTTATCCACTGTATGTATGAATCCATTAATTTACTATAATAATTACCTGCTATTAATTTATTATTAATATTTTCAATATGCTCTTCTAATTCGTTTAATTTATCTAAAAAATCATTTAATTCGTTTGATTCGTTTGAATTATTTATATTATTTGAATTGTTTGAATTATTTGAATTATTTAAATTATTAAATTGATTCTCGTATTTTTTATTATTAAATGAATTTATATTTGTAGTATCAATTAAATCTTTTATAATTAATTCATATTGTCCAATCTTTGAATTATTCATCATAATTAATATATATATATTATTTATAATTTATTTTTTATTATTCAAAATGTCCAATCTAAAGGTATTTCCATCGCCCAAAAAAATTTATCCATTAATGTTGGTGAAAATATCTTTTCTAGTGGTAATTTGTGTTTTTTAAAAAATGCGATCGTTATTCTTGGGTCTATGTAATTTGTCTTTGATGTTGATAGTGATAAATTTTTTAATTGCATTTTTAAATCTCTTTTATTTATTGTTTCGTTTATTTTTATTTTTATTTTCTTTATTTTTTCATTTATTCTTTTACTTTTATCTTTATTCTGATTGTTATCTTTTATTGATTCTTTTTCTGTTTCTAATTTTTTTCTGTCTTTTTTTAATTCATTTAATTTTTCATTTATTTTATCTAATTGTTCATTAAATGATTTTGATACATTCTTTTGATGATTACATAACATCGCTACTTTAATATTTGCTTTGTTATACATATCTAGTATTAAACTTATTTTTTCAGTTTCTCCGAATTTTTTATTATCTATTTCTTTCGTTATTTTATTTAATTCTTCTTGAAATAAATTTGATGCATTATATGTTCTAAATACTTTTGCTGTTAAATCTTCCATTATTGATTTTAAATAATTATTTAATATTGTCGGATTTATTAAATCAAATAAATCATCTGTTGGTTTTTTATTTTTTATAAATCTAATTAATGTATTGTATACTTCTTCATCTATTTTAACCGTGTTTTTATATCGTATACTGTCTTTACCTAAAAAATCTAACCTTATTTTATTATCTTCTATTAACTCTATGTGCTCTACACGAAGTGAACATACACCTACTGTATCTGCTTCGTTTTCACCTTTTTCATTACCAACTCTTAATGCTAAATTATCTATTAAATATAATGCACATGATAATTGCTTTGTTTTATCATCCACTGATGTTGATATTAAATTATTGTGATTAACACGCTTTATTGAATCTATTATTCCTTTTAACTTTCGTGCTGTATCAAATTTATTCTCATCAGATTTTGCTTTAAAATCAGATTTTGATCCTAACCATACATATTTCACTTTTCCTGTTATATTATCCTTCCAACTTGCTAACCATATCAATGTATTGTCATGTATTACTTTATGCCATTTATGATCTTTGTAAAATGGCGGCATTTTTGGTATTGGTGATTGTTTATCAATATTAATTATAATATCTTCTGGTAATATTCTTCTTTTTATTTTACCTGCATATGGATGACAACCTCTACCTAAAAATATTCCAGGTGGTTCTATTCTAAAATTACCAGTCATTTGTTCTTTTCCATCAACAATTGCTTTTTTAAATTTTTCTTCAAATTTATCTTTTTTCTCTTTTATTTTTTGTTTTTCTTCTATTGAAATATTTTGCTTTTGTTCTTTATTTTTTAATATAAAATTTAAAATTAATTTAAAATCACATTTAGAAAAATCTGTTATTTGTGTAAAACCACCTCTTTTTAAATATAAACGCCAATCATTGAAAAAATTTTTATTAAATATCTTATTTTTTATATACTCTGTTTCTGTAAATTTCGCATATATTGTTGCATATTCTTCTGATTCTGCATCTAATATTATCTTTTCACCATCGTATATTAATGGCGTCTTATGTGGTATATATGGATCTGGAAATAATACACCATTGTGACTAAATGTAGTCCACTTTATATCATTATTTAATTTACCTCCAAATTGATTATATACAAAATAATTAAATAAATTTATATTCATTCTTATTATATAAATTATATATTATATTTCATTATTTATTATAATTTATTATTCATTATATTTTATTATAATTCATTACTTGATGAAATTGGTGTAGTATCTGTTTCAATTTGAATTTTATTAATTTTATTTTTTTTAATTTCAATATTTTGTATTTCTTCTTTATAATGTTCTCTGCAAACTGGAATATATTTATCTGAACCACCTATATCTATGTTTTTTTTACATTTTGTTATTTTTTTTGAATAAATCGCAATTCTACATATTTTATCTCTCGCACATTCACTACAATATGCATGAAGTCTTTTAATATCAGAACATATTGGTATCAAGTCTAATATTTTTCCAAATTTATTTCCTTTGTAATCTGCTTGTAATCCTGCAACTATCACATACTTTTTATTATCTAAACAATTATTTGTAAATGTTATGATATCATCAAAAAAATGTGCTTCGTCTATTATAATTATGTCATATTTATTATAATCTATTTCTGTTAATTTTCTTAATTTTATCATATTTACATTTTTATTAATACTTTCTCTTTTTATAAAATCTACATGATTATCAAAAAAGGGATTATGGGTTGAATATATATTTGTACTTCTATCATCAAAATCAATATTAATATAAAGTAATTTATAATTTAATTCTGCTAATTTTGCTATTTCAGATAATAAATATGTTGTTTTACCTGAAAACATTGTTCCTAAAATAATATCAAGTCTGCCATCTTTAAAATCAGTCATGTAATAATATAATATAACTTTTTATTATTATAAATCAAAATCAATTTTTATAATATTTTATGGTTTTTATGTAAATAATTTAGATAATTGTAATATATAATATTATATAAAATGTTTACAAAATTATTAGAATTTATTCTAACTAAATCTTATATTTGTTATTCTTTGTTATTTATAGTAATTAAGTATCTTATTAATGGTCTTACTAAAACTAAATTATTTAATTATATATATTCTAAAATTTATGATCACTTCTTCGGTGATGACAATTTTAGATTAGCAACCCCGAATCTCTATAATTATACTATTAACAAATTAAATAATAATTCTAAAGTTTTAGATTTTGGTTGTGGCAATGGTATTTGTTATAATAATATTAAAGTTATTGAAAATATTAAAAATAAAAATTTAAAAGTAATTGGTGTTGATATTGATAAAATTTATATTAATGAATGTAATAATAGAATTGTTAATAATCATTTACAAGATTATATTGAAACTAAATTAATTAATATTTTTGATTACAAGTTAAATGATAATGAAGAAAAATTTGATTATGCAATATTTTCAGAATCAGCACCAGTTATACCATCTGAATTATTATTTGATTTTGTTGATTATATTAATAATAATTTGATTAAAGAAGATGGACAAATAATTTTTATAAATAATTTATCACAAGAAAATAATAAAATGAAAATTATTAAGCCATATATTAAATATATATCACTGATAGATTTTGGTGTATTATTAACAGAAAATGATTTTATAAAAATGGGTAATAAATTAAATAAAAAGGTAATAATTAATTTAATTGATTCAATGAAACTTAAAGAAATATTATCATATTTTAATTTAAATTTATTATATCCTATATTATATTTATGTGGTATTACTAATTATGAAGTTGAACAATATGAAATTATTTTCACTAATAAAAAATAATATAGATTAAATATAATAAATGACAGAAAAAATAAATAATAAGTCAGTATCGTCTTTAACTCAATTACATACTGGTGTTTTTAATATTATAAATAAACCAATATATATAATTGGTGATATTCATGGTGATTATCAATGTTTATTGCATTGTCTAGTTGATTTATCTGAAACATGTAATATTACTAAATTATATACTGATGAATTTAATATAATAAATAGAGAATATATTGAATGGAAAAAAAATAATAATTCTGTTCTAATATTTTGTGGTGATATGATTCATAGAAAAAGATTTGATCATATTTTAGATGATGAATGTTCTGATATATATATATTAAAAACATTATTACGATTAAAAAAAGAAGCACAGAAAAATAATGGTGATATCTTAATTATATCAGGTAATCATGAAATAATGAATATATTAAATATTAATGATGATGCATATACTAGTCCATTAAATTATGATTGTAATCAATTATATTTTAGTAATACTAAATTTATTAAAGAATATATTACTAATAGTTATGCTTGGATTAAAATAAATGATATTTTAATTGCACATGGTGGTCTTTGTTCTGATTATCTTGATTATATAAATATTAATAATAAAAATATTAAAGAAATAAAAGAAATAAAAGAAATAGTTGGTTTTGTTAATGATAAATATAGAAATTTTTTTACTTCTGAAAATTATAAATTAAATTCAACCACAAATAATGATAAAATTGGTTATGATTTATTTGTAAAGTATGATATTGAACATAAAAAAAAACATAATATGTTCTGGTGTAGAGAATGGGGTTATAGTGGTATTAATTGTAAAGACTTTAAAAATATTTTACTAAAAATTAATTGTAAAAAAATGATTATTTCACATTGTCCACAATTCCTATCACCTGATTTTCCTAAAATGATTAATTTTGAATGTATAGAAGATGATGTGTTTAATATTGCAAGAATTGATTTAGGTATGTCTAGATGTTTTGAATATAATAAAGAAGATAAATTTTTCTATTATTTAAGCAATAATTATAATAGAAAAATGTCATTGTTAAAATTATTATATGATAATGACAATAATCTATACTTTAATAATAAAAGTATTATTACTAAAAAATTATCTTGTTTGCAGTATTTATTATTAAAATATGGTTTAACAATTAATAAATGGAATTCATTTAATATAAAATCTAATTGGATCGGTTTTGATCATTTACAAGAATTATTAGACTCACTTGATAAATATAAAGATGATAATTATAAAAATCTATGTAATTCTGATAATAAAAATAATATTGATACATTATTATGTCTTATTGCACAAATTTATTCTTATAAAATAAATTTGCATTCTATAACACAATTTAAAGATTTATATAAAAAATTAGATAAAAATTTAGATAATTAATAATTAAATTTTATATATTTTAATATATTTGTATATATTAAAATGACTACATTAAATAATACTATAACTAATTTATTTGGAATATCATCTAATACATTATTATTTATTAGCACATTACTTGTATTTTATTTTCATTTCTATTCTAATAATAAATCATTTTTTACTAAAATGATTATTACTAGTTTTGTGTTAGCTATTTTTGATATATATCTCAAAAAAATTTTACTATTTAATATTAATAATGATTATTATAGATTTATCGCTAATAATATTATTACTATCGTTGTTATTGATTTATTAATTACTACTATTAATGATAAAACTAGTCCTAAACTTAGTTTTATAAATTATTTTAATATCGCTTTTGCTTGTTTTTTTTATGAAACTATCGTATTCAAACTATATAATTATAATGAACTTTGTAATCAAAGATTAAGATCCGTCACTAAAACTATTATGAGACTCGCAACTATACATATACTGTCTAATTATCTTAATAATAATGATTATGATAATGAATGGTTTGAATTCTCTCTCGGACAAATTTTTAATTTTGCTCTTTTTGATACAATATTTAGCCAATAAATATAAAAATATTTTTATTATTTTTATATTTTTATAAAATATTTTATAAATTTAATTTTTCAACTTTCTTTATATATCTTTTCATTGCATGATCTTTATCCATTCCTTTATTTTCTAACCATGCATTGTATTTTGCTTTACCTTTTAAATCAAACATACCAGGTGCACTTGTATTACAGTCACCTACTGTTGCTTGTTTATAATATCCATATAAAGTTAACATATCTTCATTACTTAATGTATTATTTGATGATACATAATTGGTAACTTTTGAGACAGAATTTGTAAATTTTTCTTCTGTAGATAACATATATTATATTTTTAATAATTTTTATTATTTTAAATAAATTGATTTTTATAATTTATGCTTCTTCTTCATCTTCTTCTGAATCAGATAACATAATTACTGTCTTATTTTTTAATGAAACTTCATTATCTTCTTTAACAGGTTTTGTTTTTTTCTCTTTAACTGCTTTTGTTTTTATTTCTTTAACTTCTTTAACTGGTTTAGTTTCTTTAGTCTTTGATTCTTTAACTTCTTTTTTAGAAGTTGTTTCTTCTACTTCTTTAACTTTTGATTTATTTTGTTTTGATGGTTTAACTTCTTCTTCCTCTTCTGATTCTTCAGATTCATCATCTTCTTTATCATCAGTTTCAGATGCTTTCTTTTTATTTTTAATTGGACCCATCTTAACTCCTTTACCTCCAGTTGTTTCTCTAATAATTTTACAAACTTCTTTTGTTGAAATTGCATACAAATTATTAGATAATTGATCTTTATCTGATAATTTTTCTTTAATTAATTGAAGAATTGTACTTTGTGATGTTGTGGTCTTTGAATAATAACCTTTTACATCATTTCCATAAAATTCTTTTAATCTTTCTAATTCTACTTCTGGATGAGTACTACTTACATTAATATAAGCTGTACTCATTTTCATAACTGGTCCTCCATAATATGTAGATACATATACTAGTGATTCGTTAACAGCTTTCTTATTTGACTTTGTTGATGCCATATTATAATATTTCTTTATGATCTATATTGACATTTGTTGTCATTTTTAATTTTTTTCAACTTTTTATATATATCAACTTTTATTATAAATTCAATAAAAATTGATATATATTACTACTTTTAATCATATATAATAATACATATATACTATAGATAATGAATTGTATATTTTCAAATATAATTATAGGTAATAGATATTTCATTTATGAAAAAAAGCCATTTTTAGAAAATGAAATTATATTTAGAGCAAATATAGTTGCTATTTATAAAGATTGTATAACTGTAAATTGTCATGAAAATGAAAAATCTGATAAAACAATAGTTACTATTCCACACAAATGGATAACAAAAATATTGTCATTAACAAATATTATAAATAATAAATCTTATTTAGATAATGTTATTTTAGATAATGTTATTTTAGATATTATTGATAATTATCTTTAATAATTTTATAATTATTATAAATTTAATTTAATAAATAAATTTGTATATTAAATATATATTTTATGGCATATAATATTAAATCTTGGAAATTAAATACTGTTTTAGATAATGATTCAACATATCAAAATATTTTATTAGATCAAGCTATGTCTATTTATAAATATGATAATTCTCATAAAACAAAAAATAGAACTCTTTTTTTAAATACTAATCAAGAAGAATTCTCATTAATTGAAAAATATATTTATGATATTGCTATGTTTCATTTTAATAGATTAAATATTATTTTTGATCCAACTGTTCATTATATTGAATTTTGGATTAGAAATGATGCAATAACACATTTTCATCTTGACAAAGATGAAAATAATTATCATGAAAATGATATATTAATTACACCATTATTATCATGTATAACTTATTTAAATGATAATACTGAAAAGAAATCTGAAAAAAATATAAATCCATTTTATTGGTATCCAACAATTATTACCAATGTTACAAAAGATGATCTAGAGAATTATCATAATAATCCTAATTTTTATAAAAATGATTGTTCAATTTGTTATTCATTCCCACAAAAAATGAAACATATATGTTTTAATGGTGGAAAATATTATCATACATCATTTAATGTTTTTAATGATGATAATCAAATTAATGATAGAATCATATTAGCTGTTAATTTATGGAATATCAAATGTCTTGATATACAATACTTTGACAAAAATAATATAGTAACAAAAATTAAATTATTTAATTCAGTTCAAATAAAAAAAAAATATCAATTATTATCATTTTTAAATAAAACATTCAAAAATAATATTTATAAAACAAATGAATTAAATAACGATTTTTTTAAATATCTAATAACATCTAATGATCATGAACAAAATAAATTATTTTATAAATTTACTAAAATAATTCAGGATAATAATTTTACTGATGATATTGTTATCTTTGAAAATGTCTAATTTTTATAAAATATTTTATAAAAAAATTTATAAATTATATTCTAATACTATTGTATTTGAACTTGAATTAAACTCTTCATTTATATTATATTCATTTTTATTATCAATTTCTATAAATCCAAATTTTTCATAAAACTTAATACTATCAATTACTGATTCTATTATTATTTTTTTATTCATTTTCCTCTTTTTTTTACTTACCATTTCTATAAACTCATTTAACATATTGTTACCATAACCTACATTGCGAATATCTTTATGTGTACCTAGTAATAATATGTAATATATTATTATATTATCATGTTCTTTTTGTTTATACACTAATATTGTTGTAACATTTTTTATATCAAATATACTATCTATATTGTAAAATAATATCTTGTTCTTTGATAATATGTTCTTTATATATTTGTTATTTATATTTTCTAAATAATCATTTTCTAATATTTTTTTTAATTCTCTCTTTTTTATTTTGTTTTTTATACTATTATAACTAAATATCATCCTATTATTAATTTCTATTATTAATTTCTATTATTATCAATTTATATTATTATCATTTTTTTCTAAATAAATTAATTTATGCTGAACCTTTTGGATATGAACTTGAATCATATACATCACCATAAAATGTACTTCCTACAAAATGTGGATATGTTGTTGTTCCAGATGAATCTACGCATGCAAAATATGCATATATACCACTTGGATAATCTGGTGTAACACATTCTCTTCCATTATGTTCATCTAAATCACCTGCTGCAGTATATTCCCAATCTTCTAAAAATACACCTAAATCTATTGGAGTTTTTACACCGTCTACATAAAACCAATCTATGTCTTCTGTTCCAGCAGTTGTACCAACTCTCCAATTATCCTTTAATGTATAACCTGTTGACATTGTTTTTACTCCACTATTGCTATTTTTTGCACTTTTATAGCCATATGGGCCATAAATTGGATAACCATCAAATGCAAAACCTAATATTTTACTATGACCATCAGTGTGTGTTGCTGAACCATTGTAATATGGTATTAATGATAATTCTGCACCTATTTTTGTACTACTGTTATTTGATGCATTACCATCACCAGTACCCCATGCATCTAAAAAGGTAAAATCATGATAATGATATATTCCTGATGAATCTGGGTGTCCTCCTGCAAAATCTTGACCAATAGTGATATCTGCTACTGAATCTAAATAATATGCTGCAGAATATGTTAATGTTACACCATTAATTGTAACTGTTGGCCATTGAGTTCTTGAACCAATAGTTCCTGATGCTGTTGTTGGACTACCTCCTGTTCCTGGACCCATGATTCTAACACCATTTAATGCATAACCAACTACACCATCTGCACCTGAAGTTGATGTTGGATTTGTAGAAGCACTTCCTGCAGATGTACGATAATATAATGTATAAGTTAAACCAATACTCTTTGGTACAGTTTTTAGACCCATTTTTCCATAACTATGATAAGGAAGACTATTTGTATATAATCCAAGTGTTCCTTTCTTCTTATTAGTTGACCATTTTGTATGTGTTGTATCATAATTAAATGTATCATCTATTGATAAAGAAAAATGTTCTTTACCATAAGTATTTTGTAATAAATAAATAACAGCTAAAATAACAACTAAAATAACAATTTTCTGTAAATTACTAATCATGTAAATATATATATATATATATTATAATAATTATAATTAATTAAAACAAAATTAGTTAAAAATTTATAATTTTAAAATTAATTAAAAATTTATAATTTTAATATTAATTAAAAATTTATAATTTTAATATTAGTTAAAAATTTATAATATTAAAATTAATTAAAAATTATTATAATATTATAATATAGTATATCATAAATGAAATATATTTTATATATTTTTATAACTAATTTTATATTAATAAATTCAGTTTATAATAATTTATTCAAATGTAAAAATAATATGATTACAAATAATATTATTAATAATTATACTAAAAATAAAAATAAATTTTATGTTATATCTAGATTATCAATCAAAAAATTTGATATATTTTATAATAATTTTTTATCAAAATTTTATAAATTATCTTCTGATTATTATAATATGTCAGAAGAAGATAAAGCTATTATAGATGCAATATGCACATTATATTTTTAGATAAATTTAAGCTGAACCTTTTGGATATTTTTTATTATCATATACATCTCCATAAAATGTACTTCCTACAAAATGTGGAAATGTTGTTATTCCTTTTGAATCTACACATGTAAAATATGCATAAGTACCTTGTGGATAATCTGGTGTTACACAATATATACCATTATGTATATCTAAATCACCTGCATTTGTAAATTCCCAGTCTTCTATAAATATACCAAGTATTAATACATTCTTCTTTTTATCCGAATTTCTATAAAACCAATCCACATTTTGTATTCCATTTTCCGTAGCGTTTCTCCAATTTTTCTTTGTCGTATAACCACTTGTCATTGGTTTTATTCCACTATTAGAATCTGTTGCTATTTTATATCCATATGGGCCATATATTGGATAACCGTCAAATGCAAATCCAAGTATTTTACTATGACCATCACTATGTGTTGCTGAACCATTGTAATATGGTATTAATGTTAATTCTGCACCTATTTTTGTTTTTGTATCATTGTCGTAATTACCATTTCCAGTTTTCCATGCATCCATAAATGAAAAATCATGATAATGGTATACGCCAGACATATCTGCATGACCTCCTGCTAAATCTTGTCCTATCGTTACATCTACTATTGAATCTAAGTAATAAGCTGCAGTATATGTTAAAGTTTTATTATCTATTTTAACCTCTGGCCAAATACTTTTACCACCACCCGTACCTGATGCTGTTGGTGGTCTACCACCTGTAGCTGCATTCATTATTCTAACACCATTTAATGCATATCCAACAATTCCATCCGGACCTGATGTAGATTTTGGATTAGACGATGCTACATTTGTTCCTCCGCGATTATAAATTGTATATGTAAAATATTTAGTGGCTGGTTTTGTTTTACCTGTGGATCTTCCATAACTATGATAAGGAAGACTATTTGTATAAATTGTTAATGTATCATTATTTTGAGTCCATTTAGTGTGATCAATATTATAATTAAATGAATTTGAAACTAATGCAAAATTTTCTTTAGATCTAGTACTTTGACATAAATAAATAATTACTAATAGTA
>Ga0214917_10000960_pt1 | contig 37806 bp, 26 predicted proteins | sample LL_1208_BB_MetaG_FD_177983 | JGI IMG/M metagenome (GOLD analysis project Ga0214917, IMG submission 177983) | Freshwater microbial communities from Lake Lanier, Atlanta, Georgia, United States - LL_1208_BB | ecosystem: Environmental > Aquatic > Freshwater > Lake | place: USA: Georgia | collected... | reverse complement strand
GGGAGCGCGGAGAAATGACGCGTGGGAGGCGGCATCGCATGCCGCAGCAACGGCTCAGCCGGCGAGACCGTGGTTCACCGGAGACGGACGCTGACCACCGCCCGGACGGCGGCGGGCAATCAGGAGTCGCAGGAAATTCGAGCGGGCGTCGTCGATCATGCGGAACGCCGTCGTCGGGTTCAGCCCGAGATCGGCGGCGAGTTCACGGTGGCTCTTGTCCTCGAAGTACACCTGCATGAGCAGGAATCGATCGTTCTGCTCCAGTTCGGCGAGGCAATCGCGGACGAGCTTGATGTGCTCGAGGCGAAACACGCCGTCGATCACCTCGTCGCCGTCCGCAGACGACGGCGAGACCGGGTTGAGCTCGAGACCATCGAGCGACACGTTCTTGAGATCGCTCCTGTCGCCGTGGAACCTCTTGCAGTAGTCCTTGACGCAGTTGCCGACGAGCGTCTGCATCCACTTGGACAGTCCCGCAGGGCAGTCGTAGGCTCTGCCGGGCGAGAAGACGGCCGGACCCTGGCGACGGGCGGCCGTGAGCAGCTTCGTCAGCACCATGTCCACGACCTCGGAGATGGCGTTGTCATCGACACGGCCACGGAAATCGACCACCTGCTTGCGGCGCAGGTTCTTGCGCACCGTCCGACGGATCCCGGGCTCCGCCTCCTGCCAGAACCCGTCGAACCCGTAGATTCCGCCGTTGATGAACGCCACGAAGTGAAACAGACCGTTGCAGGTGAAAAACATGCGGTGCTCCTGGACAACCCCGTTCGTCCTCTGCCGCGTCCGGGGGTCGAGCGGACGACGGGACAGGGCTACTACGATCCAATCGCCACAATGCTTCACGACGTGGTTCTTTTTCCGGCGACGACTGCCGGAAACCCCGGCAAAGCAGCGGGAAAAGCCGCCGCGGAACCGGCTGGACCACGGTGATCCCAACCCCTTCGGCGAGGGGGGGTCACGCGTGGCGCCGGGCATCCTACCGGGGCGGTCAAACCACCGGGTCGCCGCGCCTCATTCCATCCACCGGACACTTGGTATCCGCGCGGTGCCGGCGTCCGGCGGGCCTTCACGACACGCTCACGTGCCCACGCCGACCGCCAGCAGCGACTGCTCGAGCACCCTCGCCACGTGCTCGACGATCCGCTCGGACGGGATCTCGGTGGCGGCACACCGGAAATACTGCTCGAGGGAGGCCGTGCCCGGGCCCAACCCGAGGCCGACGGTGGCGATGCCGTCCTCCTCGAGCCTGCGGACGGCGGCGAGCGTGGGCTCGCGCCTGTTCGGCTCGCCGTCGCCGAGCACGATGAGGATCTTCGGATCACCGTGCCGCGCCGCAAAGCTCTTCCGCACCGCGTCGAGTGCGGCCTCCATATTCGTCGTGCCGCCGCAGCCGTCCGGCAGCCGGCCCAGCCCCTGCCGCGCCGCGGCGTCGAGCGGTACATCCCAGCCGAGGTCCTCGCTGGGTTGACTGGCAAACGACCACACGGCGGCGGGCACGCCGATCCGGCGGCACACCTCGACCAGCAGCACGAGTCCGTCGAACGCCCGCTCCATTCGCCGGCCCTCGCGCATCGACGAGGATCGATCGACGAGCAGGACGATCGCGGGATCCCGCCTCCGGGGCAGGACGGGCCGGCACCAGAGAGAGCTGTACAGACGGCGATCGGCCTCGAACTGCATCGCGACGCGGAGATCGAGCCTGGCACCTGAGGCGTTGCCGGCCCGCCACCGCATCCGTGTCGTCGGCACGAGCACGCGGAGAATCTCGTCGCCGAGCCGGGTGGCCACCGGCGCGACCCGCAGCCACGCGGCTCGATAGGCGTCGCCGTCCTGGCCCGCGAGCGATGCGGTGATGTGATTCCGGATCGACTCACCCGCCGCGGAGTCCGTGCCTCGGCGACGTCGGCTTCCGCCTCGAGCGCCGGCCCGCGGCACGCTCCGCGTGCGGCCGCCAGAGTCGCCGCGACAGTCGGCACCGGTCGCGGCGGCGAACTCCCGCCGCTCCGCCGCGGCGATCGACCCGATCCCATCCTGGCGGTCGCGTGCGACGAGCCGGTCCCAGGTGGGCACGATCCGCTCCCGGACGATCCGCCACATCGCCCGCTGGCTCGAGAGGACGCCGTCGGGGTCGTCGTCGAGTGGCGGCTGGCAGGCGGCGGCGCCGGCGATCGACTCGCGGCATTCCGCCAGCGCCTCGAGCACCTCGGGCAGCGTGCCCGCCACGGCGGCCCCATACCACCAGAGATCGAGGATGCCTCGCAGGAACTGCACCTGGCGGCTCCGGGACGGCGGCTGGCTGCGGCCGATCCCGCAGAACACGTCGTTGTAGGCACGCATCCATGGAGCGGCCCCGGGAAAACGCGACCGCATCCAGCTCTCGATCCGGATGTCCTCGATCGTGTTGAGCAGCGGGAGCAGTCGGCCAAGCGTGCCCGCGGAAAGAAACCTGTGGAGCACGGTCACGGTCGCGTGCGCGGCCTCGTGGAGCGCGAGGCCACGGCAGAGGTCGGGAGCGAGCGACCGCAGGCTGTCGGGATCGACGGTGACCAGATCCCCCTCGAAGTCGAACGACCAGCCACAGCCGGGCTTTCCCTCGCGGACGACGATGTCGCCCCGCCTCACGACCAGCCGCACGAGCCCCTGGAGTTCGGCGAGCAGGGCCGCCGCCGTGTCATCGGCGTCGGCGGCCGCGCGGATCGCGTCGCCCGGTGCATCCACGGCGATCATGCGACGATCCCCACCGTGCGGAGTGCGGTGCGGATCGCCTGACGATCGGGGCCGGGCTGCACCCGCTGCAGGTAGACCGCGTCGATCGCCGGGCCGAGCGCCGTCTCGAACGACGAGCCGCGGGCGACGAGCCGATCGACCAACGCGATCATGGACAGGAGCGTGCGGCGGGTGAAGACATACCGCTCCCGGCGGGCGCGGCCGAGCTCCGCGCCGTCGGCTGCCGCCGACGCGGCGATCGACGCGTGGAAGCCCGCGACCGCATCGAGCAGTTCGTCGAGCCGGCCGTTGACGCGGCCGCAGGCCGCCAGCCGCGGGTACACGGGCACGCTGTCGGCCGCCTTCCAGGCCACGCCCGCGTGCAGGAACTCCGGCTGCACGCCGTGGACGAGCCGGTCGAGCAGCGCACGGTATTCGACCTCGCCCGGGGGCTCGAGCATGTTCCAGAAGCTGAAGCGGTCCCTGCAGGCCGGCGAGAGCACGGACCGGCCGGAGTACTCGGCGGGATTCATCGTGGCGAACACACGGAACGTGTCGGCCACCGGCACGTCGCCACCGGGGCCGAACCGCTCGCCGTCGTTCTCCGAGAGCACGAGCGTCGCGGGCTGCTCGAGCACGGGATTGAGTCGCTCGAGCACCTGCGGCTCGGCGAGGTTCAGCTCGTCGAGCAGGAGCCAGCGGCCGTGCCGCATCGCGTCGGGCACCACACCCTCCTGAAACCGCCAGCTGGCCGTGGACCCGCCGCCCGCGTCGGGCACGAACCGGCCGATGAGCTCGCCGGTGTCCGTCTGTCCGCTCATGTTCATCCGGATCGCGGCCTGCCGGCAGAGGTGCGCGACCCAGAGCACCACGGTGGTCTTGGAGACGGCCGTGGCGCCCTCGAGAGCGCAGGGCAGGGCGGCGTCGGCCGCCACCGCGACGGCCCGCGCGGTGCGGAGGAACGTGCCGTCGAGGCAGAGATGGGCGAAACGCTCGCCGGAATCATGCTGCGTCGCCCCCTCGGGGCGACGGGGAAGCGTCACATCGAGAATCCGCACCGTGTCGGCGTCCATCTCGATCGCGGCCCGCCGGGCCGCCGGCGTGGTCACGACCTCGAGATGCTCGCAGAGGATCACGCTGCGGCCGGTCTTCGCCGCCTCCTCCGCGATGGCGGCCGTGACGACCGGCACGAGCATCGCGTCGGCACCGGCGGCGAACGCCGTCGGCAGGTAGCCATGGGCCTCGAGCAGCCCGCGCACCCGGTCGTGCTCCTCACGCGGAAAGCCTGCGAAGCAGACCCGGGCACCCTTCACGGGCAGTGCGTCGGGGGTGGCGTAGGCGTCCCTGGCCCGCGGTGCTCCGGCCGGAGCCTCTCCGACGGGTACGGTTCCGGCGGAGCGGGCGGCCATGCCGGACGGGGTGAGCCGGATCTGATCGGCGATCGTGGCGGACATGAGGACCTCGGGTGCGTGTGATCATGAGGACGGAGCACGACGACGCTGCACGATCGCCGGACGGTTCCCCGGCGGTTTTCCCGCGACTCAGCCGTCGCGGCTGCACGGCGCGGCGGACTGCGGCGCGGAGGCGGCGACGAGCGACTTCCCGACGGGGCTGCGGGCGAACGCGACGAGTCGCTCGTGGAGGTCGGGAAGCTCCTCGAGGACGGCATCCACCACGCGCTCCTCCAGCTCGAGATCGCCGATGCCGTCGAAGCACGAGAGAAACTCCCGGAGGTCGTCGGGGAGATCGGCGGCGATCCGCTCCCAGATGGAGGGCCCGACGATCTCGCACATCTCCCAACGCAGCCAGTTCCCCACCCGGCCGTTGGCATCGGCGGCCTTGAAGGTGCCGTCCTGATCGTCATGCACGATGCGGTAGATCTGGCCGACGGTGTAGCTGTGGTTGCCGTGACCGGAGATGACACGGATCCGCGTGCCGACGGGAGCGGGCTTCATGGGAGAGCCTTTCGTGTGGGGAGGCGGGCAGGGCCGGGAGGGGGTTCCAGAACTTCGGGAGCGAACGTGAGGGCGAGCAGGCGACGTCGCGGATCCTCACGTCTCACAGGGAGTCGTCGGATTCGTAGTCGTCAGCGGTGTCGCCGCGAGTGGTGGCGATCGCGGCCATCACCCGCGCCCGCCAGTCGGGCAGGGAGTCGACGATCGCCTGCTTCACCTGGGAGTTGAGGCTCAGGAACTCGATCCGCTTGCAGCCGCCGAGCAGGTCGGCGACCTCGGCGGGCAGGTGGCGGCGGACGAACTCCCAGCCGAACTCGACCGGCTCGACGTCGCGCCACGAGACCCACGTGTCCGAGGACGTGGCCCCCGACCACATGCCGCGGAGCGTGTTGTCGTCGTCGTCGACGTGGGTCACGACGAGGCGTTCGCCGACCCGGGTCGGCATGGGCATCGAGCAGTCGGAACGGGTGACGACGAGGACCTCTCCGACACGTGGCTCGCGGTCCATGGGTGGTTCCTTTCGGTGTGTGGTCCGCGGCGGGAGGGCCCGGCTGCCAGGTGCCGGGCCACCGCGATTCGCGGCGTGTGAAAGGAACTACTGCACGAGCCGCCTCTTGCTTCACGACTTTTTGCTTCGGACATGCAGTTCGCGGCCGGCCCTCCGGGAGAAGTTCACAGCCCGTCGAAAGCCAACGCGGCAGGCTGGAGTGTCTGGGAATGCCTGGAACGAAAGAAAAATGCCGGAAGGAGTCCGATCGGTACCATCTATCTGTCCTGGCAACGGCCTCGCGATGGGGCGTGTGCCCTCCGGCGGCTCACAAGGCCGGAAGTGACGTGCAGCGAAAGGCTCGCGACCCCATGACGGCCCGAAACGATCGGAACCGCACATCCTCGGAGCATGGCGGCGGCAGTGCGGGGAAGAGTGCTGGGCGCGGATGTCTTGAAAAAGCCGGCGTCGGAAGGCTTGTCCTGCGAGGACGCCGACGACCTGCCCGGACGCCCGAGGCCCTCGGTTCGAACGCCGGTTCCGTCATGGAGAACGGTCGGCGGGTCGGTCGGCCTGCTGGTGATCCGGTCCGTCGCTCGGGATACTTTCCCGCTGGAACCTCCGCCCCGGGATGCCGCGCATGACCACGCCGCTTCGCACCGCGATCGTCTATGACTTCGACGGCACGCTCGCGCCCCGGAACCTGCCGGAGCATACGTTTCTGCCGGCTCTCGGCATCGCCGAGCCGGAAGCCTTCTGGGAGGCCGTGCTGGAGGAGTCCCGGGCGGCGGACGGCTGCTCGATCCTGGCCTACATGCATCGGCTGCTCGCGGTGGCGAGGACGGCCGGCGTCGTCGTGACCCGGGAACTGCTCCAGGAGCACGGCCGGAGTGTGCCGCTCTTCGCGGGCGTGGACGAGTGGTTCGCGGAGATCGACGCCTACGGACGGGAGCAGGGGCTCGCGATCGAGCACTACGTGATCTCGTCGGGAATCCTCGAGTTCATCGAGGGATGCCGGATCTATCCGCGGTTTCGCAAGGTGTTCGCGTCGGCCTACGCCTACGACGAGTCCGGCCAGGCCAAATGGCCGGCCAGTGCGATCAACTACACCAACAAGACCCAGTTCCTCTTCCGCATCAACAAGGGCATCGACAACGTGTGGGACAACTCCGCCATCAACGCCTGGCAGCCGAAACGGGACCGGCCGATCCCGTTCGAGCGGATGGTGTTCCTCGGCGACGGCGACACCGACATCCCTTCCATGAAGATGGTGCGGCAGAAGGGCGGGCAGGCGATCGCGGTCTTCGACCCCGAACTCTTCGAGCAGCGGAAGAGCCAGGGCCGGCTCGAACGACTGATCGCCGAAGACCGGGTCGACTACGTCGCGGCGGCCGACTACACGAGCGGTTCGCTGCTCCGGGTCATCGTGCGCGGGATCCTCGGGCGGATGTCCCTGCGGGCCGGATGACTCCCGGCGGTCTGGCGCGGCGGGTGGTACCCGTCCCGCCGCCCTGCCGGCTGCAGCTGCACACGCGTCACGGGGAGGAGGCCCGTTCGGCAAAGCACGGTCGTTGTACCCTAGAGAAGGGTGCCGTCGTGGTGCACGTCGCGGCAGGCTGGGAGGTGAGCGCGGGAGGCTTTCGAGATTGCAAGCATATCGGCTTTGGCCTCGGGGTAGGGAGCGAAAGAGGCCGTTTCACCGGAGCGAAGGACACCGCGGACCTCGTTTGTCCGCGGTGTCACGAAAATCTCGTCAACGACGTAGTGATGTCTGGTTGGGGTCCAGGAACCGGTGGCAGGAACCGGTGACGGGACGGGTGGGTGACGAGCGGCGTGCGGAGTGGGGAGACGGGAAGAAACAACAGTGGAGGAAACGATGAAGAACAAGAACCACGACAACCGGAAGAACGACACGAACACGATCGTCGAGATGTTCCTGCGGTTCCAGGCGACCGGCGAGGGGTTCGATCTCGCCTGGGAGGGCGTCGGGCCGATCGTCGAGGAGTGCGCTCGCCTCGCACTCAAGAAGCTCCACGTGAAGGTCTGGAGTGCCAACGGCGCTTGGGCATTGGACGACGTCGGCAGCCAGACGAAGGTGCGGCTGCTCGAACTGGGGCAGCCCGGCGCCGCCGGCCGCTTCGATCCCGCCAGAACCAAGGCGCCGGGCGTCTCCGGGCTCAAGGGGTGGTTGTACCGCGTGGTCTATCGCCAAGCGGTGGACTGGGCCCGTGAAAACTGCAACGTCGGCGACAAGAAGCTCTTCCTCGAGGGTGACATCGAATGGAACGACCCCTCGACCACCGGCGAGCAGGAGTCGATCCTGAAGCGGGCGCCGGCGAGGATCGAGCGGGCGGCTCTCCTGCCGATCCTGGACGAGGCGATCGGCCACCTCACCGATCCGCTCATGCGGGAGGCCGTGACCCTGAAGCTGCACGAGGGGCTGTCCGAGGCGGCGACGGGACGACGCCTGGGAGTGTCGGATACGACGATCCACCGTCGCCTGCACGACGCCTACGCCATCCTCCGCCCGCTGCTTCTCGCCCGAGGCGTCGACGAGAGCTGGCTCGCCGCCTAAAATGCCGCTGAAGCGACGGGGCGGCGGGATCGTAGTGGCGAACGGAGTCCACTCGGAAGGCGGATGGCGGTGGCGAGCGACGAGAACTTCGACGACAGAAAAGAGGATGCGATGAGCCGCCATGACTCCATAGCGTCGGTGATCCACAAGAGGCGGATTCCCCCGGTTTCCAGGACGGCCGTACCGCTGCAGACGGTCTTCGCCGCGCTGCTGGCGGCCCTCGCGATCCTGGCCCCGCAGCCCTGCGGGGCCGGCGACCGCCTCGTTGTGAGCGCGAGCAACGATGCGGAGATCGGCATTCGGGACCGCGTGCGTGAGGCCGCCCGAGCGGTGAGCGAGGAGAATCTCGACACCTTCGTGGCGTGCTTCACGGAGCGGCAGCGGCCGCAGATTCGCCGCCGGGCGGCGCTGGTCTTCGTCAAGCACACGCTCGACCTCGAACTGCTCGACGATCACGTCGTCAGCGACTCGGGCAACAGGGCCGAGCTCGTGGTGAAGTACCGGATGATGCTCACCGATGACGCGTTCGACATCGTGTCGCTGCTGGGCATGGTCAAGGAGCAGGGGGAATGGCGGATTGCGACCGAGAAGGTCGAGTCGAACGTGCCGCTGATGCAGAACCGCTCACTGTCGAGCTGCGGCGGGCCGGTGTTCCGCTTCGGCGGCGGGGGTGACGTGATCGAACGCGGCGACGCCGACGACTTCCTGCCCAAGGACATCGGCCGAGCCCCCGGCAGGGGCTGCGCGAACGGCCGGTGCGGGCTGTAGCGGGCCGCACTCGTCGGCGTTCGACGTGATGTATCCGCGGGCCGTGCTGAAACCCAGGGCATCGACCTGCTCTGAGCCAGCCGCCGTGGCAACCGGCCGGAGCCACCGAATCGCGACGATCGGCTTGAGCAGCGGATCGTCCGTGGCAGATAGCTGCTCGGACTCCGCGCAGCTCGTCCGGCAATGCCCGCCCCTCTTGTGAGCCTCCTGGCGGCGAAAACCGGCGGGAGAAAAGTCGGCGACCGATTTCGTTGCGATGCGCGAAGCGGCCGCGGGCTGGGGGCGTAGTGGAGGAAGCAGGCGGACACACCGCCGTCGCGCACCGCTGCCGGGCCATGTGGTACCGGCAGTGCGGGAGCGGCCCGGAATCAGGTCCGCCCAATGGGACTTCGAAACACGCTTTCAACACTCGAGGAGGGCACGATGACGCAGAACAGCCTGGTGAGCAAGAAGGGAATCGCAGACATCGTGTTCCTGATCGACTGCACGGGCAGCATGAAGCCCTGCCTGAGCGCCCTCGCCGGGAACATCGGCCGGCTGCTCGAGACCATGGTCACCCCTGGTGCCAACGCCGCCGCCGTCGTCTCCGACTGGCGGGCCAAGGTGTGCGGCTACCGGGACGCCATCGCCGACGGCGGCCTGTGGTGGAGCGAATCGCCGTTCACCAGCGATCCGGCCCAGGTGCGTTCCGCGCTCGCCGCGCTCGAGCCCAAGGGGGGCGGCGACGAGCCCGAGTCGCTGCTCGACGCTCTCTGGAAGCTCGCCCGCATGCCGGTCGCCGAGAAGGGGGCCGCAGCCGAGGGCGGCACGTGGCGGCACCGGCACGACGCCGTGCGGTGCATCATCGTCTTCACCGATGCCAGCACCCACATGTCCACGGCGATCCCGGAAGCCGATGGCGCCACCAGCGAGGACGTGATCCGCGAGGTGCTCAACGCCAAGTTCAAGCTCTTCATCTTCTGCCCCGAGGCCGAGTGCTACCACGTGCTGCAGTCGATCGACGGGGTCGAAATGGACTTCGTCGGCTCGCTCACCGACGCTCGGGAGCAGATGCAGGCTTTCTCCGAGGACCAGGAGAATTTCCGCAAGGTCATGGAGGAGCTCGGCCGGTCGATCACCGTCGCCAGCCAGGTGGACGTGGTGACGGTGTAGCCGACGTGGGCGGGCGCGGTGGACGAGGCGGTCGACGTGGTTTCGGACGAGACGAGAGAGGAACTCGGATGGCAGTCAAGCTGAAGAGGGAACGCGGTGACCGCCGGGGACGATACGGGGGCTTCGAGCTGATCAGCTCCGGGTCCTACGCGCTCTCCTACGTCGCCGAGGCGCCGCACGGAGGGCGGGTGTTCTTCAAGCAGTACAAGTCGCCGGCGATGGGGGTCGACTGGTATCCGGCCTTCATGGCCCACCAGCAGGAGATCAAGCGGCGGATCGAGGGTGATCCGGCCGTCCGCGACCGGTGCTACCGGTTCCTCGAGTTCTTCGAGCACCGGGAGACGAAGTACGGCCACGAGCACCGCGAGTTCTGCCAGGTCTTCGAATTCATCGACGCCTCGCGCACGCTGACCCACGCGCTCGAGAATCGGGCGACGACCCCGTGGCGGCATCTCGTGATCTTCGCGAAGGTGCTGGCGCTGGGGATCCACGGGCTCCACCACGTCGGCATCGTCCACACCGACCTGAAGCCCGACAATGTGATCCTCATTCCCGATGCGGCGATTGCCACCGGCTTCCGTCTGCGGCTGATCGACCTCGACTGGTCGATCTTCGCCGATCGGCCGGCACCCTGGCACGGCCGGCAGGGCTACGTCGGCACGCCCGGGTATCTCTCGCCGGAGCACGTCCGCGGCCAGGTGCCGATCCCGGCGTCGGACGTGTTCACGACGGGCATCATGCTCGCGCAGATCCTCGCCGGCCGGCACCCGTTCGCCGCGGATGCGGCCGACAACACCGCGTACGCCAAGGCGGTCACGAACGGGATCTTTGCGCCGATCGTGATCGATCAGCCGATCGACGCGAAAGTCGACTCCGCGGTGCTCGGGCGGGTGATCGACTCGACGCTCGATCCGGATCCTGCCGGCAGGCCCACGATGCGGCAGGTCTGCGACGCTCTCGGCGGCAAGCTCCGCGAGTGGACGAGCGGCTTCGTGCCACGGGGCCGGACGCCGCCGGCGCGGAGGTCCTCGAGGAAGCCGTCGGCCACTCGCGGCCCGGCCATGTCGCTCGTGTTCGAGGGGCGGGTGGTGGCGACGGCGAACGTCGATGCCGAGTTCGGCGGGAGGTCGCTCGCGAACGTCCACGGCGATGTCAGGTACCTCAGCAATCCGCAGTTCCGGCTGCGGCGGCAGGAGGCCGGCTGGGTGATCGAGCACTGCCACGAGGCGACCAACGACACGCTCGTGGACGGCAGGAAGCTCGAGGGACCGCTGGCGGTGCGGCCGGGCATGACGGTGTGCGTCGGCAATGCGGCGAAGGGCGTCACGAAGCTCCCGCTGGTGCTCCAGGAGGCGAACGCGTGAGCCAGAGTCCGCGGCATCGTCGGGCGGGAATCCACTGCCGGATCCAGGCGGCCATCGCCTGGGTCGGGGTGGCCTGCGTCGGGCCGGAATCGGCCATGGCGATACCGTTGCCGGCGATGCCGGAAGCGAGTGTGCTGGGCCGCACTCCGGAGTCGCATGCCGACCGGCGCGGGTCGCCGTCGCCGGCCGCCGTCGGCGCGGACGTCGGACAACGAGACGCGATCGGCCTCGTGCTCATGACGGCCGGATTGGCCGCGATGGCGCTGGCTGCCTCCCTGGCGATGGGGGGCGGCATGCGGGGCGGGCGGCGGGATGGGACGCGGAGGGGGCGACCGGAAGGGCATCGCTGCATACGGGAGCAAGGCGACATGAACGCCGAGGGACTCGACCGGGACGATCGTGACGTGACCGACGAAACCATGCCGTCGGAGCCATGCCGGGCGATCTCCGTGATCGTCACGCCGGCACCGGCTGCGGTGCCACACCGGCCGCAGGCACCGCAGGCACCGCAGGCACCGCAGGCTGTGGAGACGCCGCGACAGCCGGCCCTCGAGGCGATCGCGCGGACGCGGTCCGCGTATTCTCATCAGGCGTGGGGATCCTTCGACCGCGACGCGGTGCCGAAGCTGCTCTTCTACGGCGGCAACCGGTTCCGCCAGTTCACGGTGGACGCGCTCGATGCCGCGGACGAGTGGTTCGTGATCGGCGACATCCATGGCGATTTCTTCGCCCTGCACACGATCATCTCGCACGTTCGCGCGGCCTGTCCCGGGTTCGGCATCATCTTCCTGGGCGACCTGATCGACCGTGGCCCGCACCCGATCGAGTGCCTCTGGTATCTGCTCAAACTCGCCGACGATCTGCCGGGCAGGGTGCTGTGGCTCGCCGGCAACCACGACGTGGGCGTGGTCTACGATGAGCCGGCCGGGATGTTCCGCTCGACGGTGCAGCCGGCGGAGTTCGTCTCCGACCTCAACGTCGTCGACAGCTTCTCCCCCCTGCGCCGCGGCTTCGGGCGGGAGTACATCGAGCTGGCGAGGGGACTGCCCCGGGCGGCCGTGATGCCCGACGGCCTGCTCCTCACGCACGGCGGCTTCCCCCACACCGACCTGCAGGGGGAGCTTGCCCGGCTGCCTCGCGGCAACGCCCGCGGTCGCTGGCTCGAGAGCGACGAGGTTCTGCGGGACTTCACGCACCTGCGGATCACCCGGTATCCCACCCGGCGGCCGAACCGGTTGTCGATCTCCTGCTCGTACGGCTACCGCGATTTCGAGTCGTTCCGTCGGTCGCTCGACGGCTACGGCATCAGGCGGCTCGTCACGGGGCACCAGCACTGCGCCGCCGGCTACGACGACCATCCTGAATGGGCGGAACACGGCGTCGAGGCGCTCACGCTGACGGGGTTCGGTTTCGCCGACGATCACGACCGGCCGGAGTCGTACGGCCCGGGCTACCGTCGCGAACTCACCGTCGGCCGCTGCCGTCCGGACCGGATCCCGGAGGTCGTGAGGATTCCCGTCGACGAAGCCGAACTCGCCGCCTTCCACCGGGTTGAAATCGCCACGATGCCCCGGTTCGCCGCCGTCCGGCAGCCGGCCGCTGTTCCATCGAGCGACGACCGTGCGGTCGTGGGCACCGCATGATCACCGCGACCCGGCCGCCTGATGCCCGACGCACATCCGACTTTCCGCAGCTTCCGACAGAGGACATCCCATGCCCAGCCCGAACGTGGATCTCGTGTTCGTCATCGACACCAGCGCCAGCATGGCGCCCTGCTTCGACCAGGTGCGCACGCACCTGCATGCGGTGGTCTCGCCGATGCAGGGGCACGTCAACCGGGTGAGCTTCGCCCTGGTCGCGGCCTCGGCGAGCACCAACGGCTCCGGCGTGCTCTATCACGTGCAGTCGCTGGCCGAATCGAGCGCGGGCGTCGACCTCGGCATGGATCTCGTGGGGCTGCTCTACGGCACGGGGCGGCACGACGGCCGCGGCCACGGCCCACAGTCCGCCGCGTCCGCGCGGGAACAGCTCTTCACGACCGACGCCGATCGGCTGATCCGGCGGCTCGGCATGCTCGAGCCCGCCGGGGACGAGGACATGCTGCTGGCGCTCGACATCGCCCTCGACCTTCCCTTCGGGCCGCTCGAGACGACGAAGCGGGTCGTCGCCCTCTTTTCAGACGAGCCGTTCGAGAGCGGTGTGGCGGGGGACGGGAGCAACCGGCTCCTGCCGGAGCTGATCGACAAGATTCAGGCCCGCCGCATCCATCTCTTCCTGGCGGTACCCGAGGGGCCGGCGGCGCACCAGCTCGCGTCGGTGGACAGGGCGGAGGTCGAGTTCCTCGGCGACGAGCAGAACGGCCTGGCCGACGTCGATTTCACCCGGCTCTTCGCCCAGATGGGGCGGAGCATCAGTTCCGCCTCGCTGCAGGAGACCGCCGAGCCCGCCTATCGACGGGCGTTGTACGAGCAGGACAAGTGGGTGCCGTCGCAGGGGGTGATGTCCGGCCGGTGAACGCACGCTCGAGCGGCAACGGCGGCCAGTGCCCGGCGTCGATGCAGCCTCGGCGAGTTCTCGCCCCTGGGCAGACAGCGGAGCGGAGTCATGAGCATCACGGGAAAGACGAAGAAGAGGAACAAGGGGCTCACGGAGCAGCTGCTGCGGCAGTCGGGAGCGCTTCCCGACAGCTGCGCAGAGCGGGTGTCGCGGGTGTGCCTCGGGTGTGGCACGGTCGTGGCGGACATCGCCGCCTGGCACTCCTGCGGCCGTCGGTGCGAGGCCTGCGACGGCACCGACTTTCGGGCCGAGTGCACCCGTTGCCGCGGGGCGTGCCCCGAACAGCCCGATGGTCGCCGCCGGTCATGCGGGTCTGTGGCGGTCTTTCGTGCCACGGGACGGGTGGCGTTTCCCGAGCGGGCCGTCGAACCGTCCGCAGCGCGAGGGACGCCCACGACGCCCGCAGGACCTTCCGTGGACGACGTCTTGAACAGGGCGGGGCGGTGGCTCGGAGCGATCGCCGGGACTACGGCCGGGCTCTGCCGGCGGTGGCTCGACGGGCTGGGGATCAAGTAGTCGCGTGTGCGGGCCGCGGCTGCCAGCCGGTCCGCCGCACGCGGTTCACGGCTCCCGGCGCGGGGGCTCGACGAACCGGCGGGTCACGGTACCCGGGGGAGGCGTCCAGCGCGGGTTGACGCCGGCCGGCAGCGGCTCGCACCGCACGAAGATCCGCCGCGGCGCCTGCGTGAAGTAGCAGAAGAGCGCCGGACAGAGCCAGCCCTCCATCCGCTCGCCGCAGACGTCCCCGGCGTACCAGTTGCCGCCCCCCTCGCCGGGCCGCTGCCAGTCGAGGACGACGTCGTGGCCGGAGAAGGGTTCGGCCGCGAACGCCATGGCGAACCCCGCGGCGGCAGCGGGAATCCCCTTGATGTCGACCAGCCGGGAGATCATCTCCGACATCCCCAGCACGAACGCCTCCCTCGTGAGGCCGGTCCGCTCGTCGTCGAAGACCCAGCAGGTGTCGTCATGCAGATACGGATACAGGATCAGCACACGCGGTTCGCTCATGGCACCATTCCTCCAGTTGGTTGAAAACACCCACACACGCCCAGCAGTCACGCGTTCCAGCCGCGCCGAACCCTGTCGGCGCACACAGGATCGGCCGACGGGGTGCAGGGAGCCGCCCCGCCGTGCCGGTCGATCGGCCCACCTGTCAGGCGGGCAACGCCCCGGACATCGCAGAGAGCGGCCGGGGAAGCCAGGAAACCTCGGGGCAAAGCCCGTCGGGCTGCCGTCCGCGGAGGCGAACGAACGGCTTTATAGGGTACAACTCTATTGTTCTAACCCCGACGTTCTCTAGGGGGGCAGCGAGATGCCACCGCGTCGTAATCGAAGCTGGCCTGATCGAGGCAGATCAGCAGGGATGCCGCTGGCTTCTCGGGATGGTCTCAGTTGGCGGATCACTCTGCTACGGCCTCAGTCCGACAACTCGGCTGTTCGCATGCGTGAGTGGTCCGGGGCGAGCAGTTGATATGGGATTGATATGGGATTTCCAACACACGTTCCCGTAGTCGGTGCATCTGAGGAGATGTGTCTTTCGATGGACCCACAGATCACATCTCGTTCACGTCGATAACTCGACCGCACACGCGTGGACGGTGATGCACGTCCGGGTCGGCCTGAACTCTCATGCACTGAAGATCCGCGAGCGTCTGGAGGGCGTTCACATCCAGCGGCGTTTCCGTGCGAAGGCTGTCCTTGACGGTACACAGCCCATAGGTGAGCAAACGTGCTGCGGTCTGGTTGGCTGCGTCCAGCTTCGCCGCCACCGCTTCCCAGTCGTTGGGGTCCACGTTCTTAAGAATTATGTCTTTCGGTTGTAGTCGTGCGGCAATGAAAGTGAACTGAAGGTCATTCCAGGGGTTGTGCTGGACGGCCTCTCCGCCAAAGCCTGATAGAAAGACATCGACCAGATCCCATGGCAGGCAAACATAGAGGTCGTCACCGCCAAGATAGACGACGTCTACTGGCAAAGGCCGATGTGCGAGAAGCGGGTGCTGGCGCTTGTGTTCCGCAAGCGTGTCACGGACTCCTGCAATGAGGCGGCACTGCATCAAGCGGGCAAGTTCGATGCTGAGCCACGTGGAGTCAGCCAGTGGTTCCTGCGTGAACCTACCTCCCACGTGGTCGCCATCCAATTTCAGATGAGTCAAGTGGCTGTCCGGCATGCCAAGCGTTTCGAGCCATTTGCCATGGTGAACGGACTGCAATTGCAACTGCCTTTCGCCGATCGCTTCGCACAGGCCTTCATGGGCATGAGTCCGGTACGTCGTTCCGCACAACGACCATGCGACTGCTGCAACACCCACTCGCCCTCTGCTGCTGTCCGGGCTGAGCCACGGGGGGTACTCCGAAAAAACCGGCGGGTGTCCTATCACGTGGGCACATTCGGTGGATGCGTCCTCGGCGGGGCGAGGTATGTTAGGAGCGTCACGCTTCTTGGGCTCTGGGGCGGCGCGATGCGTGCATACCTGCAGCAGACTCCACGGTTCCTTGCAACGCACGTTAAACGTCGGTAGCTGATTGTCGGCGAGTGGCGAGATCTGGGAATCCGCAGTACGTAAGGCTGCGATCTTTTGCGTAAGCCATTCAGCCAGACGAGGGAAGGGGGCGTGCATCGCTTCGGTCGCGGGCGGGGTCATGCACCACATTTGCTTCATGGAGGCACGGAGCGCGTCGTTGAGGGACGGCTCGTCAGCTGTCGAGGGGAGCCATGCTGCCACTATCGCATCGCTGTCGCTCGACATCAGACCATTGCTGCTGTCCAGGAAGTAGTCGCGGGCGACACCGAGCGTCTGCGAGCACCAGGCGCTGGCACCACGAAAGTTCCAGTGGTGTTTTCCCTGCGCTATGTAACGCTGCACTCCCGGGATTTTGAGAGTAGCCTGTCGACAGAACTGCTCGTCGAGGGATTTCAGCACCGCCTTCTTTTTTTCGGCGTGCAACTCAGGAAAGTCTTTCTGTCGCAGCGCCGCCGCGAGTTCTTCGCGCCACTGCTGTCGATCCATGTGCGCCAGTTGAGGCGGGTTTGGAATCGCCATTATTAACGCCGCGTGGCGGGCCAATGAGACGCACCGCTTGGCCGGATCCCTGCCAGTCGTTTGCCGGAGTGACTCCCACTCTTGCTGGCTTAGCCCAAGAACTCCGATGAGTCGTTGCGTGAACGGGTGTTTTGCGATGGCGGCGAGGAGCGGTTTCGTCAGAGGCACTGCCCCATGAAGAGACATAACAAGTTCCGTGATCACGCAAGCGAGTTGCTGTGAATGCGAAAGCTTCGGTGTGGGCTCTCGTGCCGTAGCGACGGAGTTCAGCAAGCAAAAGCACGCAAGCCAGTGCCGGAAGGCAATCCGGCCGTTTGCGTCCTGGTATGGCCGCATCGCCTGAACCTTGGAGGCTGCCGTCAAAACCTGCATGCAGGCAGCATCCAACGGCAGATCTCTCGGTCGCAGCGAACCCCGGACCCGGCAATTACCGAAAAGCAGATCGCGGAACAAGTGCCAACGATCGGTTTCCTTCAGGTGCCACGAAGGTACGCTGACGGAAACCTGACGAAGGGCCGACAGCAGAGCTTCAGCTGTTGCGTGGTCAAAGGAGTCGTTGTCGCCTTGGCTCATGGCGTGTTACCTGTCGACGGGTGCGTGACGCGGGGAGGCTGCAAATCGCGAACGGGTGATGGTCGTCAAGTGTCGCCATGCAGAAATACGGCGTCGGGGCGGGCAGCCTGCAGGGCCCTGGCGGCAGCGGCAACGCTCTTGTGGTGCGTGAAGAGAATCACCTGCATGCCAGCGGAGACATCCGCCAGCACGTCGAGCATCGCCGCCGTTCGGTCATCGTCGAACTGCACGAGCCCGTCGTCGAGGATCAGCGGCAGCGGCTCCGCACCCTGCTCATGGCTGTGCTGCAGGGCCGCCAGCCGCAGAGCGAGGTAAAGCTGGTCCCGCGTGCCCTCGCTCATGAACCGCTGAAACACCGATTCCGTGGACGAGTCAGCGCGTACGGCGTAGATGTCGTTCTCGGCGAGTCGAATTTCCCCATACCTGCCGCTCGTGATTCTCCGGAACAACGTGCTTGCGCGGCCGAGCACCGGCGCCTGGTGCTCGTCACGATAGCGGCGTGAGGCCCTCTCCAAGGCCAGCGAGGCCAGTCGCAGCGGGAGGTACTCGGCGACACGCTCGAGTACCTCGGCCTCGTGAATGCGGCATTCGGCCCATGCCCGCGCGGCTTTTTCTCCCCCAAGAGCCTCGACCTGCCGGTTCAGCTCGTTGCGTTCATCCCGCAGGCGATCGCGCGCACCCTTTTTTATAGCCGCATCGCGATCGATCTCGGCCATCGCCTCGTCGATGGCAGCTTGCGTGGTGCCGATGCATTCCTCGAGCAGGGCTTCGGCGTCCAGGTCGCCGACTTCCCGGAAAAACTTCTGCTCCCAGTCGTCCACTTGAGACCGAACCTCCCGAAAGCGCTCCGAGCGCTGCCAGGCTTGATCAAGGCTCTCGTCCGCCGCGGCACCCGACTCCTCGCGCAAGACTGCCAGGACGGCCTCGGCGTTGCCACGAGCCGTCCGCGTCGTCTCGATGTGGTCTTCCGTTTCGCGTATCTGTCCGTCCAGTGTCTCCCGTTCATGGAGGGCCGCCTGGCTGGCTTGCAGCAGATCGCCGGCCGTGTGGCTGATCTCCTTGACGGCCCGCGGATCGAAGGCCCGACCGATCACCGTGCACACCAGCCGCATGATGTCGTGAATCACCGCCCGCCTGGACTCCATTTCCGTGACGCGCGTGCGCGCCGCCGAGAGTTTCGCCTCGTTGGCCGTGACCAGGCGCATGGTGTCGAGCAGGAAGCGGCCGGTGTCAGTCGAGACGCCGTGAGGCTGGTCGAGCACGGTCATGCAATCGGCCCACCGCGTGCTCCACGAGCCCCGCTTCTTCTGCTCCTCTTCCAGGAGACCCTCGAGTCGCGGCAACTCCCGCTCGAGTTCCGCCACCTTGTCGATCTTCTGCTGTCGCTCGGCGGCTTTCTTCTGCAACGTGGTCAGTGCGTCCGCGGCGGTGGCGAGCAGCTGTTTCCGGGTCGCATCGGCCGGTGCATCGACGTCGACTTCCGCCAGCACGCCCGCAAGGCACTCCCGGTCCGCGTCGATAGACCGTTCCAGTGCGGCGATTTCCAGCCGGAGCTTCCGCAATCCGGCCGCACGGGTGCAGCACGTCGTGTGAGTGGCCAGCCATCCCTCCATGGCGGTCGGCGACCCCGGGAACACGTGGGCGTCCCGCCAGAGCCTCGTCCAGCCCTGGTCTGTGGCGATGACACGGGCCTCGAACTCCTGGCGCCGGCTGCGCAGTCGGCCGAGTTGCGCCTGGAGTCGCTCGATCGCGCTGCGGTGCTGGCGACGCTGGCTTGCCCGATCCGCATGACTCAACAGCCGGTCGACGACGTCATCGGCCTCGCGGACGAGCCTGGTGATCTCGGCGAAACGGGCTGATACGTCGGCGGCGGGCAACGTGCCGCTGCCGATGCCGGCACCGGTGGAAGTGATCGCCGCATCCCGCGTGCTGCGAACTGCGTCGAGTGCGCCATCGGCCGGGAGATCGGCCTCCTGCTCACACAACGCGATCTGTGATTCCAGCAAGGAGATCTGCTCGGTGGCCTCGCGTTCCTCGCGGTCGAACTGGGCCCGATCGGCATCGAATCGGCGGAATGTGTCGCGATACTCGGTGACCTCGGCCAGCGTGGGCACGCGAAGCTGGTCGACGGGATCGTCGGCCTGTCGGCCCTGAAGCCTTCCGCACTCGACCGCGTATTCCTCCTCCGCTGTGCGGAGGTCGCCACACTTCGCCGCCAACTGCTTTTCGAGGTCACCGCCATCGCGGACCCCCTGTACGCGGCGGTCGGCGGCCGCGATATCGCCGACGACCGGAAGGCCCAGCAACTCGTTCTTGGTGTGCGTGAGCGACTGCCTGCACTCCTGGAGCCGCGACTCGCGCTGATCGCACGCGGCTACGATTCCACCGTGTGCGGCGATCAGGTCCTCGATCTGCCTGTGTGTGGCTGGCGCGTGCACCGCGGTTTCACGCAGCGGTGTGCCTGTCGTGGTGGTGATTTCCGCGAAGAGTGTGCGGTTCGCCTGCGCGAAACGATCGATTTCGTCGATCTGCTTGGGAAGACTCGCGTCGATACTGACGAGCTCTTCCGTCGATGTGACCAGCGATTGGATGGCGCCGGCCGCTGCAAGAACGCGCTCGTCGACCACCAGCTCTTCGCGTCGCCCGAGCAGCAAGTCGAGCGTGGCCGCGTGCTGCTCTCCGAGCGTATCCGCCCTGGCGATCGCCTCGCGGGCCGCCTGGAGCCGCTGCGGAAACGTGTCCGCGAGGCGTCGCGGGCTGCCGAGGTCGGCGAGCCTCTGCCGGGCGGCATGCAGTTCAGCGGCCGCGGATCGGGCGGCGCGGACTCGGGTAAGATGAGCGGCGTCGCTCGCCTGTCGGTCGAGTTCTTCCTCGACCGTCGCCAGGCCCGCCATGGTTTCGGCAAGGCTCGCCTCCAGTCGGGCGGTCGCTTGCGGCAACTGGAGCGCGGATGAATACGTGGAGAAACACTGTCGCAGCGAGCGGATGGCACCGTTGAGGCGTGGGTTGAACGCATTGCCAGCCGGGGAAAAGAGCTTCTCGTGGCGGTCTGCGAGCGACCTGGTGACATCGCGAATCCGCTCCAGGCCAGTGGCGGCGGCGAAGAGCGCCGTGGCGATGTCGCCCTTGGCTTTCTGGAGCAAGCGGCCGCCCTCGCGTATCCGCTCCGCCGTGAGGCCGTACATTTGGCGAAACGAATCGGGCGTCACGCCCCCGAGATAGGCGAGCACCTGGCGGTCGTCCATGACATCGTTGCTCGCCGGTGCCGTCAGTTTCTGACGCAGCCGGCGAAATGCACAGCGTCGCTGCGACTCGTCGCCGGAGCGCCTGCTGATGGCCAGCTCCAACTCGAGCTGGGCCATATCCTGGTCGGAAAAGCCCTCGATCTTTTTGGGGATCGAAAACAAACCGTGCTCCAGCGCCTGCAGCGACAGGCTCTTGCCCCACTCGTTGCCACCGTAGACCAGGTGCAAGCCCTCCGCTCCAGCCGAAAAATCGAGCGTCCGGGGTTCGAGTGGGCCGTAGTGTCGGACAACGAGGCGATCGACCCTCATGCTTCTTGCCCCCCATCACCGGCCGCAGCCCCGAGTTCCGCTTCGAGCAAGGCGCGGGCCTCTTCAATCATGGCCATCCAGACATCGGTGGACTGCAATTCATCGCGGCGACGAGGGTGCACGGAATCGAGCACACTGAGATTGTCGAACAACTTGCGAAGGTCCGCCTCGTTTCCGAGCAGTGCGTCGCAGCCGAGTTCCCGAAGTCTCCGAAATTCCTCGTCGAGCATCGCGATCGCGCGCTGGGGGACGCCATCGGGCGACGGCGGCGCGGCGTCCACTTCGGTGGTTCGTACGACGACCTCCTCGAGGCAGATGCGGCCCTCGAGTTGGGATGCGGTCACGGTGGCGATCTCGTCCCGAAGCGAGCCACGGCGGCTGAGAAGACGCCGATGCAGCGGAGTCGCGCCGTTCAGCACGACGCGACACGCAAGGAGCCGGTCGTCTCCAGGGAGGCTGGCTTCCAGCCGGCTGACGACCGCCGCCACCACTTCGTCGGCGGTATCGGCGTCGAAGTCGTCGATGGATACCTCGATCCGCTCCCAACGCAGGTCATCGAGAGGGACGAAGTGATGCGCCGGCCGACGGTTTCCGTCGACCGTGACGACGAAACATCCGCGCGGCCCCGTCTCGCCGATGTCGCGCCCCTGAATGTTTCCTGAATAGACGATGTGCGGCTCCGTCTGGATCACGCGTGGAACATGCACGTGTCCCAAAGCCCAGTAGTCGTAGCCGCGGGCAGCGAGTTGTGCCGGCGAGCAGGGGGCGTAGGCGGCGTGCCCGGAATCACCTCCCAGCGACGTATGGAGAATGCCGAGGTTGAACAGTCCGGGGCGGGCGGCCGGGTAGCCCTCGACGAAATCAGACGAGACGTACCGATCTCCGAAACTGCGGCCGTGGATGACGACGCCGAGTTCGTCGAGGATGACGCTTTCGGCCGTGTCGCCGAGCATGCGTGCGTTCTCCGGCCACCGTACGCTGCGGGTGACCACGCTCGCCGCGTCGTGATTGCCGGCGACCGCAACCACGGGAATGCCGGCGGACGTCAATCGCGCCAGTTGCCGGCCCATGAAGATCCCGGTGTCGGCGGACTTCCACTCGTCGTCGAACAGGTCGCCGGCGATGACAACGAAATTGACCCGGTCGTCGATCGCCATGCCCACCAGCCGGGTGAAGGCACGACGCGTGGCGAGTTGAATCCAGGGGGCGTGACGCGGCGCAATTCTGTGGATTCCCTTGAGCGCACTATCGACGTGGAGATCGGCGCAGTGGATGAATCGAAACGCCTCGCCCGGCATCCGCGGCGGAGGGGTGGCATGGCGCTCGGGCAACGGAGCCGCCTCGGGAAGATCGTCAGAGAACGACGTAAAGGAGCGAGGGGGGGGAAGCGGGGCCGGAGTCGCGGTGTCGAACGTTTCCTGCGAGGCGACAGCCGGCCGATCGGGTGGCGCCGTGGTGACGCCGACGACGGAGTGATAGAGATTCTCGATGCGCTGCAACGTGTCACGGCGTGGCTTCTTGACTTTGCCGCTCTGCCACGAATAGACAGCCTGCTCGCTCACGTCGAGCGTGCGAGCGATGTCATCGAGTGTCTTGCCGTGGGCGCGGATGGCTTCGATCATCTCGGCGACGGTCGGCATGGAGTACCTGCCGTGGGCGGATTGCGATTGGAATGCCCGCCGTGAGCACCAGACGTGAACTCCAGACTACAGCCTGGGGAATGCCTTCACGTCCCCGACCAGATCTGGCGAGCCGGGCAGTTCAGTCCTGCGTAAATGCCTTACGTGAACTTCTTGATTTGGCGGACGCAGGCAGTAGTGTACCCGGCGGCGGAGGGGGCGGGTAACTGACGGAGCGGGGATCGTCGGTATGCCTTGCCGATCGCCGAACGGAAAAAAGATGGCGACGAGGCCGCCATCGTCATGGCGCGGCGCAGCGTATGGGACTGGGACAAGCCCCGAATCATTCCCGTGTATGACCGACTCGCCGCGGCGGATCAGCGAGAAGGGCTCGGAGGGGTGGCCGATCAGCAGTTGGCCGGGTTCATGGAAGCGACGGGCGGCGAGGGGGCACCATCGGCGGCGCGAGGCAGCATGCCATGCGGCGAAAAGGCGCTCACGCCATCGGTCTAAGACTGGGCAAGGGAACGGAGAAAATGGCCGACGTGTTTTCGCATGCGATGATTGGTGTCCCACCCGGGGCGCTTGTGTCAGGAATCGGCGAACCGATCCGCCAGTCGGCACCGGGGGGACGTCTTCGCTGGTGTAGGGAGGTGGAAGCACAGAAGTCTCCTCCGACGACCGACCGTGTGACGCTCGGCCGTGGCTGAAGAGCATGTGTGCACGTTTCGGGTGGAGACGGGCATGAGCACAACCGCCGCTGTTGCTCGCCGTCGCCCGGCTGAGCCGCAACAGGTCGCCGAACAACCCGGATCGGCGTCGTCGCCGCGGGCGTCGTGGCGACTGTTATGCTGCTTCCGGCCGCCGCGATCGCCGGCGGGCCGAGCCGGATCGGCACCGGACGCCCTCTCGCCCCCCCCCGAGGACTCGACTGATCCCATGGCCCCGCTGCACCGCGTCACCAAGCTGATCGATTTCTGCTACGGCCACCGGCTCATGAATTACGACGGCAAGTGCCGTCACCTGCACGGGCACAACGGGCGGCTCGAGGTCGACCTGGAATCGCACGAGCTCGACAGGCTCGGCATGGTGCTCGATTTCGGCGTCGTGCGGGACGTGATCCGCACATGGGTGGACGACAACCTCGACCACCGCATGCTGCTGTGCCGCTCCGACCCGCTCGTGCGGGTGCTGGAGCCGCTGGGCGAGCCGCTGTTCCTGATGGACGAGAATCCGACCGCCGAGAACATCGCCAGGCTGGTGTATCGCCAGGCCGCCTCCAAAGGGCTGCCGATCGTGGAGATCCGGCTGTGGGAATCCCCCAGCAGCTGCGCGACCTACCGGGAATGATCGCGGGAATCCGTGCCGCGCGGGCCGCGGCGGCGCTGCGGTCGGTGATCAGAAATCGAACTGGTCGATGTTGTCCTTGGTGAACGTGAACGGCGTGCCCAGGAGGATGTTGTCCCCCTCGATGCCGACGGTACCCAGCCGGCCGGCCTCGATGGCGGTCGCCCCCGGCGCGAGCCCGCCCTTCATCAGCGCATCGGCCGCGAGGACCGTCAGGTAGCCGAGGTCGGCGGTCTTCCAGAGGATGATGCAGTCGGTGACCCCCTCGTGGACGAACCGCTTGTTCATGTTGGGCAGGCTCAGACCGAGCACCTTCACGTCGGTGCGGCCCGACTGCTTCACCGCCTCCGCCGCGCCCGGCGGGGCGGGGGAGCAGATCCCCATGATCACGCGCACGGCGGGATGGGCGGTGAGGATCGCGGTCGTCTCGTCGAAGGCCTTCTTCTGCAGGTCGTCGCAGGGCCGCAACGCCACCATCCGGATGCCGGGATACTTCTCCGCCCGCCGCTTCTCGATCTCCTTCTGCCAGTCGATCATGTTCCCGGCGGTGAGCGAGGCCGTGATGATCGCGAACTCCCCGGTGCCGCCGAGAATCCGGGCCGCGTTGTCCATGAGGGTCTCGCCGATCCCGCGCGGCGTGGCCTGGTTCACGAAGAACGACCGGGCGTCGGGCTCGGCGTCGGCATCCCAGGTGAGCACCTTGATCCCGCGGCTTTGCGCCTTGCGCAGCACGGTCGAGATCCCCACGCGGTTCTCGACCGCCACGGCGATCACGTCGACGCCGCGCGTGATCCAGTTGTCGATCACCTCGTTCTGCTTGGCCGGGTCGGGATCGGTCGGGCCGTCCCAGATCAGGTCGACGCCCAGCTCACGGGCGGCCTCCTCGGCGCCCTTGCGGCAGGCCACGAAGTAGGCGTTGCCCTTGCTCTTGGGCATCATCGCCACCGTCACCCGGCGGCCGGGCCGCGGCGCGGATCGGGCGGGAGCAGGCCGGGCCGTGGCGGAATCCCGACCCTCGCCGGCCGGGGTGGCGGCGTCTCGCGACGCGAGCTCCCGGACGACCGCGCGGGCAAGCAGCCAATTGCTCGCGGCGATCAGCCCGGCGGCGAGCAGGATCACGCCCGCGAGCACCGCGATCTGCGAGTTCTTCACGTTCAGCTCCTCGGAGGATGAAGGATGGACCGGGGTGGAGGACGAGCCGCCGGCGGTGCCGAGCCGGCCCTGCGACCGCAGCCGGTCGAGCCCCAGGGCGGTGAGCAGCAGGGCCCCCGTGAGGATGCCGGCCAGCTCCGCGGGCAGGTCGGAGAGACGCAGCCCGTTCTGGAGGATGGCGATCGTGAACAGCCCCAGGAGTGTGCCGAGAATACTCCCCCTGCCGCCGAAGATCGACGTGCCGCCGAGCACGACGGCCGTGATCGCCAGCAGCTCGTACCCGGTGCCCGCGTCGGCCTTGGCCTGGCCGAGGTGGGCCACGTAGATGATGGCCGCGAGGCTGGCGACGCAGCCGGAGAGCAGGTAGACGAGCCCGATCCGGCGGTCGACGGGAATCCCCGCGTGCCGCGCCCCCTCGGCCGAGAAGCCGATCGCGAACAGCGCCCGGCCGATCGTCGTGCGATGCACCAGCAGCCAGAAGAAGAGGGCCACCGCGAGGAAGATCGGCAGCTGCGGAGGCAGCACGCCGCCGAGATATCCCTGCCCCAGGAAGAGGAACTTTCCGGGAAACCGCGTGAAGTTGTCCACGCCGCCGGTGATCCCCTCCGCGAGCCCGCGAAACAGCGAGAACGAGCCCAGCGTCACGATCAGCGGGGGCATGCGGAGCCGCGTGATGAGCCCGCCGTTCAAGGCTCCCGCGGCCGCGCCGAGCAGCAGCACGGCGGGGATCGCCAGGCCTATGGGGCAGCCCGCGTCCCGCCAGAGCTTGCCGAAGAGCACGGCCGAGAGCCCCATCAGCGATCCCACCGAGAGGTCGATGCCGCCGGTGATGATCACGGGCGTCATCGCCAGGGCCAGCAGGCCGATCTCCACGCTGAGCCGCGCGATCTCGAACGCGTTGTCGCGGGTGGCGAAGTTCGTGCCAGTGCAGGCGAAGACCGCGACCTCCAGCAGCAGCAGGACCGCCAGCCCGACCTGGGACGCGCCGGGCAGGTGCACCGACCGCGATCGCTCGTGCGCCGCCGCCGCGCGGGAGTGCCTGGCTGCCATCACCGCCTCCTCCCCTCGATGGCATCGGTGGCCACGGCTGTGAGGATGATCAGCCCTTGGATGGCCTTCTCCCACTGCGGCTCCGCGTTCAGGAAGACGAGCGCCGGCCCGATCGTTCCCAGCAGGGCGACCCCGATCAGGGTGCCGGCCAGCGTGCCGCGTCCGCCCGAGATCGCGGTGCCGCCGACGACCGCCGCCGCGATCGCCTGGAGTTCGAGGCCGGCGCCGGAATTGGGATCGACCACGCCGAACTGGATCGCGTTCAAAAGCGAGGCCAGACCGGTGATCGCCCCCATGCCCACGAAGATCAGGAACACGACCAGCCGGGGCCGCATCCCGGCCAGCCGCGCCGCCTCGGCGTCCGATCCGACGGCGTAGACCGCCCGGCCGCCCGCCAGAAACCGCAGGCACCACGCCGCCGCCAGGAAGAACGCCGCGGCGACGAGGATGACCGTCCACTGGCCCGCCTGCTGGCCGAGGCCGAACCACTGAAAATCACCGGGCAGCCCCAGCACGAACTCCCCCTCGCGCAGCCAGCGGAGCGTCTCGCGGAAGATCGCCATCGTGGCCAGCGTGACGACGATCGACGGCAGGCCGAGCGTTGAGACCAGCGCTCCGTTGCAGGCACCCATGGCCGCGCCCGCCGCCACCGTGCCGGCCGCGACCAGGGGCATGGGCCAGCCCGCCTTCGCCAGGAGGCCCGCGATCACGCCGCAGACCGAGAACTGGGAGCCGACCGAGATGTCGATCTGCCGCGCGACGATCACGAGGGTCATCCCCACGGCGACGATCAGCACCGTGGACTTCGCCACCAGCAGGCCGCGCAGGTAGTCGGGCTTGAAAAACTGCGGTGCGAGCACCGCGAGCACTCCCAGCAGCACGGCATAGGCCAGCGCCACCGACCACTCGCGCAGGTGCCGGCTGCCGAATCCCAGGCCGCTCATGATGCGGCCTCTCGCGCAGCCGGCCCGGGTGGCCGGCGTCGCTCGGTACGTTGGTCAGCATGCGGAGCGTGGCCCAGCGCCAGCGCCAGGATCGACTCCTGCGTGGCCGCGGCCCGGTCGATCACGCCCACGACACTTCCGGCGTGCATCACGGCGATCCGGTCGCTCATGCCGAGAATCTCGGGCAGCTCCGAGGAGATCATCACGATCGCCAGGCCCCGGGCCGCGAGGTCGCCCATGAGCCGGTGGATCTCGGCCTTCGCGCCGACGTCGATCCCCTGCGTCGGTTCGTCGAGGATCAGCACCTTCGGGGCGGTCGCCAGCCACCGCGCGAGCGCCACCTTCTGCTGGTTCCCTCCCGACAGGCTGCCGACGGCCGTCGTGATCGACGGGGTCTTCACCCCCAGCCGGTCGACGTACTCGGACGCCAGTGCCGCCTCCCTGCCGAAGTCGAGCCATCCCCACGAGCTGATCGTTCGCAGGACGGCCAGCGTCGCGTTGTCGGCCACCGACATCTCCAGGATCACGCCGTGGCGACGGCGGTCCTCGGGCACGTAGGCGATCCCGTGGGCCACGGCGTCGGCGGGGCTGCGCACGTCGATCGGCCGGCCGTCGAGCCGCACCTCGCCCGCGTCTTTCGGCGCGAGCCCGAACAGGAGCCGCGCCGCCTCCGTGCGGCCCGCCCCGATGAGGCCGGCCAGGCCGAGGATCTCGCCCGCCCGCACGTCGAAGCTGACGTCACTGATGCCCTCCGCCCGGCTGCGCAGGGCCCGCACCTCGAGGCGGGTGGCGCCCCGCTCGACCGGCCGCTTCGGGAACACGGCGGAGATCTCGCGGCCGACCATCATCCGGATCAGCTCCGCCCGGTCCACGCGCGACATCGGATGCGTGCCGACGAGCGTCCCGTCCCGCAGGGCCGTCACCCGGTCGGCCACCTGCGGCAGCTCCTCGAGCCGATGCGAGATGTAGATGATCCCCACCCCGTCGGCCCGCAGCTCGCGGATGACGCGGAAGAGATTCTCCACCTCCTGCTCGCTCAGCGACGCCGTGGGCTCGTCCATGATCAGGATCCGGGCGTCGGCACCGATCGCCCGGGCGATCTCCACGAGCTGCTGCTCGGGCATCGTCAACCGGCGGACCTCGGTCTCGGGATCGATCCGCGCGCCGATCCGGGCGAGCAGCGCGCGGGCCTGGCTCCGCCGCCTCCCCCAGCGGACCCGCCGCCAGGCCCCCTCGGGCTCCAGTCCCAGGGCGATGTTCTCCGTGACCGACAGGTCCGGGAACAGGGCCGGCTGCTGGTAGATCGCGCGGATCCCCAGCGCGCGCGACTTCGCGGGATCGTTGACCGCCAGCGGCACGCCGTCCACCTCGATCGTGCCCTCGTCGGGCACGACGGCCCCGGTGATCGTCTTGATCAGCGTCGACTTGCCGGCGCCGTTTTCGCCGACGAGCGCATGGACCTCGCCCGCCGCCAGGTCGAACGACACCCCGCGCAGGGCGTGCAAGCCCTGGTAGGACTTGGAGATGTGGGTGAGCTTCAATAGCGCGGTCACGATCGGCACTCCCGCGTCAGGATCGAAGCGAGAGCACGTCGCGCTCGTGCCGTCGAATCGGCTCCAGCCAGCCCGTGCCGGTCGGGACGCCGTGCCGCGCGCACCAGTGGTCCCAGATCGCGCCGTGCGGGAGCGACTTCGCCTCCTCGAGCCACGCCAGGCGGGCGGTGTGGTCGCCGCGGTCCTCCGCGTCCCGCAGCAGCGCGATCGGCTCGAGGAACGCGAGCAGGAGCGCCTTGAGGAACGCCCGGGCGCCGACGACCCACGCCGCCACGCGGTTGATGCTGGCGTCGAAGAAGTCGAGGCCGAGGTGGACGCGGCCGAGGTAGTCGCCCCGCACCAGCTCCTGGGCGATCGCCTGGAGCTCGTCGGAGAGCGTCACCACGTGGTCGCTGTCCCAGCGGATCCCCCGGCTCACGTGCAGGAGCATCCGCTCCAGGAACCCGAGCACCGCCGAGATCTTGTCCGACACGACCTCCGTCGGGTGATAGTGGCCCGTGTCGAGGCACGGCAGCACGCCCCGCGAGAGGGCGTAGCCCAGATAGAACTCCTGCGAGCCCACGACGTAGCTCTCCGAGCCCAGCCCGAAGAGCTTCCCCTCCACCGCGTCGAGGTTGAGCCGGCGGTCGAGTGGCTCCGCGAAGACGGCGTCGAGCGACTCGCACAGCCGCAGCCGCGGCCCCTTCCTGTCCACCGGCGAGTCCTTCATCCCGTCGGGAATCCAGACGTTGGTCACGCACGGCGTGCCGAGCGCCTCGCCGAACGCCGCCCCGATCCGGCGGCACGCCCGCCCGTGATCGATCCAGAAGCGGCGGATGGCGGGGTCCGGATGCGAGAGCGTGAGGCCGTCGGCGGCGAGGGGGTGCGCGAAGAACGTGGGATTGAAGTCGAGCCCCATCCGCCGCGACCGTGCCCAGTCGATCCAGCGGCCGAATCCCTCCACGGTGACGGCATCCCGGTCCACCGTGCGGCCGGCGTGTTCCGCGTAGCTGGCATGGAGGTTCAGCCGGTGCCGTCCCGGGATCAGCGACAGCGCCAGGTCGAGGTCGGACCGCAGCTCGTCGGCCGTGCGCGGCCGGCCCGGATACCCGCCGGTGACCGCCAGCCCGCCGCCGATCTCCCGGCCGCGGCCCTCGAAGCCCCGGACGTCGTCCCCCTGCCAGCAGTGGAGCGAGATCGCCACCGCGCCGAGACGCTCCAGCGCGCGTGCGGCATCGACGCCCCATTCGGCGTAGTGCTCGCAGGCGATTCCGTACCGGCGGTCGATCGCGTCGTCGCGGTCGGCGGAGGAAGACATCGGTGAATCCGTCGGTCGGCTCGTGGGGATGGTCGCCGGGACCCCAGCGTAGTCCGGGAAACCTCCGTTTCACCATGGCCCTTTCACGATGGCATGGTGCCGCGCTCCCGGCTGCAGGCCGCCGCCGGCTGTGCGGCCGGCCGGGAGCGTCGCCAGTCCCCGGCCGCGCGGCGCCGCCGGTGTAGACTCCGCTCCACGTTGGCCGCCTCACGAACGGCCCATGCCACACGGCGACACGAGGGACGCCATGACCCTGATGACCACGGCCACCACGAGTCCGTCGAGCCCGGCGAGCCGGGCGCCGCAGCGGCGCACCAACGCGACGCGACGGTCGTGGAGGTCGCCCGCGAGGATCCGGCCACGGGCGGTCGTCGGCGTGGTTCGTGTCGCCGCCGCCGGCTGCCTGCTGCTCCTCCTCGCGGCGCGGGCGGCAGCCGCGCCGCTGCTCGCCGGCGTCGGCCGCGTCGAGATCACCGACCGCGAGGCCGGACCGGTCAACGACCCCGCCTTCGCGCGGGCGCTCGTGCTGCGGTCCGGCGACACGACGGCCGTGCTCGTCACCGTCGACGCCGTCGCCATCGGCGGCATCGGCCGCATCCCCGACACGTTCCTCGGCCGCGTGCGGGCGCGGCTCCAGGCCGATCTCGGCATCCCGCCGGGACACGTGATCGTCAACGCGAGCCACTGCCATGCCGCCGTGCGCGCCGACGTGCACGAGCTCACCGTGCAGGCCGTGAAGGAGGCCGCGCGAACGCTCGCCCCCGTGCGGGCCGGCGCGGGCGCGGGCCACGAGAGCCGCATCAGCGAGAACCGCCGCCTGAAGCTCAGGGACGGCAGCGAAGCCGACATGCGGCGGGCCTACCCGCTGCCCCCCGACCGCGAGATCGCCGCCGTCGGTCCGATCGATCCGCAGATCGGCATCCTCAGGCTCGACCGGCTCGACGGCCGGCCGCTCGCCGTCGTCTCCGTCTTCGCCTGCCACCCGATCATGAATCCGCCGAGCAGGGGCAGCTCCGCCGACTTCCCCGGCGTCGCCGCGACCGTCGTCGAGGCGGCGCTTGGCGACGGGGCGACGGCGTTCTTCGTGCAGGGGTGCGGCGGCGACATCAACCCGATCCGCTACAAGGAGACCGGCAGGCCCGCCGACGCCGAGCCCCTCGGCGAGATGTTCGCGGGAAGCGTCCTCGCCGCTGCCCGCCGGATCGACGCGCGGCCAGACGCAGCGCTCGTGGCGACGAACGACACGGTCCGCCTCCCCCGCGCCACCGACTACGAACCGCGGATCGCCCGCATCGAGGCCGAACGGCAGACGCTGGTCGACTCTTTCCGGCCCGTGAGCGTGAACTTCAAGGCGTTCCTGCCGCTCGCCATCGAGCAGGGGCTTTCGTCCGACAGGCCCTCGCATGCCGCGCAGGCCTACCTGCACGACGAATCGCTCGCACGCACGCCGCTGGCCCGGCACGACGCAGACAACCGCAGGCTCGTGGCCGATTACCTGCACAACGTGGAGTCGATGGAACGGCTCGTCCGGCTCAACGCCAACCTCGCGCTCCTGCGGAAGAACCTCGCGCTCACGAAGGCGGCCGGCGGCGACACGCTCGACGCGGAGGTCTGCGGCCTGCGGGTCGGCGACTTCCGGCTCGTGACGTTTCCTGGCGAGCTTTCCGTCCAGGTCGGTCTCGCGATCAAGGAGGCCGCCGGCCGGCCGCACGCCTTCGTCGCCGGCTACACCAACGGCTACATCTACTACACGCCGACGGCCGAGCAGCGCAGGAACACCGGCTTCGCCCAGGAAGACTGCGACACGCTCGTCGCCCCCGAGTGGCAGGCGATCTTCGAGGCGAAGGCGGTGGCCGTCCTGCAGGGCCTCTGAGCTGTCGAGCAGACGATCTTCGCGAGGTGGCGTGGTCCGGGGCTGCCCGTGCCCTCTCGTCGGACGTTCGCTCCGGCCATCGAGGCCTTCGCTCACTGCAGTAGACGCTGCGTTCGCACTCCTTGCTCCGCTTGCTTCCACAGCCCGCTCGAGGGCACGGGCAGCCCCTCCCGTGTGCGTGGCTCATGGAGGTCATGAGAGGATCGTGCGTGAGCCGATGGAGCCGGCCTGTCCGTACTGGAAATCGTTCGGCGGCTGCGGCAGACTGTTTTCCGAGGGCGGATGGCGTCCCGGACGGCCGTGGATGTGACGTCCCGGACAGTCCGCCCGACGCGAGGCTCACAGGTGCCGTCGATGAAAGCCATCCGCCGGTTCATGTCGGCCGCTCGATTCGCCCCGGTGGTCGCGGCGGCGATCGCCGGCGTGGCGTGCAGTGGCGTCCTCGGGGCCCCCGCCGCCGGGATCGCCGCACCGGCGACGCTCCGCGTGCCCGGCACCTGGAACGAGCAGGCGCCGGCGCTTGCCGGCTACGACGGCTTCGCCTGGTACCGGGCGAATCTCACCGTGCCCCCCGACTGGCTCTCCGGCCAGCTCACGCTCTACGTCGAAAAGATCGACAACGCGTCGGAAACGTTCTTCAACGGCGTGAAGATCGGCGTCGCGGGAAAGCTGCCGCCGCACTACGAAAGCGGCCTGGCCGACAGCGAGCACCGCTACCTCGTGCCGCCCGAGATCGTGAGGCGGGACGGCCCCAACCTCGTTGCCATCCGCGTCTACGACCACGACGGCAATGCCGGCTTCAAGGGGATGGCCCCGCACCTGTTCGGCGGCGACAAGAAGGCCGTGTCGATGGAGGGGGAGTGGCAGTTTCGGCTCGGCGACGACCCGGCCTGGGCGCGAGAGACGCTCGACGGTGTCGCGGCCTACGCGACGATCGGGCCCGCGCCCGCGCTCGGCCGGTTCGCCACGCTCATCCGCCGCAAGCCGCAGGACAAGGCCCTCTCGCCGCAGGAATCGCTCGCCCGCTTCACGCTGCCCGACGACCTCGCCGTCGACCTCGTGCTCGCCGAGCCGACGATCACGCAGCCGCTCTTCCTCGACTTCGACGCCCGCGGCCGGCTCTGGGTGCTCGAATACCGCCAGTACCCGGAGCCCGCGGGCCTCACGCTCCTGAGCAAGGACGCCTACTGGCGGGCGGCCTACGACAAGGTGCCGCTGCCGCCGCCGCACGGCGTCAGGGGGGCCGACCGGATCACCATCCACGAAGACACCGACGGCGACGGCAGCTTCGACGCGCACACTACGTTCCTCGACGGGCTGAACATCGCCACCTCCTTCGCCCAGGCCCGTGGCGGCGTCTACGTCCTGAATCCCCCCTACCTGCTCTTCTATCGCGACGCCAATGGCGACGACGCGCCCGACGGCGACCCCGAGGTGGTTCTCGAGGGGTTCGGGATCGAAGACACGCACTCGGTCGTCAACAGCCTGCGCTGGGGTCCCGACGGCTGGCTCTACGCCGCACAGGGCAGCACCGTCACCGCCGCCGTCCGCACGCCCGGCGAGAAGGCCGTCGTCCACTCGCAGGGGCAGAATATCTGGCGCTACCACCCGCCGAGCCGCACCTACGAGATCTTCGCCGAAGGGGGCGGCAACGCCTTCGGTGTGGAGTTCGACGGCGAGGGGCGGATCTTCAGCGGTCACAACGGCGGCAACACCCGGGGCTTCCACTACATGCAGGGAGCCTTCCTGCAGAAGGGTTTCGGCAAGCATGGCCCGCTCTCGAACCCGTTCGCCTTCGGCTACTTCCCCCAGATGGACCACGGCGATTACACGCGGTTCACGCATTCGTTCGTCATCTACGAGGGGGACGCGCTGCCCGAGCGATACCGCGGCCGCCTGCTCGCCGCCAACCCGATGTCGAACCACGTCATCGTGAGCGACCGCACCGCGGTCGCCAGCACGTTCCGCACGAGGGACGCGGGCTTCGCGATCGAGTCGGACGACGCCTGGTTCCGGCCGGTCGACGTCGAGGACGGCCCCGACGGCGCGGTCTACGTCGCCGACTGGTACGACGGCCAGCTCGCCCACACAGCCAACTACCAGGGCGGCATCGACCGCGACCACGGCCGCATCTACCGGATCCGGGCCCGTGCGCCCGCCGCCGGCGCCCGCACGAGCACCCGCGTCGATCTCGTGCACGCATCGTCGGCCGACCTCGTCGCCCTGCTCGAGCATCCCAACCGCTGGCAGCGGCAGGAGGCCGTCGTGCAGATCGGCCAGCGCGGCGTCGATCCCGTGCTGGCGACGACGCTCGCCGGCCGGCTCGCCGACCAGTCGCGACAGTACGCCGTCGAGACGCTCTGGGCGCTGGCCGCAGCGGGCGGGCTCGACGAGGCGTCCGTGATGGCGGCCGTTCATCATCCGCGGCCCGAGGTGCGGAGCTGGGCATGGCGGCTCTGGTTCGATCACCACGACCGGGTCGACGGCCCGCTGGCCGACCCGCTCCTCGCGGCCGCGCGATCCGAGCAGGACGCCGGCGTCCTCTGCCAGATCGCCTCGTCGACGAGGCGGATCGCCTCCGCCGCCCGGGCGCTGGAGCTTTTGCGGCCGGTCGCATCCGGCCCCGGTCGCGACGAAGACCCGCGGCTGCCGCTGCTCGTCTGGTGGGCGATCGAGGCGAAGCTTTCCGCCGACCGCGACGCGGTGCTCGCGTGGTTCGCCGACAAGGATCTCTGGGCCGAGCCGCTCGTGGCGCGGGAGATCCTGCCGCGGCTCATGCGCCGGTTCGCCGCGACCGGCCAGCGGGCCGATCTGGGCGTGTGCGCCCGGCTGCTGGCGCTGTCGCCGTCGCCCGAGGCGACGGCCGCCCTGATGCGCGGTTTCGAGGAGGCAGCCCAGGGCCGCAGCCTGGCGAACGTGCCGCCCGAGCTGCTCGCGGCGCTCGCGTCGGCCGGGGGCGGTTCGCTCGCGCTCAAGGTGCGGCGGGGGGATGCGTCGGCCCTGGCCGAGGCGGTGGGGATCGCGGGCGACGAGCGGGCGGCCGTGGCCAAGCGGGTCGAATGCATCCGGCTGCTCGCCGAGGTCCGCCACGCGGCGGCCCCGGAGCTCCTGCTCGACCTGGTCGACACCACCCGCGACGACGCCGTGCGCGTGGCGGCGCTCGAATCGCTCGGCGGCTTCGGCGACGCCCGCGTGCCCGCCCGCGTGCTCGCCGGCTACCCGCGGTGGACGGCCGACGTCCGCGACGTGGCACAGGCCCTGCTCGTCACGAGACGCGAGTGGGCGCGGGCGCTGCTCGAGGCGGTGGACACGGGCGCCATCGCCGCCGGCACGATTCCCGTGGAGACGGTCCGCAAGGCGACGATGTTTCGCGACGAGCGGATCGCCGAGATCGTCCGCGGCCGCTGGGAGAACGTCGAGGGAGCGTCGACCGCGCAGATGCAGACGGAACTCGAGCGGCTCTCGGCCGTGCTGGCGGCCGGCGGCGGCGATCCCTACGTCGGCAAGAAGCTCTACGCCCAGACCTGCGGCAAGTGCCACCTGCTGCACGCCACGGGCGGGAACGTCGGGCCCGATCTCACCGCGTTCAAGCGGGACGACGTGCCGCGGCTGCTGGTGAGCATCCTCAATCCGTCGGCGGAGATCCGCGAGGGCTTCGAGACGCACGTGGCCGTGATGGACGACGGCCGTGTCGTGCAGGGCTTGCTCGTGGAGGATGATCCGCAGGTGCTCGTGCTGCGGCAAAGCACGGGGCAGACGGTGGCGCTCGAGCGGGAGGCGATCGAGGAGCGGCGGGTGCTCCCCCGGTCGCTGATGCCGGAGGGACAGCTCGCGCCGCTCTCCGACGCGGACGTCCGCGACCTCTTCGCCTACCTGCGGATGACGCAGCCCATCGTCGACTAACGGTCCGTGGAAAAAGTCATCCATGCCCCCTCCGGTCGCATGGCGACCGACACAGATGGTCCACGAAGTCGACCGCAGGAAACGCCGAGGGTTTCCTGGGTCGACTGCCGCCGCAGCCAGCGGCGTTCGACTGTATCCACGGGCTGCTAAGCCGCGGTGCGGTTCCCCGCCTTGTAGAGATACGGATTCATCGACGGGTCGTTGTACATCTTCATCTGCCGGAAGACCCGCAGCGGACGCTGGCCGGCGAAGATCTCGGCGAGCAGCCGGCCGAGCGCTGCCGTGAGATGATCCCGCTGCATGTCGAGGACCAGCATCCGCGCCGCCGCCTTCTCGCGGTGCTCCTGCGTGGCGTCGGCGCGGTCGATCTGCTCGCGCATGTGGAATCGGCGCAACTGGAGGATCGAGAGCCGGTCGATCGCGGCGCCCGGGGTCTCCGTGGCGGCCGGGGCGTCGACGGCGGTGACGATGCCGCGGCGAGCGAGCTCCTCGATCAGCCAGTCGTCCACCTTCTCGATGCAGTCGTTGCGGGACTGGTTGTAGCGGTCGATGGCCCGCTTCACCTGGGCGATGCGGGCGTCGGTGACGTCGGGCGACCGGGCGATGTCCTCCTCGTGCCAGAGGAGAAAGTTGAACCGGTGCAGGTCGCAGATCCTGCCGCCGAGCCCCTCTTCGGCGTGGGCGGGCTCCACCTCGTGCCAGTGGGCGACGAGATACTCGAGCATCGAGTCGATCGCGGCCACGGCGAGCGGCGGAACGGCGTGGCGGGACGCGGCGGTCGTTGCGATGGTCACGGTGAAGGCTCCGGGGGTGATGTCGACGGCTGGAAAGGCGCGGTGTGCGAGGAGCGAGGAGAGGCGTCAGGCGGCCCGACGGATCACGAGGCAGAGGTTCGATCCGCCGAAGCCGAACGAGTTGCTGGCGGTGACGTGCACGCGGCGGTCACGGGCCGCATGCGGCACGTGGTCGAGCGGACACTCGGGGTCGGGATGATCGAGGTTCACCGTGGGGGGCACCGCCTGCCGGTCGATCGCGGCCAGGCAGGCGACGGCCTCGAAGGCCGCGGCGCCGCTCACCAGATGGCCCGACATGCTCTTCGTCGAGCTCACCGGCACAGCGTCGACGGCCGGGCCGAGCGCGAGTCGGAGGGCGCCGGCCTCCGCCACGTCGCCCACCGGCGTGCCGGCGGCGTGGGCGTTGACGTAGTCGAGCTGGTCGGGTGCGATGCCCGCATCGGCGAGGGCCATGCCGATCGCGCGGGCGGCCTGGGTCGGATCGCTGCAGGGCGTCACCATGTGGGCGGCATCGCTCGACATCCCCACCCCGGCCAGTTCGCCGTAGACGCGGGCGTCGCGGTCGCAGGCGGCCGACCGCCGCTCCAGGACGAGGCACGCGCCCCCCTCGCCCATGACGAAGCCGTCGCGGTCGCGGTCGAAGGGTCGCGAGGCGAGCGCCGGATCGTCGCTGCGTCGGGAGAGGGCGCGGAGGTTGTAGAAGGCGGCCAGGCCGGTCGGGCCGAGCACGTCGCACCCGCCGGCGACGCAGGCATCGACCCAGCCGGCGTGCAGCCAGCCACGGGCGATCGCCAGCGCGTAGCCGCTCGACGCGCAGGCGGCGGCCACCGTCACAGCGGGGCCGTGCAGGTGGAGCAGTTCGGCCACGCGGTGGACGAGCGTGTCGTCGCACCGTGGCTCGAACACCCGGGTGCCGCCCGCGAGAAAATCGCTTTCCCAGATCTTGAGGTGCTCCGCCCCCAGGCCGAGGACGAGGCCGATGCGGAGCCGGCCGCCGGCGGTGTGCAGGCCGGCGTCGACCAGCGCATGCGCCGCCTGACTGGTGCAGAGACGGCCGAACCGGCTCAGGCCGGTGAACGTCGCGTCGTCGATGCCGCAGGACTCGGGCGGAATCGGGATCTCGGTGACCGGTGCCGCGAACTGGCGGCCATCCCGGACCGGCCCGCCCGGATCGATCGCGCGAACGCCGCTGCGGCCGGCCAGCAGACCGTCGGCGATCGCGGCGAAACCGTTGCCGAGCGGCGAGACGGCACCCACGCCGGTGATCACGACAGGTTCGGTGCCCGGAGACGCGACAATCATGCGGCCTCCCTGCGCTGCATCGCGGTGGCGGCGGGAACAAGCCGCAGCTCGCCGACTCCCGGCAGCGCGTGCGACCAGCGGGTGGCGGCGTCGCCGGGCGACTCGAGGCCGGAGAGCGTCGCGGCGAAACGCCGGATGTCGTCGGCGGGGCTGTGTCCCGGCCGCAGCTGTCGTACCGCGGGAGGCCGCGGCGCGACGCGGAGCACGAGCCGGCCGCCGGCTGCGGTGGAAGCGGTGA
>Ga0214917_10000959_pt1 | contig 37812 bp, 32 predicted proteins | sample LL_1208_BB_MetaG_FD_177983 | JGI IMG/M metagenome (GOLD analysis project Ga0214917, IMG submission 177983) | Freshwater microbial communities from Lake Lanier, Atlanta, Georgia, United States - LL_1208_BB | ecosystem: Environmental > Aquatic > Freshwater > Lake | place: USA: Georgia | collected... | reverse complement strand
TGGTGATAGGTCATCGTGCTTCTTCGACTGCCAGGTCAAGGGAAACTGAGAGCCTACCATTGTCTCAGCCACCTCAACACGCTTCAGGAAGTTGCACTTCGAAGTTGAATCCGGGCAATCATAAAAAATATATTTTGCTATTTAACAAACCAAAATACCATGGCTTCATCATCAATTATGCTTTGCATTGCATAAAACGACCATTGCTGAACATGATCCACGCAGTGATTGTTTCAGATTCAGACTGATTGCAGAGGTTTGTCATGAATCCCTTGAGTGCGTGGAATATGAGCCTTGGATACAATTCTTCCGGCGTCTTTAGTTTTTCAATTTCCTATGGCGGCGAAACTTTCAAAGCAAACTTTAGGGCGTCCAAAAGCCTGTTCGACTTCTATACAAAAGCCAAAAAGAAAACGAACCCACCTGCCATATCCGACGCGAATGACTATGTGAAGGTATCCAAAGCATCGAGTTCCGTTCTGGAAACGAAGCGTGGCAACGACCTCGTCTTCGTGATTAACAAAGCCGCATCCATGAACGTCCTTCTCGAGGACGGCAATGATGTTGCCATCGGCGGCATCCTCGCCGATACGATGAATGGCGGCGCAGGCCATGACGTCTTGCTTGGCAACAAAGGAAACGATCTACTCTTTGGCGATGCCGGCAACGATCAGCTTCAAGGCGGCGAAGGACATGACACCTTATCGGGCGGACTCGGACGCGACACACTGAATGGCGGCATTGGCGAAGATCTCCTCGATGCCGGCGGCGGCAACGATGTGTTGACCGGCGGCGACGGTGCCGATGTGTTCAAATTCACATGGGACTTAACCGCCACAGCCGCTGAGGTCGATACAATCACGGATTTCAACTATCAGCCCGGAACGATCTCAAGCGATAAAATAGACTTGACCGCAATCTTGCAGGTCAATCCGAGCACAAGCTATCTATTATTAAATGACGGTAATGGAAAAACGATGATTGGTATTGACACCAACGGACATCCGAGTTTCGAAATGAAAATTCTACTGAAAAATATCGTTTTCGATACCGCCAATGACGCCGCACTACGAGCATTGATCTCCTCTTGAATTCATTGATCGATAGTCGCAATCAATCGCCTCGACGCTAAACGGCGCAACTATTTTTATCGCAGCTTTCGTCAAAGATGCGCCGTCTAGATTTACCGAAGAATTGATCCGATTCATATTTGTTTTTGGTATAACGCCTCACCTATAAACTATTCTATAGCATTATTCTTCGTTTTTTAATTCATTTTTTCAAAATCTATTGAACGCTAGACTAGCCAATACATTTTTTGGCAGAGGCAGCTTTTTCAGCTCAACCAAGACAATATACCAGTAGCGTTGGCGCCTGCGTGCATCGCAATCATATCTCAACCATAGATTAGTTTCATTACCTTGATACCAACTGTAAAACGTAGATGTATCAAAAACGGAGACTTGCCATGAGCAACGAATTACAATCGTTAAATGATCAATTGGTGAGTTCTGGGACATGGCGAACTAACCTCATCCAATACTTCAAACCGAAAATTGCAACCTTTCATATCTCGCGCTATCTAAATGGCGGATCTTACTCGACCAGCGTTCAATCGCCCTACAACTATTGCAGTTACTATATAGACGCAAAAAGAAACACATCGGACGTTTACAATAGGAATCACGTCAACCTAGGCGCTGAAGCGAATCTTGTGCACGTCGGAGCGTTTGGCAATGTCAACGTCTTTACTCGCGGTGGAAATGATTTCCTGATCGCGGTCAACACAAACACAAGGCTCAATGCCCATTTAGGCGCAGGAAAAGATTTTGCCATTGGCGGATGACAGAGCGATACGCTTAGAGGCGAAGACGGCCACGATTTTCTCGACGGTGCTTATGGCGATGACTTGATATATGGCGGTGCGGGAAATGATACGCTCTGTGCAGGACCTGGAAACGACACACTGAACGGTGGCACAGGTAAAGACCGGTTCGTTTTCTTTCCAGACTGGTACGGTGACGGCGTCAGCAACATCGTGATCAACGATTTTACAAAAAATGACATCATCGACTTGATGGCTTTTACAGATCAGCTTGATTTCGCTGTTAACAATGAGATTAGAATTATAAAAGAAAAATATCAAGCCGTAGTCACAATCGACATGGATAACGACAAAGCCCCGGATATCAAAATTCGAATAGAAGGGATGGACCATAACACCTTCAAAGACAACTATACAAAATACATCTTTGCTGGCGTCATTGGCTGACATGAATGGCGCTCTTCGAGCGCCATTCTCATACCATCTCTACCTGCACCACGCCCTGAACGGCCTTCAGGGCGGAGGCGACTTGCGGACTCGCTTTGAATGTTTTGCCAAGACTGATTTCGACTTCACGCCGGCCGCCATCGAGCATCAAGACAACAGAAACTTCGCCATCACCGCGGTCTTTCAGCCGTTCAGCGATCGATTGGATCGGCTTCTCGTCGCGTACATAAATCCGCATAGCGGAGGTCAGTTTCTCGGCAGCTTTATCCAGCGCTTCCGCCGCCCCAATGCGCGCGCGTACATCCTCGCCTTCGACGCTCGCCTGCACAGTCAATACGACAGCACGGCCCGGCTCAAGAAGATCGCGATATTGGTTAAGCCCTTCCGAGAAGATGATCGCCTCGAAATGGCCGGTCTGATCCGAAAGGGAGAATATCCCCATCTTCGAGCCTGATTTGGTGCGGCGCTCCTGCCGGTCAAGCACGGTCGCGGCAACTTTGCCCATCGTCGCACCGGCCTTCACCGATTTTGCAAAATCCGCCCAGCTCTGAACGCGCAACCGCGCCAATACGCCTTGATAATCATCAAGCGGATGGCCCGACAAGAAGAACCCGATTGCATCATATTCACGCTGCAAACGCTCTGCCGCCGCCCATGGCGCATAGGGCGGCACGCGCAATGCTTCAGGCTCACCCAGCGCGCCAAAGATATCGCCCTGCCCTGCTGCACTCTCTTCCTGCGCGCGGTTGGCAGCAGCCAACATCGCATCGAGCGCGGCATGAGCGCGCGCGCGATCGGGTTCGATCTCGTCAAACGCACCCGCTGCGATCAAACTTTCCAGCGTCCGCTTGTTGACGAGGCGCGGATGAATCCGACGCGCAAAATCGCCGATATCTTTGAACGGTCCGGTCTGTCGCGCTTCAACAATGCTCTCGACGGCCTGCCGCCCGACACCCTTAATCGCCGCTAGCGCATAGCGGATCGCGCCCTGATGCACATCGAAAGCAATGCCTGAGCAATTAATCGAAGGCGGCTCCACCTTGATGCCGATGCGCTGCGCTTCGCGGCGGAATTCCGACAGCTTGTCGGTATTGCCCAGATCGAGCGTCATTGAGGCAGCGAGAAACTCGACCGGGTAATTGGCCTTTAAATAGGCCGTCTGATAGGCGACGAGCGCATAGGCGGCCGCATGCGATTTGTTGAATCCGTAATCGGCGAACTTCGCCAGGAGATCGAAAATCTGGTCAGCGATGTTTTTCTCAAGACCGCGCTCGATCGCGCCATCGACGAAGCGCGCCCGTTGCGCATCCATCTCCGCCTTGATCTTCTTGCCCATGGCACGGCGCAGCAAATCGGCCTCGCCGAGCGAATAGCCGGATAGGATCTGCGCAATCTGCATCACCTGCTCTTGATAGATGATGACGCCATGCGTCTCCTTGAGCACAGCTTCCAGTTTCGGGTGAAGATACTCCGCCTCTTCCTGCCCAAGTTTGCGCGCACAGTAAGTGGGAATGTTCGCCATCGGCCCCGGACGATAGAGCGCGACGAGCGCGATAATGTCCTCGAAGCGGTCGGCGCGCATTTCTGCAAGCGCCTTGCGCATGCCAATACTTTCCACCTGAAACACCGCGACCGTCTCGCCGCGCCCCAGCATCTCGAATGTCTTTAGATCGTCGAGCGGTATGGCTGAAAGATCGACATGAATATCGCGATCTTTGAGGAGCTCAACCGCCTTCTGCAAAACGGTGAGTGTCTTGAGACCGAGAAAATCGAATTTCACCAAGCCCGCCGGTTCAACCCATTTCATGTTGAACTGCGTCACCGGCATATCCGACTTTGGATCGCGATAAAGCGGCACGATCTCTTCGAGCGGACGATCGCCGATAACGATCCCCGCCGCGTGAGTCGAAGCGTGGCGGTAGAGGCCTTCGAGTTTCTGCGCGATCTTCAGCATCTCGCCGACCACTGCATCATCCGACGCGGCCTGCTTTAGTTTCGGCTCGCCCTCGATGGCTTGCGCCAATGTAACTGGGTTGGCCGGATTCTGCGGCACGAGCTTCGTTAACTTGTCGACCTGCCCATACGACATCGAAAGGACGCGCCCGACATCGCGCATCACACCGCGCGCCAAAAGCGTACCAAAGGTAATGATCTGCGCCACGCGCCCGCGCCCATAACGCTCCTGCACATAGGCAATGACTTCGTCACGTCGATCCTGACAGAAATCAATGTCGAAATCGGGCATCGAGATACGCTCAGGATTCAAAAACCTTTCAAACAGAAGCCCAAAGCGAAGTGGATCAAGATCGGTGATGGTTGTCGCATAAGCAACGAGCGATCCAGCCCCCGATCCACGACCCGGGCCAACAGGAATTCCTTGCGCCTTCGCCCACCGGATGAAATCAGCGACGATCAGGAAGTAACCGGGAAACTTCATCCGCTCGATCACGCCCAATTCAAAATCGAGGCGGTCGCGATAATCTTGCTCCGTCAGCCCGGGCGCCGGCCCATGCGCGGCAAGGCGCTCGGCAAGCCCTTCTTCGGCCATGGCGCGCAAGGCCACGCCTTCATCGGTGTCGCCTTCGGTGAAACGCGGCAAAATAGGTTTACGCGTGCGCGGACGTATCGCGCATCGCATCGCAATCTCGACGGAATTCGAGGTCGCTTCCGGCAGATCCGCAAACAGCTTCTGCATCGCGGCCCGCGATTTGAAAGCGTGGTCCGGCGTCACCTTGCGCCGATCGGGATCGGTGACGAGGCGGCCTTCTGCAATCGCCAGCAACGCATCATGCGCTGCATGATCTTTGGAATCGGCGAAATAGACCGCATTGGTAGCAACAATCGGAATGTTACTGTCGTAAGCAAGGTCGAGTAGCGCCCCTTCTATGCGGCGCTCTTCATCGAGTTCATGCCTTTGCAATTCGACATAGAGGCGATCATCGAAGACTTCAAACAAGGTTGCAAGCCGATCGCGCGCGAGATCGCGCTGGCCATCACGCAAGGCGCGGTCGATCATCCCATCCGGCCCGCCACTGAGGCAGATTAGGCCGCCATTCAATTCCAGAACTTTTGCCAATGGCACATGCGGCGGCTCCCCCGGCGGCACATCGACATACGCCATCGACCCAAGGCGCATGAGATTGGCATAGCCTTCTTCGGTCGCAGCCAAAAGCAACAGCGAAGGCCTTGCATGACGCACCAACTGGCGCGGATTAGGCAGATGATCGCCAGGTTCAACGGAGAGTGTGATGCCGACGATGGGCTGAATTCCCGCTCCCGCCATCTTTTCGGAAAATTCGAGTGCACCGAACAGATTATTCGTATCCGTCAGCGCCAGCGCGGGCATCTGGTCTTTCAGTGCAAGCTTTTTCAACTCGTCGATCTTCAGCGCACCTTCGAGCAACGAGAAAGACGAATGAACGTTGAGATGAACGAAACCGACCTCGCTCAGAATGCGCGCCATCGCCCTCTCCTTACGCGAGTTCGACGACGAGGCCGTCGACGATTGTAACGCGTCGGTCCATTCGTCCTGCCAATTCGAGATTATGCGTCGCCACGATGGCAGCGAGCCCTGAGACGCGTACCAACGTCATCAGGGTTTCGAACACATGGCCGGATGTTTTCGGATCGAGATTGCCTGTCGGTTCGTCGGCCAGCAAAAGTCCCGGGCCATTTGCAACGGCACGCGCAATCGCCACACGTTGTTGCTCGCCGCCCGACAATTCGCTCGGCCGATGTGTCAGCCGCTCGCCGAGACCGAGATAACTCAACAATTCCGTGCCACGCTTGGATGCCTCCGCTTTGGTCAGCCCGCGAATGAGTTGTGGCAGCATCACATTTTCGAGCGCCGTGAATTCGGGGAGCAAATGATGCGATTGGTAGATGAACCCGATCGCCAGACGACGCAGACGCGTGCGCGCTTCGTCATCGAGGTCGACCGTCGCCTGCGCATTGACATAGACTTCACCGGCGTCGGGCTTTTCGAGAAGACCCGCAATTTGCAAAAGCGTCGATTTCCCCGAACCTGACGGCGCAATCAACGCTACCGACTGGCCCGGCCAGATGGCAAGGTCGGCTCCACGCAGAACCTGCAATTCACGTTCGGCATCGTGGAAGCGACGCTCAATCTTGGCGCAATAAAGAACAGGATCGGGTATCGCCTCACTCATAACGCAAGGCCTCCACCGGATCGAGCTTTGCCGCACGCCAAGCGGGATAGAGTGTTGCGAGTAGTGAGAGAACAAGTGCCATCGTGACGACAACGGCGACTTCACGCGGATCGACGACAGATGGTAACCGGCTCAAAAAATAGAATTCAGCCGGAAACAGATTTGTATTCGTCATACGCGAAATGAAGGAGCGGATCGATTCAACGTTAAGGCTGATAAGGAGACCGAGCAAAAAGCCAGCCAGCGTTCCCGCAACGCCAATGGCAGCCCCTGTAATCAGGAACACGCGCATGATGGCCCCTTTCGTCGCACCCATGGTGCGCAGAATGGCAATGTCGTTGCTCTTATCCTTCACCAGCATGATGAGGCCGGAAATGATATTCATCGCCGCGACCAGCACAATCAAGGTGAGGATCAAAAACATCACATTGCGCTCGACCTCAAGCACGCCAAAAAAAGTACGATTTCGCATCCGCCAATCGGTGACAAGGATCGGCCGCTCAATATTGGCATCAATCGCGGCTTTGGCTGGATCGATCCGGTCGGCATTGTCGAGAAAGACCTCGACAACATTCACGTCGCCATCGCGGTTAAAATAAGCCTGCGCCTCAATAAGCGGCATATAGACGAAGGCGGAATCGAATTCCGACATTCCCACTTCGTAAACAGCAATCACCGGGTAGGATTTGATCCGCGGCGTCGTGCCGAATGGAGTCTGCGCGCCGCGCGGTGCCGTCAATGTAATGGAGTCGCCCGGTCGAATGAAAAGATTTTCCGCGAGACGCCGACCGATGGCAACGCCGCCACGATTGTCGAAATCGTCGAGCGAACCGGCGCGGATATTATTGGCGATCGAAGGAATGCGTTCAATGTCTTTGCCGCGGACCCCACGCACTAAAACCCCGCCAGCATTGGCAGGAGACGACGCGAGCGCCTGGCCTTCCACCATGGGGAATGCCAATTTCACGCCAGGAATCCTGTTCAAAACATCAGTGATTTCGGCATAATCGGTCATCGGCTTATCGATGCCGGCAACGAAGATATGACCGTTGATGCCAACGATCTTGTCGAGCAATTCCTTGCGGAAACCATTCATCACCGAAAGAACGATGATGAGCGTGGCCACACCCAACATGATCCCAATGAAGGAGAAACCAGCAATGACAGAAATAAATCCTTCGCGGCGGCGTGCGCGCAAATAGCGAAAAGCCACCATCCACTCGAAGAGCGAGAAGGGTCTTGTTCCCGTCGGGACTTCCTGCGCCATCGAGCGCCTACCCTCTCATCTCACGCGGACAAAATGGCCACGGCATCTTCCAAAGATACGAGTTGCCGCGAACCGTCGGTCCGGCGCTTCAACTCAATCTTCCCTTCGGCAAGGCCTTTGGGTCCGACCACGGCCTGCCATGGCAGCCCGATTAGATCGGCAGTCGCGAATTTGGCACCCGGACGGTCGTCCGTGTCGTCATAGAGCACGTCGATCCCGCGCGCTTCGAGCGCATGGTAAAGCGTTTCGCAAGCAGCATCCGTCGCCTGATCGCCAACCTTCAGATTGAGTATGCCGACCTTGAACGGGGCAATCGCCTCCGGCCAGATAATGCCGCCATCGTCATGGCTGGCTTCGATCACAGCCGCGATCAAGCGCGATGGGCCAATCCCGTAAGAGCCCATATGCACAGGTACATCCTGTCCATCCGGACCTTTGACGACAGCATTCATCGGCTGAGAATATTTTGTTCCGAAATAGAAGATATGGCCGACCTCAATGCCGCGTGCCGACACACGATCATCGGCTGGCAATGTATCGAATGCGGCTGCGTCATGCATTTCAGACGTCGCTGCATAAGGCGTGGTCCATTTCTTCACGATCGATTCAAGGCCCGCAACATCATCGAAATTCGTATCGGCTGTCGGCACCTGATAATCGAGAAAGGCTTTGTCGCAGAACACTTCGCTTTCGCCTGTGGAAGCGAGGATGATGAATTCATGGCTCATGTCGCCGCCAATCGGTCCGCTTTCCGCCCGCATCGGAATCGCGGTGAGGCCGAGACGATGGAACGTGCGCAAAAAAGCCACGAACATTTTGTTATAAGAATGGCGCGCGCCCGCCTGATCGATGTCGAACGAATAAGCATCCTTCATCAGAAATTCCCGCGACCGCATCACACCAAAGCGCGGCCGCACCTCATCGCGGAATTTCCATTGGATGTGATATAGGTTAAGCGGCACGTCCTTATAAGATTTCACATAGGCACGGAAGATGTCCGTAATCATTTCCTCATTCGTCGGCCCGTAGAGCATGTCGCGCTCGTGCCTGTCCTTGATACGCAGCATTTCCTTGCCATACGCATCGTATCGCCCACTCTCGCGCCACAGCTCGGCGGATTGGATGGTCGGCATCAAGAGCTCGATCGCTCCGGAACGGTTCTGTTCTTCGCGGATGATCGCATTCACCTTGTCGAGAACCCGCAGGCCGAGCGGCAGCCAAGAATAGGATCCCGCCGCCTGCTGGCGGATCAGGCCGGCGCGCAGCATAAGCCGGTGTGAAACAATCTCGGCTTCCTTGGGTGTTTCACGGAGAATGGGCAAAAAGTAGCGAGACAGGCGCATGGAATCACCGGAGAATCATGGCGGCCAGCCCGTGCCAGCCTTCTGCTCCATCAAACGCATCGAAGGCCAAAAAACAAGGCGGCTGAGCGCTCTCCAACTCTGGCTTCATCAGCTGGCTTTGCTGCAAAAATAAGCAAGTATTTTTGGATTGCGACATTTTGAAGCGATCCAGTGCATAGATAGGTGACACTGTCACGAATTCGCGCTAGACCATTGATATTGGAGTGAAAAGAGCCCATCCGGACACAGATTCGGTGGGGCCGACGGTCCAAGTCTCGGGAGGACACCTCGTGAGACCTCCGCCTCTCCGGAAAACCGGGGAATTAGCGAGGCGGCCTAAAGGCGACGGTGGCGAAGGCTGTGGGGAACATTCAAACTTTCAAAAGGCAGGGCCCCGGCCCTGCCTTTTTTCTGTGCAGATTCAGCTCACCATTGGATCAAGTTGGAACCGTACCAGACGGCCAGAAAAACCGGGATCGAAACAAGCGTCGTGAGCAGGACCTTAAACCCCATTTGAGCTTTCGCCGGTGCGCCGATCTCTGAGCCCGGCACGACCTCTCCGGCCTCTTCCTGGCTGCGGACACCGATCGGCAGAATGGCAAACAAGGTCAGCCACCAGATGATAAAATAGAGCGCAACGCCGCCGGTGATCGTCATCCCTAGACCTGCTCCAACTCAACAAGCGTGCCGTTAAAATCCTTAGGATGCAGGAATAGCACGGGCTTACCATGGGCGCCGATCTTCGGTTCGCCATCACCCAATACGCGGGCACCTTGGGCCTTCAACTGATCCCGCGCCGCCAGAATATCTTCCACCTCGTAGCAAATATGATGGATCCCGCCATCGGCATTGCGCTCGAGAAATTTTGCGATTGGCGAAGCCTCACCCAACGGTTCGAGCAGCTCGACTTTGGTGTTCGGCAATTCAACGAAAACAACCGTCACGCCATGCGCCGGTTGAGGCAGAGGCGCAGAAACTTTAGCACCGAGCGTATCGCGATATAGCGCCGTCGACGCCGCAAGGTCCTTCACCGCAATCGCAACATGGTTCAGACGTCCGATCATCGCGCCCTCCAGCCTATCCGTTAAACATTCACGACAAGAACGTGGCAAACAGGCTTCTTGCCCCAACGTTCGGCGACGGTTCCGCGGACGGCCCGTTCTACCGCCGTTTCCACACTATCCGGATCGCGCCTTTTGCCGCGCGGCAATCCGTCGAGTGTCGCGATGACGGCATCTTCAATGATAGCATCGAACAGATCGCCATTGCTCGCTCGTTCCGGAAGTCCCGAAATGTCGAAGGTCGGATCGCCCGCAAGCTCGCCACGTGCATCGAGCGCGAGCGCGACTGAAATGATGCCGCCGAATGACAGGCGACGCCGTTCTTGCACGGCCGGATCCGCCGCATCGGTGATGATGTTTCCATCCTTGTGAAGACGGCCAAACGCCACCTGATCGATAATCGCAGGAATGCCCGGCGACAAAGCCACCAATTCGCCGTCGGTCGCTTCAATGACATGAGGTACGCCAAGCTTGCGTGCAAGTTTGGCGTGTTCATGCAGGTGATAGGGCTCGCCATGAGCGGGAATGGCAATCTGCGGCTTCACCCATTCATACATCTGTTCAAGTTCACCGCGACGCGGATGGCCAGAAACATGCACGAGGCCATTGCGATCGGTGAGCACATCAATGCCCATACGCGTCAGCCCATTGATGATTTTACCAACGGCCTTTTCATTGCCTGGAATGGTTCGTGACGAGAATATCGCCAGATCGCCCGGTGCGAGTGCAATGGCGGGATGCTGCTCCTCCGCCACACGCGCCATTGCAGCACGCGGCTCACCTTGACTTCCAGTCAGCAATAGAACGACTTTGTGGCGCGGCAGATAAGAAAAGGCATCAGCGGTTTTGAAGGGCGGCAACCCGTCGAGCATACCGAGTTCGCGCGATACTTGGATGACGCGGTCCATCGCACGGCCAACGACAACAACTTCACGATTATTTGCTGCGGCAGCTTCTGCGACCGAACGGATCCGTGCCACGTTTGAAGCAAACGTCGTAACCGCAACACGCGCTTTCGCCTCGCCGATGATCTCGGCCAAGGATTTCGATACATCCGCTTCGCTTGGGCTGATGCCCTCGCGGTTAACATTGGTTGAATCGCATACAAGCGCAAGAACGCCTTGTTCGCCTAATGCCCGGAACCGCTCTTCATCCGTTGTCCAACCGACGACAGGCGTTTTATCAATCTTCCAATCGCCTGTGTGAACGATCATCCCTGCTGGCGTCTTGAGAGCGAGCGCTGTCGATTCCGGAATCGAATGAGCGACACGGATCATTTCAATGTTGAAATGACCGCAATCGAACGGTTTTCCTGGCTCGACGATATTGATCGGTATCGGCTTGGCCCCGGGTTCCTGAAATCGGCGCACTTCCAAAAGATCGGCTGCAAATTGCGTGGCATAAAGCGGCGCTTTGAGACGCGGCCATAAATCCATCACCGCACCAATATGGTCTTCATGCGCATGGGTGATGATGATCGCCTTCAACCGTTCCTTCTGCGTTTCGATGAAACGTAGATCGGGCAGATAAAGATCGACGCCAGGCGCTTCCGGACCGGCAAAGGCAATGCCGCAATCAACCAAAATCCATTCGCGATTTTTCTTCGGGCCGTAACCGTAAAGCGCGGCATTCATGCCGATTTCGCCGAGTCCGCCAAGCGGGAGAAATACGAGTTCGGAATCGTCCTTGGCCATTAAGCGGAAAGTCCTCTTGATTGAGGCGGCAGAAAAAACACATCGCCCGCCAAAACGGTCTCAAGCCCCTCGGCACCTTCCAGCACCAAGCGACCCTCCTCGTCGATATCACGAAACAGGCCCTCGCGCGCGCTTTCGCCTGTACGAACGCTGATCCGTTCCCCACGTCCGGCAGCGCGCGCCAGCCAAGCCTTGCGGATCAGAGCGAATTGAGCGCCCTTGTCCCATAGGCTTAACGCTTCGGCCATCCGCTTCGAAAGCTGCTCGAAAACCATGTCAGGCGTAGCGGCAGCGCCTTTGGCCGCCAGATCGGTCGCGTCATAGGGGGTATCGGTGGGATGACTGAGGCAATTCACACCCATGCCGATCACGGCATAGCTTCCGCCTGGCCCAAAACTGCCCTCGACCAAGAGACCGGAAACCTTGGCTCGATCGAGCATGAGATCGTTCGGCCATTTGATCGTAAGCCGGTCGGCCGTCACGCCCGTCACATCGGTGATGGCTTGATGAAGCGCAAGTCCGGCCACGAAACCGAGTTGCGGTGCGTAGCGCGGTTCGCACGGATTGGACAGCGCGAGGCTCGCATAAAGATTGCCGACAGGGGATGCCCAGACCCGGCCATGGCGTCCCCGCCCCGCATTTTGTTGCCGCGCGACAACCCAATGGATGGCAGCAAAACCCTGACGCACATAATCGAGCGCCTCATCGTTCGTTGAGCCAATGGCGTCGAAAACGCCAAGGCTCATACCAAAAGAGACAGCCTCGGGCGCGAGCTTCACGTCAGAAGAGCGACTTGGCGGCAGCTGATGCGGCAGAAACGAGCGGTGCCGGATAGAGCCAGAAGAACAGCGTGAAAATCGCCGATACGCCGATCACACCCTGAAGGATACCGCCCATCGGTTCGAAGCTCTCCTTCGACTCGTCGAAATACATAACTTTGACGACGCGCAGATAATAGAAAGCACCCACTGCCGAGGTCAGCACACCAATGACAGCAAGCGCATAAAGCTTGGCTTCCACGGCCGCGACGAAGACGTACCATTTGGCGAAGAAGCCCGCGAGTGGCGGTATACCGGCCAACGAGAACATCAACATCGCAAGCGCAAAAGCCATGCCCGGATTGGTACGCCCCAAGCCGGCGAGATCGTCAATCTTCTCGACATACCCATCTTTCGTGCGCATTGCGAGAAGACAGGCGAACACACCAAGCGTCGTAACCAAATATATGGCCATGTAGATTGCAACGCCTGCAACCCCATTCGACGAGCCAGCGGAAAGACCCACAAGCGCGTAGCCCATGTGACCGATGGATGAATAGGCGAGAAGCCGTTTCAGATTGGCTTGCCCGATTGCAGCAAATGCACCCAGACCCATCGACGCAATCGCGACGAAAACGATGATCTGCTGCCATTGCGCCGTAATGGATGGAAACGCCTGCATCACGATGCGCACGAGAAGCGCCATAGCCGCAATCTTAGGTGCACCCGCAAAGAATGCCGTCACAGGTGTCGGAGCACCTTCGTAAACGTCCGGCGTCCACATATGGAACGGCACTGCCGAAATCTTAAACGACAAGCCGGCAAGGATGAAGGCTAATCCGAAGATCACACCCGTCGAACCTTGGCCTTTGAGCGCGGCGGAAATCTGCGCAAAACCGACCGATCCAGTGAAGCCATAAACGAGCGATGAGCCATAGAGCAACATGCCGGACGACAAAGCACCAAGAACGAAATACTTCAAACCCGCTTCGGTGGCGCGCGTATTGTCGCGATCGATTGCCGCAATGACGTAAAGCGATAGCGACGACAATTCGAGACCAAGATAAAGCGCAATCAGATCCGACGCAGATATCATCATCATGATGCCAAGCGTCGAGGTCACCACGAGGATCGGAAATTCGAAACGAGACTCTCCTATGCGCTGGAAGTAACTGCCTGCCATCAACAAGACCGTCGCACCGCCGATGATCGCTGCAATCTTCATGAAGCGCGCAAACGCATCGACCACGAATGCACCGTTAAACGTGACAGCCGTTGCCGAAGGTTGCAGAACCACAAGAATGACCGCGCCGACCAGAGCGACGAAGGCGACACCTGTCACAGCTCCAGTCGATTGTTCGCCGCGAAACGCCCCAATCAGCACAAGCACCAAAGCCGTGATGGCAAGCAGCAATTCCGGCAAGGCCGGAGCGAGATCGGGAAAGGAGGCCAGAGCATTTGGCATGGCGCGGTCCTTAGTGTGCGGCCAGCGCAGCGGTCTTCACCGCGGCGAGAGCTGCTTGAGTCTGCTGAAGAAGCGCGCTTGTTGGCGCAGCGAACACATCGAGGATTGGCCCCGGCTGCACGCCGTAATAGATCGTCAAGACGACAAGCGGTGCAAGAAGACCGATTTCACGCGGTGTGAGATCGGAGATGGCCTTCAAGCTCGGCTTTTCGAGCGGGCCGAACATCACACGGGCATAGAGCCAAAGCGCGTAACACGCTGAGAGAATAACACCCGTCGTCGCGACAAACGCCACCCAAGTATTGGCACGAAACGCGCCAAGCAGCGTGAGGAACTCGCCGACGAAACCCGATGTGCCAGGCAAGCCCACATTCGCCATGGTGAACACCATGAACGCAACCGCATAAAGCGGCATCCTTTGCGTGAGCCCACCATAGGCCGCGATCTCTCGCGTATGCATTCGGTCGTACACCACGCCAACACATAGGAAGAGCGCGCCCGACACGATGCCATGGCTAATCATCTGATACATGGCACCTTGGATGCCCTGCTCCGTCAGTGTGAACAAGCCCATCGTCACAAAGCCCATATGCGCCACAGACGAATAGGCGATCAGCTTCTTCATATCGTCTTGCATCATCGCAACGAGCGATGTGTAGACAATCGCGATAACCGACATCGCAAAAACGAGCGGTGCGAAATACACCGAGGCATCCGGGAACATCGGTATCGAGAAGCGGATGAAACCGTAACCGCCCATCTTTAGGAGAATGGCCGCAAGGATAACCGAACCAGCCGTTGGGGCTTCGACGTGTGCGTCTGGCAACCATGTGTGCACTGGCCACATCGGCATCTTCACGGCAAACGACGCGAAGAAGGCAAGCCACAGCCAAGTTTGCATTTCAACGGGGAATTTATACTTAAGAAGCGCAACGATATCCGTCGTGCCTGCCGTCCAATACATCGCCATGATCGCAATAAGCATCAACAGCGATCCGATGAGCGTGTAGAGGAAGAATTTGAAGCTCGCATAAATGCGGCGCTTACCGCCCCAAATACCGATAATCAGGAACATCGGAATGAGGCCTGCCTCGAAGAACAGGTAGAACAGGACGAGATCCAGAGCCGCAAAGACGCCGATCATCAACGCTTCCAACACGAGGAACGCGATCATGTACTCCTTCACGCGCTTCTCGACCGATACCCAAGACGCAACGATGCAGAACGGCATCAGGAAGGTCGTGAGCAGAATAAACGGCATCGAAAACCCGTCGACGCCGAGTTTGAAGGTGATCTTATCCGACAGCCAGCTGGATTCTTCGACGAGTTGGAACGCAGCGCTCGACGGATCGAACTTGTTCCAAGCCACCATCGATAAGATAAAGGTCGCAAGCGTTGTGAAGAGCGCGATCCAACGAATATTACGCAAGCCCGCCGCATCGCTCTTCATCATCAAGATGAAAAGCGAACCGATGAGGGGTAGGACAATCAGTCCGGAGAGGAGATGGGACGACATTAGTGTGCTCCCCCGAACATGTACCAGCTAACGAAGAGAGCCACGCCCATCAGCATCGCGAAAGCATAGTGATAGATGTAGCCGGTCTGCAGACGCACAACGGCTTGCGTGACATCGACGACGCGTGCCGAAATCCCATCTGGACCAAGGCCGTCAATGACGGCACCATCGCCCTTCTTCCATAAAAATCGGCCAATGGCCTTCGCCGGACGCACGAACAGAAAATCGTACAATTCGTCGAAATACCATTTGTTGAGTAGGAAACGATAAAGGATAGGCTGGCTCTTCGCGAGCGCGACAGGCAGAGCCGGGTTCTTCACATAGAAGAGCCAGCTCAACGCAAAGCCGAGCACCATCGCGACGAAGGGCGACAGCTTCACCCAAGTCGGCACCTTATGCATCTCGTGGAGGATATGATTGTCCTTGCCCGTGAAGAGTGCGCCCTTCCAGAAGGCATCGTAACCCGCCCCGATAAACGGCCCAGCAAAGAGGAAGCCTGCAAGCAAGGCCCCGATGGCCAATACGGCAAGCGGAATCAGCATCACAATGGGTGATTCATGCGGCACATGACTGCCATGGCCATGCGGTTCAGCATGCGCATGGTCGTCAGCATCGCCATGATCGTGGTGATGCGCATGATCGTTATGCGCGGTTCCATGGCCCCAACGCGGCGCACCAGTGAAAGTCATGAAATAGAGACGCCATGAATAGAATGAAGTCATGAACGCCGAAAGCACGAGGAGCAGGAACGCATAGGTCTGCCCCGGCGCATGGGACGCAAAGGCGCTCTCAATGATCGCATCCTTGGAATAGAACCCGGCCGTGAAAGGAAAACCAGTCAAGGCCAGCGTGCCGATCGTCATCATGGCCGCTGTAAACGGAATCTTGCTTTGCAATCCGCCCATATGCCGCATGTCTTGTTCATGGTGCATCGCATGGATGACAGAGCCTGCGCCTAAGAACAGCAGCGCCTTGAAAAAGGCATGCGTGAAGAGATGGAAAATCCCTGCGCTATAGGCTCCCACGCCAAGCGCGACGAACATGTAGCCGAGCTGAGAGCAGGTCGAATAGGCAATCACGCGCTTGATGTCGTTTTGAACAAGACCAACGGTAGCGGCAAAGAACGCCGTCGTGGCACCGATAATGATGACGACGCTGAGCGCCGTCTGCGAGAGCTCAAACAGTGGCGACAGACGCGCCACCATGAAAACGCCAGCAGTCACCATGGTCGCAGCGTGGATAAGCGCCGACACCGGCGTCGGACCTTCCATCGCGTCAGGTAACCATGTGTGCAGAAGGAATTGCGCCGACTTGCCCATCGCACCCATGAAAAGTAGCAGGCAGGCGATCGTTGCGGCGTTCCAATCATAGCCGATGAAATGGAAGGTCTGTGTCGCAAGCGGCGCAAGCTTCGCAAACACTTCATCATATGCGACTGATCCCGTCAGCACGAAGACGAGGAAAATGCCAAGTGCAAAGCCGAAATCACCAACGCGATTGACGATGAAAGCCTTCATCGCGGCCGCTACAGCCGTTGGCTTCTGATACCAGAAGCCAATGAGCAGATAGGATGCAAGGCCGACGCCTTCCCAGCCGAAGAACATCTGCACGAGGTTGTCCGATGTCACCAACATCAACATCGCGAATGTGAAGAGCGACAAATAAGCGAAGAAGCGCGAGCGATGCGGATCTTCATGCATGTAGCCGATTGAATAAAGATGCACGAGCGCCGACACGGTGTTGACGACGACAAGCATCACAGCCGTCAACGTATCCACACGCAGCGCCCATTCAACCTTGAGCGTACCCGAAGTCATCCAATTCGCGAGAACGACCTTGTAGGCGCCAGCACCGAATCCGACCTGTACGAAGACAATCCACGACATCACGGCGGCGACGCCCAGAAATAGCGTCGTAATGAATTCACTTGGACGCGGGCCGATGAAACGACCGAACAGTCCAGCAATCAAAAAGCCGAGCAGCGGAAGAAAGACGATGGCCTGAATCATGATCCGCTCAGCCCTTCATCGAGTTGATGTCTTCGACCGCGATGGACCCGCGGTTACGATAGAAAGCGACGAGAATAGCGAGCCCGATGGCCGCTTCTGCCGCCGCGACGGTGAGTATGAGAAGCGCAAACACTTGACCGACGAGATCGCCACCGAATGTGGAGAATGCGACAAGGTTGATGTTGACCGCCAGGAGAATGAGCTCGACCGACATGAGAATGACGATCACGTTCTTCCGGTTAATAAAAATGCCGAACACGCCGAGCGTGAACAGGATAGCGGCAACCGTCAGATAATGGCTGAGGCCGATGACCATGCCCGATCCTCTTTACACGCCCTGCCGGGAGGTGACTTTTTTCACCTCCATGGCCGTGGCTTTGGTGCGCGCCACCTGATCGGCGATGTTCTGCCGCTTCACGCCAGGCTTGTGGCGGAGCGTCAGCACAATGGCGCCGATCATAGCCACGAGGAGCACCATCCCCGCCGCCTGGAAGAAATAAACATATTGCGTGTAAAGGACCCGCCCGATCGCTTCCGTGTTCGAGATGATCAGATCGCCCGGCTGCGCCGCCGGAGCGGGCTTCACCGTGCCATGGCCAGTGGCCCATGTACCGACGACGAGCACAAGTTCAATCAGAAAGATGACCGCCACAAGACCGCCAACCGGAAGATAGTTGAGAAAACCCTGTCGCAATTCGGCAAAATCGACGTCGAGCATCATGACGACGAACAAGAAAAGCACGGCAACCGCACCGACATAGACGACCACGAGGATCATCGCCAAAAACTCGGCCCCCATCAGCAGGAAAAGTCCCGCAGCATTGACGAAGGTGAGAATGAGAAAGAGCACGGAGTGAACCGGGTTCTTGGCCGCAACGACCATGAAGGCCGATGCGACCGCGATGGCCGAAAACACATAGAAGAAAAAGCCGGCGGCGTTCATACCAAAGCCCTCACCGCCACTTTGCGTCTTGGGCGATGTTGCGCGCAATTTCGCGCTCCCACCGTGCCCCGTTCGCCAGCAGCTTCTCTTTGTCGTAGAAAAGTTCTTCGCGCGTTTCCGTCGCGAATTCGTAATTCGGACCTTCCACGATCGCATCGACCGGGCAAGCTTCCTGACAGAAGCCGCAATAGATGCACTTCGTCATGTCGATGTCATAGCGTGTTGTCCGCCGCGTCCCATCGTTGCGGCGCGGACCGGCTTCGATGGTGATTGCTTGGGCAGGGCAAATCGCCTCGCAGAGCTTGCAGGCAATGCAGCGCTCTTCCCCGTTCGGATAGCGGCGCAAGGCGTGCTCGCCGCGGAAACGCGGCGACACCGGGTTCTTTTCAAACGGATAATTAATCGTCGCCTTCGGTTTGAAGAAATAGCGCATCGACAGAAAGAACGCCGATACGAACTCCGTCAAGAAGAGCGATTTCGCAGCCTGATCCAGTCTCATCTCAGCCTCGCGGAAGACGTCGCCGTCTTCGTTCTCCGTTCATTGTCCGGCGATAGTTTGCCCGAGGAGGTAACCCACCACCGGAAACGCACCGACCGTCATTACAAAGAAGATCGCCCTCATCAGACGTATCTTCCGTTCGAAAGCCGGCTGTTCTTCGGGGGAAGAACGATCGAGCTTTCTCAGTTTTCCTTCGACCACACCGGACAAAATCCGATAGTCGAGCCATCCCAGCCCAAGACCAATCAAGGCCCCGGCGAGTTCCGGCAGCGTCAGGCTCATGAGCCCGGTGCCCAACCCGTATATTGCAGCACGCCCGCAACGATGATCACCATCGCAAGGGAAAGCGGCAGAAACACTTTCCAACCCAGCCGCATCAGCTGGTCATAGCGGTAGCGTGGCACGAACGCCTTCACCATCGCGAAGAGGAAGAAGACGAAGCTCACCTTGATGATGAACCAGATGACGCCCGGCACCATGTTGAACGGCGCTACATCAACCGGCGGCAGCCAGCCGCCAAGGAACAGAATTGTCGTCAGCGCGCACATCGTCATGATCGCGACGTATTCGCCCAACATGAACAGCAAGTAAGGCGTCGATGAATATTCAACCATGAAGCCCGCAACGAGTTCGGACTCAGCTTCCGGCAAGTCGAAAGGCGGGCGGTTCGTCTCGGCCAAGGCCGAGATAAAAAAGATCACGAACATCGGAAACAGCGGCAGCCAGAACCAGCTGAACATCCCGTATTGCCCGCGCTGCGCTTCAACAATGTCAGTGAGGTTCAAGGACCCCACGCAGAGCAGCACTGTGATGATGACGAAGCCGATCGAGACTTCGTAAGACACCATCTGTGCCGCAGAGCGTAGCGCGCCCAGAAACGGATATTTCGAGTTCGACGCCCAGCCGCCCATGATGACGCCGTAAACGCCGAGCGACGAGATCGCGAAAATATACAGAATGCCGACATTGATGTCGGCCATCGCCCAACCGGCATTCACAGGCACCACGGCCCAAGCAGCGAGCGCGAGCACCGTTGTCACAAGCGGCGCCAGCAAAAACACGCCCTTGTTCGCGCCCGAAGGAATCACAGGCTCCTTCAGCAGAAACTTGCCAAAATCGGCAAAGCTCTGCATCAGCCCCCACGGGCCAACAACATTCGGTCCGCGACGCAATTGCACCGCCGCCCAAATCTTGCGGTCGGCATAAAGCGCAAAGGCGATATAGATTAAGAGCGCCGACATCAGGACGACGCTTTTCAGCACCAGAAGGCCGACATCGAGCAAGGTCGACACGAAGGTATTGTCCATCACCTGTCTCCTTACTCAGCCGCAACCGGCAACGCGCCGGGTGCGAGCGCCGCGCATTCGGCCATCACGGCCGAAGCCCGTGCAATCGGATTGGTGAAATAGAAATCCTTGACCGCGCTCTTGAAAGGCGTTGCGTCGACCGCCCCACCCTTCTGCGCAAGCGCCTGAACGGCAGCAGCATCGGATGCAGGAATTTGGTCGATCATAGCCATCGCTGGGTGGGCAGCATAGAGCGCTGCACGCAAACCGCCGAGATTGTCGAACGCTAGTGTCTTGCCGAGCACGTCCGAGAGCGCGCGCAGGATGGCCCAATCTTCGCGCGCATCGCCCGGCGGGAATGCAGCCCGCAGCGCCAATTGCACGCGACCTTCCGTATTCACATAAGTGCCGGATTTTTCGGTATAAGCTGCACCGGGCAAAATCACATCGGCGCGGTGCGCGCCGCGATCGCCATGCGTGCCCTGATAGATCACGAACGCACCCGGCGCGATGTCAATTTCATCCGCACCAAAATTGAACAGCACATCGACGCCGCCCTTGGCCATCGCCACCGCATCCTTGCCGCCCGCGCCCGGCACGAAACCGAGATCAAGCGCGCCCACGCGTGCCGCAGCCGTGTGAAGCACAGCCAGACCATTCCAATCCGCCGAAGCCGCACCGGAATTGACGGCAATCTTGGCCGCCATGGCCAGCACTGCAGCACCATCGTCCCGCGACAACGCGCCTTGACCGACGATGATGAGCGGCTTCTTCGCATCCTTCAGCACTTGCGCGAAAGCATGCGAGCCATTCGCAATCGATGACAGCGTATCGCCACCCGTACCGAGCTGTTGGACGTCATAGGTGAGATCTGATGCGTCGCCGATAAGTGCAATACGCACCTGACCAGAACGCCAACGCTTCCGAATACGCGCATTCAGCACCGAGGCCTCGCGGCGCGGATCCGTGCCGACCAACAAAATGGCATCGGCGTCTTCTATCCCCGCGATCGACGCATTGAAAAGATACGATGCCCGCCCGAGTGACGGATCGAGCTTCGTGCCATCTTGGCGCGCATCGATGTTTGTGACGCCGAGCGAGGCCATCAAGATCTTCAGCGCAAACACTTCTTCCACGCTGGCGAGATCGCCGACAATCGCACCAACCCGGTCGGCCGATGTGCCTTTCACCTTTGCGGCAATCGTCGCAAAGGCCTCATGCCAGTTGGCGGGGCGCAGCTTGCCATGCTCACGCACATAAGGACGGTCCAGACGCTGCGTCCGCAATCCGTCCCAGACGAAACGCGTCTTGTCCGAAATCCATTCCTCATTCACCGCCTCGTTGAGACGCGGCAGAATGCGCAGCACATCACGTCCACGCGCATTGACACGGATTGACGATCCAACCGCATCCATCACGTCGATGGACTCCGTCTTCGTCAATTCCCACGGCCGCGCCATGAACTCATAGGGCTTCGAAGTGAGTGCACCGACCGGGCACAAATCGATGACATTGCCCTGCAATTCCGAACCCATCGCGCGCTCGAGATAGGTCGTGATTTCCATGTCTTCACCGCGACCGATGGCGCCAAGATCAGGCACACCCGCGATCTCCGTCGTAAAACGGACGCACCGCGTGCATTGGATGCAGCGGTTCATCTGCGTCTTCACAAGCGGGCCAATATATTTATTCTCGACCGCGCGCTTGTTCTCCGCAAAGCGCGTTGTGTCGATACCATAGGCCATGGCCTGATCTTGCAGATCGCACTCGCCGCCTTGATCGCAGATCGGGCAATCGAGCGGATGGTTGATCAGCAGAAATTCCATCACGCCTTCGCGCGCCTTCTTCACCATTGGCGAATTGGTGAATACCACCGGCGGCTCACCATTCGGGCCGGGGCGCAGATCCTTCACAGCCATCGCGCACGACGCTGCCGGCTTGGGCGGGCCGCCCTTCACTTCGACAAGGCACATGCGGCAATTGCCGGCAATCGAAAGCCGCTCATGGAAACAGAAGCGCGGAATTTCAGCGCCCGCCTCTTCGCACGCCTGCAACAGCGTGTAATCGGCCGGTACTTCGAGCTCTTTACCGTCGACAATGATCTTCGCCATGTCGGTTACTCCGCCGCCACGCGCACAGGTTCGCTATGCGGATTGGCAGCATAGTCGTCGATGCGTTTTTCGATTTCGTGACGGAAATGCGTGATAAGGCCCTGAATTGGCCAGGCGGCGGCATCACCCAACGCGCAGATCGTATGACCTTCGATCTGCTTCGTGACATCCAGCAGCATGTCGATTTCGCGCTTCTGCGCACGGCCCTCAGCCATACGATTGAGGACACGCCACATCCAGCCCGTGCCTTCGCGGCACGGCGTGCACTGGCCGCAGCTTTCATGCTTGTAAAAATAGGAGATGCGCGCGATCGCACGCACGATGTCGGTCGACTTGTCCATCACGATCACAGCCGCCGTGCCAAGGCCCGAGCGCAGTTTCTGCAACGAGTCGAACTCCATCGGCGTGTCAATGATCTGATCCGCCGGAACCATGCGTACCGACGAACCGCCGGGAATGACCGCCAATAGGTTATCCCACCCGCCGCGCACGCCGCCGCAATGCCGGTCGATTAATTCGCGGAACGGAATACCCATAGCCTCTTCGACATTGCAGGGCTTGTTCACATGGCCCGACACGCAGAAAAGCTTTGTTCCAACATTGTTCGGATTCCCGATGGCCGAGAACCATGCAGCGCCGCGACGCAGGATTGTACCCGAAACCGCAATCGACTCCACATTGTTTACCGTCGTCGGGCAGCCATAAAGTCCCATGTTAGCGGGGAATGGTGGCTTAAGCCGCGGCATGCCCTTCTTGCCTTCGAGGCTTTCGAGCAGCGCGGTTTCTTCACCGCAGATATAAGCGCCCGCGCCATGCGCGACATAAATGTCGAACGGCCAGCCATGGACATTGTCCTTGCCGACAAGCTTGGCCGCATAGGCTTCATCGACTGCGCGCTGCAACGCTTCGCGTTCGGCAATGTATTCGCCGCGAATGTAGATGTAGCAGGCATGCGCACCCATCGCGAAAGACGCAATCAAGCAGCCTTCAATCAAAAGATGCGGATCGTGCCGCATGATTTCGCGGTCTTTGCAGGTGCCGGGTTCGGATTCGTCGGCATTGACGACAAGATAATGCGGACGTCCATCCGATTGCTTCGGCATGAACGACCATTTGAGGCCTGTCGGGAAGCCCGCGCCACCACGGCCGCGCAAGCCCGAGGCTTTCATCTCGTCGATGATCCAGTCACGGCCATTTTCGAGCAAAAACTTCGTGCCGTCCCAATTACCGCGCTTCAACGCGCTCGGCAGATCGGGCGAATGGAAGCCGTAGAGATTGGTGAAAATCCGGTCGCGATCCTGCAGCATCGTTCACGCCTTCTTTTCAGGATTGGCCGCAGCCGCCGATGGCGCGGCGTCTTCGAAACGCTTCTTCCACGCGCCCACAACCGAGCCGTCATAAAGCTTCGGATCGGTCAGCGTGAACGGACCGCCCTCGGGTTCAGACGAAACGCGTCCCACTTGCGAGCCCTTCTTCACGGGGCGACCATGACGCAGATCGTCGAGCAATTTGCGGAAATTGTCCGGCGTCAGGTCTTCGTAATAATCATTATTAATCTGTGCCATCGGCGCATTACAGCAAGAGCCAAGGCATTCGACTTCAAGCCACGACAATTGGCCGTCCGCCGTCACATGGCGCTGATCACCGATTTCGTGATGACAGACTTCGATCAGCTTGTCGGCACCGCGCAAACGGCACGGCGTCGTTCCGCAGAGCTGCACGAAATGTTTGCCCACCGGCTCAAGGTTGAACATCGTGTAGAAGGTGGCCACTTCGATCACGCGAATTTTGGCCATCCCGAGCATCTGCGCAACATATTCAATAGCTGCGCGCGGCAGCCAGTAGTCATGCTGCTCTTGCGCGCGCCACAACAGCGGTATCACGGCAGACGCTTGGCGGCCTTCCGGATAACGCGCGATCACGGTCTGGGCCCAAGCCAAATTCTCAGGCGAGAAAGCAAAGCTTTCCGGCTGGATATTGTCGGGCGCGAGCCTGCGAACGGCCATCGTTCAGTTCCTTCTCGGACTGCTGATATCAATCAGCGGTCAACTTCTCCGAACACGATATCGAGCGAACCCAGAATGGCGGACACGTCCGCCAGCATGTGTCCGCGGCACATGAAATCCATCGCCTGCAAATGGGCGAAACCCGGCGCACGAATGCGGCCGCGATAAGGCTTGTTGGTTCCATCCGAAACGAGATAGACGCCGAATTCGCCCTTGGGCGCTTCGACGGCGGCATACACATCGCCGGCGGGAACATGGAAGCCTTCGGTATAAAGCTTGAAGTGATGGATCAGACCCTCCATCGACTTCTTCATGAATTCACGCTTGGGCGGCACAACCTTGCCATCATTGGCAACGAAGGCACCCTGCCCCTCCGGCGAACGCAATTTGGCGATGCACTGCTTCATGATACGCACCGACTGGCGCATCTCTTCCATGCGGATGCAGTAACGATCGTAGCAATCGCCATTCTTGCCGATCGGAATATCGAATTCGAGTTCTTCGTAGCACTCGTAAGGCTGCGACTTGCGCAAATCCCAAGGCGCGCCTGAACCGCGCACCATCACACCCGAGAAACCCCACTTCCAGCACGTATCGAGATCGACGACGCCAATATCGACGTTGCGCTGTTTGAAGATGCGGTTATCGGTGAGCAAGCCTTCGAGATCGTCGCAAACCTGGAGGAAGGGATCGCACCACGCTTCGATATCGTCGATCAAAGCTGATGGCAGATCCTGATGCACGCCACCGGGACGGAAATAAGCCGCATGCATGCGTGAGCCTGAGGCGCGCTCGTAAAACATCATCAGCTTTTCACGCTCTTCGAAGCCCCACAGGGGCGGCGTGAGTGCGCCGACATCCATCGCCTGCGTCGTGACGTTGAGGAGATGCGACAGGATGCGACCAATTTCCGAATAAAGCACGCGGATCAACTGGCCGCGCTTCGGCACTTCGAGACCGAGCAGCTTTTCAACAGCAAGCCAATACGCATGTTCCTGGTTCATCGGCGCGACATAATCGAGCCGGTCGAAATAAGGCATGGCCTGCAAATAGGTCTTTGCTTCGATCAGCTTCTCAGTGCCACGATGAAGCAGGCCGATATGCGGATCGACGCGCTCGACGACTTCGCCATCAAGTTCGAGCACAAGGCGCAACACACCATGCGCTGCCGGATGCTGCGGGCCGAAATTGATCGAGAAATTGCGGATATCGTGCTCGGTCATGACTTCGCCTTTTCATCGCCTGGCAGCACATATTCCGTGCCTTCCCATGGCGAGAGAAAATCGAACGCGCGGAATTCTTGTGTCAGCTTCACCGGCTCATAAACGACGCGTTTGGCCTCGTCGTCATAACGGACTTCGACATAGCCGGTGAGCGGGAAATCCTTGCGCAGAGGATAGCCTTCGAAACCGTAATCGGTGAGCAGACGGCGCAGATCCGGATGACCCGTGAACAGGATGCCATACATGTCGTAGGCTTCGCGCTCGAACCAATCGGCCGATGGAAAAACCGGAGTGAGCGAAGGAACAGGCGTGCGCTCGTCCACCATCGTCTTCAAACGCACGCGCGCATTATGTTTTGGCGAAAGGAGATGGATCACCACCTCGAAACGCTGCTCGCGAGCCGGATAATCAGCACCGCACAGATCAGTGAAATTCACGAAGAGAAGGCGCGGATCTTCGGTCAGGAACTTCACCGCATCGACAAGGCGGTCTGCCTTGACGACAATGCAATCCATGTCGATATGCGCGTCGACCGAAAGCACAGCTCCCGGCAGACCGGCGGATAGAATTTCGCTGAGATTCTCGATTGAGTTCATCGTCAAATCTCAGCGCTCAATCGTGCCGATACGGCGGATTTTTTTCTGCAGCAGCAGAACGCCGTAGAGCAACGCTTCGGCGGTCGGCGGGCAGCCCGGCACATAAACATCGACCGGAACGATCCGGTCGCAACCGCGCACCACCGCGTAGGAATAATGATAGTAACCGCCGCCATTGGCGCAGCTGCCCATTGAGATCACATAACGCGGCTCGGGCATCTGGTCGTAGACCTTACGCAGAGCAGGCGCCATCTTGTTAGTCAGCGTGCCGGCAACGATCATCACGTCGGACTGACGCGGCGAGGCGCGCGGCGCAAAGCCGAAGCGTTCGACATCGTAACGCGGCATTGAAAGCTGCATCATTTCAACAGCACAGCACGCAAGGCCGAACGTCATCCACATAAGCGAGCCCGTGCGGGCCCATTGAATGAGATCGTCGGTTGAGGTGACAAGAAAGCCCTTGTCGGACAATTCGTCATTGAGGCCGCTGAAGAACGGATCGTTCGCGCCGACAGGCTTACCGGTATGCGGGTCGATGATGCCGCGCGGAGCGGGAGCGACGAGCGTTCCCTGTTCGGAGGTCAATCCCATTCGAGGGCTCCTTTGCGCCATTCGTAAATGAACCCGACGGTCAACACGCCGAGGAACACCATCATCGACCAGAAGCCGAACACGCCCACTTCCTTAAACGCGACGGCCCAAGGGAAGAGGAACGCCACTTCAAGATCGAAGATGATGAAAAGGATAGAGACGAGATAAAAACGCACGTCGAATTTCATGCGCGCATCGTCGAATGCGTTGAAGCCGCATTCATAGGCCGACAGTTTTTCCGGATCGGGCTTTGCATAGGCGATGATGAAAGGCGCGACGAGCAGCGCGAGGCCGATCACGAGCGCCACGCCGATAAAGACGACGAGCGGCAGATAATCTGCAAGCAAACTTTGCATTTTAACCATCCCCCGTGGAACCCATCGCCCCCCGGCGATCCGGTTTCCCTGGACGTAGCCGCCCGCGGGAGCGCGCCGAAACCTCGGTTAAAACCGGAAGAATCTGCGCTGCATCGGGGTGGCGACGCGGATCGAGGCTTATAATGAGATGGGATGCGGCGCAAGCCGGAACGACCCTGATAGACCCCGGCAAATCGTCGAAAGCCCAACACGGCGTAAATGCGGGACGGACAGAATTGCAGCCATTTCGCTTTTGATGAAAATGGCGCGAGTGACGGGGCTCGAACCCGCGACCTCCGGCGTGACAGGCCGGCGCTCTAACCAACTGAGCTACACCCGCATGGGCGGCAAAAACCGCTCGCGTGGGTCGGGGATTAAGGGAGCCGCCCTTCCCTGTCAATGCCGCTCGACGGAATTTTCGCCAGAGAGAGCCCGCAAAGCATTCAGAATGACGGCCACGTCGATCGCTTCCTGCAAAAGTGCACCTGTCAGCGGGGTGAGATAGCCCAGAAGCGCAGCGACCATGCCGGCCAGCGACAATCCCAACCCCACGAAGACGCTTTGCCGTGCGAGGCCAAAGGCTCTTTGTGCGATCCGCAATCCTTCAGGAATACGCGCAAGCGAATCGACGAGAATAACGACATCTGCGGCTTCCGAGGACGCCGTCGCGCCACGCGCGCCCAGCGCGACCCCGACCTGCGCCGCGGCTAAAGCGGGGGCATCATTGACACCGTCCCCGACCATCATGGCCGTGCCATGGGCGCTTTCCTCGGCCACGGCCTCAACCTTGCCCTGCGGCGTCACCCCGGCAACGATCCGGTCGATGGGAAGGCCTGCGGCAACCCGGGCCGCAACGCTCGGCCGGTCACCGGTGATCATGACGATCCGGTTGACCCCTGCCGCCCGCGCCGCCTCGAGGCTTGCCGCCGCTTCCGGTCGTCGCGGATCCTCGAAACGCAACATCGCGGCAGCCTCGCCATTGATGGCGAGAAAAACAAGGAGGCCGCCCTCGTCGCGACCAGCCTGCACACCATCGGCCCAGAGCGGGACTGGGCGGCCATCGAGGATGAAGTCCTTCTCCCCCAACGCCAGCCTCAGCCCGTCCACATGGCCTGAACCCCTGCCCCGGCATGCTCGTCCACATCGCGCGGTAAAGGCAGAGCCAAGGCCTTCTCGCGGGCAGCCGCCGCAACGGCCACCGACACCACATGCGAGGAGGCCTGCGCCAGCGCCCCAGCCAAGGCCAGCATGGCATCCCGGTCCCGCCCCGGAGCAGTTTCAACCGAGACAAGCATCGGATCGCCCGAGGTCAGGGTCCCCGTCTTGTCGAGACAGAGAACGCGGACTTGCGCCATGGCTTCAAGCGCCCCGCCATTCTTCACGAGCACACCGCGCTTGGCCGCCCGCGACATGCCTGAGACGATCGCCACCGGCACAGCCAGGATCAACGGACAGGGTGTGGCGACGACAAGGACGGCCAATGCCCTGATCTCGCCGCCAAGCCAATAAGCAGCCGCCGACAGCGCCAGCGTGACGGCCAGAAACCCGAGCGCATACCGGTCGGCAAGCCGCGACATGGGCGCCTTGGACCCCTGCGCGCTTTCGACCAACCGGACGATGCCAGCATAGGTCGAACCTGCTGCCGCCTCGGTCGCCGTCAGGTCGAAGGCCCCGCCTTCATTGACCGACCCGCTCATCACCGGATCGCCAGACACCTTGGCAATTGGGATCGATTCCCCCGTCAGCGCTGATTCATCAATCATCGCCCGCGCCCCATCGGAAACGAGACCGTCGACCGGCACCGTCTCGCCCGGCCGCACAAGAAGGAGATCGCCGGGTTTGATCGCCTCGATCGGAACTTCCCTGAGCCCACCCGCCTCATAGCGCTGGGCGCTACGCGGAGCGCGAGCCAACAACGCCGTCATCTCGCGGCGCGCCCGGGCTCGCGCATAGTCTTCGAGCATCTGCCCGCCTGTGAGCATGAGTGCGACAACATTACCCGCAAGATATTCACCAATGAACAGGCAACCCGCCATCGACGCGAGCGCGACGAGATCAAGTCCGACTTCGCCCTTGCTGAGAGAGCGCACTACATCGACGATGAGCGAGACCAGAACGACCGCAGTGCCTGTCGCAAAAGAGCGTGCGGAATAATCGTCAAAGCCCTGAAAATGGAAAACACCACCTAGCACAAGTGTTGCGAGCGCTATCGCCAGAAGGCTTAAACGCATGAAACGCTCAAAATCCATCATCGTCTATCGTTGCGCCCGGATGCGCACCTTTCAACTCAGCCGCCATTCACAACGGCGTCGGGAATTTCATACCGCTCGGCATTGATCGAAATCAGAAAGAGGTCGGCATTGCGCGTAAACGACAAGCGGGCGTCATCCTGTGCATCCGAACTGGATGGCACACCCTTGTCAAAGCGGATAATACGCTCTGCGCCATTGGGCAGGAATATCGTCACGGCGGCGCTTCCTAATCCTTGCCGGATAACGCCAAAACGGCACGGCGACGTCGGCTGACCTTTTGCAAGGGCGCAGGGAATGGTCCCCGTCGCATGGAAGGGCGTGCCCGGCACAAGGACATCGCCTTTTGGCGGCCCGCTTTCGCGTAACCGATCGCCACGCATCCAACCTACACCCTTTGGATCGCCCGGGAATTGAACCTGACACCAACGCGTGCCTTCCACGATGCGGCAACCCCGATTGCGCAAGATAGCGCCCTCGGTAAAGCGCATCACAATTGTGGCATGAGCCGAAGGCGCGTTGCGCATTGCGATGGGATTGGCACCAGCCGTCACGCGCCAGAAATCTGGCCCGCCTTGCAGCCCATCGGCAAAATCATTTTTCACCGGCGCTGAAATATCGACCTTGGGCGCGACCTTTAATTCAAGCGTGTAGTCGCTTGTTTCATTCCGCCGTGCCGCCGCCCGAATAAGAAATACGTCAACCGAATAAAGTCCCGATTGCGGCAACACGCCATTGAACCGATTGTCGTTCGAATCGCCAATGGCAAGGGCTGCATCGCCCGGCTTTGTCCTCGGCGCATAGAGATTGAACGATGTCGCAAGGTTTTTAGAACGCAAAACAATGCGTAAATTTTGCCCGCCTTCCGCGCCAAACGTATAGACGATCGACTGCCGACCTTTGATCGTCCCTTTGATCACAGCACCGGATTGGCCCGGCGGGAATTGCACGGCAATTGTCTTCACATCATCGGCATAAGCAGGCAGAGCGAAAGCAAAAAGCAACAGAGACAAGGCGCGCAACTTCATCATGGCCGCAATCCTTGCATGAGCGCGGCACGAAAAGAGCCGCATCCCGACAATCTCGGCCTAGCAGAGCTGCCGCGCAAGCTTTGTCATAAGAAGAAGAGTTTTATCGAATTCTTGGTGGGCGGTGACGGGCTCGAACCGCCGACCCTCTCGGTGTAAACGAGATGCTCTACCAACTGAGCTAACCGCCCTTGCCCTGCCTCATAATGCATTTTGGGCAGGTTTCAAATCCCTCCCGGCAAAAAACTGCCGGACGGCAATCCACAGCGAAGACCAACCCACCGAAGACGGAAGAGGCTGAAAAATCAGCCTCTTCAATTCTTCAATGCGCCACCACGCCAGCGGCATCCTCATCGCGTGCAACCGGCACCGGCGGCAGCACTTCCGTCCATTCGATGGCTTCCGGCTGGCGAACCAGGGCGTGCCTGATTACCTCATCCATCCGTGAAACCGGGACAATTTCCAGCCCGTTCTTCACATTGTCCGGAATGTCGGCGAGATCCTTCGCATTGTCTTCGGGGATCAGCACCTTCTTCACGCCGCCACGCAGCGCCGCGAGGAGCTTTTCCTTGAGACCGCCGATCGGCAACACACGGCCACGCAGTGTCACCTCGCCCGTCATCGCAATGTCGCGGCGCACCGGAATGCCGGTGAGCACCGATACGATGGCGGTCGCCATGGCGATGCCGGCGGACGGACCGTCCTTCGGCGTCGCTCCTTCGGGGACGTGGACGTGGATGTCGCGACGATCGAACAGGGGCGGCTCGATGCCGAAATCGACCGCGCGCGAACGTACATAAGACGCCGCCGCTGAAATCGATTCCTTCATCACGTCCTTGAGGTTGCCCGTCACGGTCATCTTGCCGCGACCGGGCATCATCACGCCTTCGATCGTGAGCAACTCGCCGCCGACTTCCGTCCACGCAAGGCCCGTCACGACACCAACCTGATCTTCCGTCTCCGTCTCGCCGAAGCGATACTTCGGAACGCCGAGATAATCGGGCAGATTGTCAGCCGTCACCTTCACGCTCTTCTTCTTCGAGATGAGAATTTCCTTCACCGCCTTGCGGGCCAGATTGGCAAGTTCGCGCGCAAGATTGCGCACGCCTGCTTCCCGCGTGTAACGACGGATGAGGAGCAGAAGCGCTTCGTCGGTGACCTGCCATTCCTTATGCGCCAAGCCATGCTTGGTGATCGCTTCGGGAATAAGATGGCGCTTGGCGATTTCGAGCTTCTCGTCCTCAGTGTAACCCGCAATGCGGATCACTTCCATACGGTCGAGCAGCGGACCGGGAATGTTCAGCGTATTGGCCGTCGTCACGAACATAATGTTCGACAGATCGTAATCGACCTCAAGATAGTGATCGCTGAATGTCGAGTTCTGTTCCGGATCGAGCACTTCCAAAAGCGCCGACGACGGATCGCCACGGAAATCCATGCCCATCTTGTCGATTTCATCGAGCAAGAAAAGTGGATTCTGCGTCTTTGCCTTGCGCAGTGATTGAATGATCTTGCCCGGCATCGAACCGATATAGGTCCGGCGATGGCCGCGGATCTCAGCTTCGTCGCGCACGCCGCCAAGCGACATGCGTACGAACTCGCGCCCCGTCGCTTTGGCGATCGATTTGCCCAGCGACGTCTTACCGACGCCGGGAGGACCGACGAGACACAGAATGGGACCCGACAATTTGTTCGAGCGGCTTTGAACGGCAAGATATTCGACGATGCGCTCTTTCACCTTCTCAAGACCGAAATGATCGGAATCGAGAACGCCCTGCGCCGCGACAAGATCCTTCTTCACCTTGGAGCGCTTGCCCCATGGCAGAGAAAGCATCCAATCGAGATAATTGCGCACGACCGTAGCTTCCGCCGACATCGGCGACATCTGGCGCAGCTTCTTCAATTCGGCAAAAGATTTGTCGCGCGCTTCCTTGGAAAGCTTCGTCTTGTTGATACGCTCTTCCAGCTCGGCAAGTTCATCCTTGCCGTCCTCGTCGCCGAGTTCCTTCTGGATCGCCTTCATCTGCTCGTTGAGATAATACTCGCGCTGCGTCTTCTCCATCTGGCGTTTAACGCGCGTGCGAATCCGCTTCTCAACCTGCAGCACCGAGATTTCGCTCTCCATGAAGCCAAGCACCTTTTCAAGGCGCGCGTTCACGTTGAAAATCTCAAGCACGTCCTGCTTGTCGGAAATCTTCACAGCAAGATGCGAAGCAACCGTATCGGCAAGCTTTGAGGCTTCCTCAATCTGCGTGACGGCTGCCACCACTTCTGGCGAAACTTTCTTGTTCAGCTTGACGTAGTTTTCGAACTCACTGACGACCGAGCGCGACAACGCCTCAGCTTCGACTTCGTTCGGAATCTCGTCGGCCACCATTTCGGCGGTTGCTTCGTAGAATTCGTCGGCGCGCACATATTCGGAAACCTTGGCGCGGCCCACGCCTTCCACAAGCACCTTCACCGTGCCGTCCGGCAGCTTCAAAAGCTGCAAAACACTGGCAAGTGTACCGATCGTGTAAATGTCGCCAGTGGCCGGATTGTCATCCGACGCATTTTTTTGCGTGGCGAGCAGGATGAGCTTTTCGCTCTTCACCACTTCTTCCAGCGCTTTAATCGATTTTTCGCGGCCCACAAAAAGCGGAACAATCATATGCGGGAACACGACGATGTCGCGCAACGGCAGAACCGGATAAGTGCCAACGGTGCCGGGCGTAATCGTGGGACGCTGTCTCGACTGTGTCATGAATCTACTGTCCTTTGTGTCATCGAACGCAGCACGCGAATCGTCGCCGCTCCGATGGTGGTCAGGCGGCCCTGCTCCGGGGGTGGACAGGGCGGGCCGGCTGTGTTGTCAGATCCTCGCAAAACGCTCCACGCGATCTCTTGGGGTCTCGATCGCGCCCTGAGCCCGCTTCACTCATGAGCAATCTGGCAACACATACAAAATGGGCTTCACCACCACCTGTTTCAAGCAGCAGGTGAAGAATACGCGGCGATCGTTAAGAACGGGTCGCCGCGCCATGGCCTCAGGCCGAAGTGGCTGTCTCGCCGGCCTTGTCCGAATAGATGTAGAGCGGACGCGCCTTGCCCTCGATCACTTCCGGACCGATGACAACCTGCTCGCACCCATCGAGGCTCGGCAGATCGTACATGGTATCGAGCAGGATGCCTTCCATAATGGAACGCAAGCCGCGCGCGCCCGTCTTACGCTCAATCGCCTTGCGTGCAATCAGCGAGACGGCGTCATCGGTGAAGGTGAGCTCGACATCTTCCATCTCGAAAAGGCGCTGATACTGCTTCACCAGTGCGTTCTTCGGTTCCGTCAGAATCTTCCTGAGCGCAGGCTCATCGAGATCCTCAAGCGTCGCAATCACCGGCAGACGGCCGACGAATTCAGGAATAAGGCCGAACTTCAACAAATCTTCCGGTTCGGTTTCACGGAAGATAGCGCCCGTGCGGCGATCCTCCGGCGCCTCGACTTTGGCGGCGAAGCCGATCGACGTGCCCTTTCCACGCTGCGAGATGATTTTCTCCAGACCCGCAAACGCACCGCCGCAGATGAACAGGATGTTCGTCGTATCCACCTGCAGGAATTCCTGCTGCGGATGCTTGCGCCCGCCTTGCGGCGGCACCGACGCAACCGTGCCTTCCATAATCTTGAGAAGTGCCTGCTGCACGCCCTCGCCCGACACGTCGCGCGTGATCGACGGATTGTCGGACTTGCGCGAGATCTTGTCGATTTCGTCGATGTAAACAATGCCGCGCTGTGCGCGTTCGACATTGTAATCGGACGCCTGCAACAGCTTCAGGATGATGTTTTCGACGTCCTCGCCGACATAGCCGGCTTCGGTCAGTGTCGTCGCATCCGCCATGGTGAACGGAACGTCGAGAATGCGGGCGAGCGTCTGCGCTAGCAATGTCTTGCCCGACCCTGTCGGGCCGACGAGCAGAATGTTCGACTTCGCCAGTTCGACGTCATTGTGCTTGGTCGCATGGTTCAGCCGCTTGTAATGGTTATGAACCGCGACCGAGAGAACCTTCTTCGCGTGCTCTTGGCCGATGACATAATCGTCGAGGACCTTGCGAATTTCCTTCGGCGTGGGCACACCATCGCGCGACTTCACGAGCGAGGATTTGCTCTCCTCACGGATAATATCCATGCAGAGCTCAACGCATTCATCGCAGATGAACACGGTCGGCCCGGCGATCAGTTTGCGAACTTCATGCTGGCTCTTGCCGCAGAAGGAGCAGTACAGCGTGCTCTTGGTGTCGCCGCTGTTGACCTTGCTCATTGAACCACCTCCGCTTCCGCTTCCTGCCGCACGATGCGGCCGAAGCGTGTCCATCATTGAGCCGCAACGCCCGAAAACGAGTTTCGTCCGCTGACGACATTGGCAGGCACCAGAGAAACGAATCCCCCGGAAGGCCGACTCCGACACCCTGATGCAAACATGGTGCCGGCAAGGGATCAATAGGGCGTTAAACCGATTGAACCCAATGTTCCGAGATATGAACGAAAACCGCCGGAACAATGGCACCTGCGGAGGAAATTACCCCCCGTTTTCGCCCTTCTAAGCCCAATTTGGCCGGATCGAACGCCTGTGACCGGGTTTATGCGGCCGCCTCTGGCCGCTTTTCCATGACCTGGTCGACGATACCGAACTCCTTCGCCATGTCGGCCGTCATGAAGTTATCCCGTTCAAGGGCTTCTTCAATAGCCTTATAGTCCTTGCCCGTATGCTTGACGTAAATCTCGTTCAAACGCCGCTTGAGGCTTTCGACCTCGCGCGCATGGATCAGGATGTCCGTCACCTGGCCCTGATAGCCGCCTGACGGTTGATGGACCATAATCCGGGCGTTTGGCAGGGCAAAACGCATGTCTTTTTGGCCTGCGGCCAGCAGAAGCGAACCCATCGAGGCCGCCTGCCCGATGCAAAGCGTGGAGACGGGCGGGCGAATGAACTGCATCGTATCGTAGATCGCGAGGCCTGAGGTGACGACCCCGCCCGGCGAATTGATGTAGATCGAGATTTCCTTTTTGGGGTTCTCGGCTTCGAGGAAGAGGAGCTGGGCCACAACGAGCGACGCCATATTGTCTTCGACCGGGCCCGTGAGGAACACGATGCGCTCCCGCAATAGGCGGGAATAGATGTCGAAGGCGCGCTCACCACGGTTGGACTGCTCGACCACCATCGGGACGAGCATGCTGTTGTAGACCTCAATGGGATCGCGCATGTGTCTGAACCTTTTCGGGAATCTCTAAACTGAAGGCAGCCCGGCGAAGGCCGAGCGCTGATTCCTGTAACCTAAGATAATAACGAAAAGGCCGGACGCAAAGGTCCGGCCTGTCCCGTTCCGGTACAAGGCCAAACGGCCCGTACCGAAATCAATCGTCTTTCTTGGCCTTAGCCTTGGAAGCCTTCTTGCCCTTGGGCTTGTCGCCTTCCGCATCGTCCTCTTCTTTGAAGAGTTCGTCCTTTGAGACCGCCTTGTCCGTGACCTTGGCCGAAGCGAGGATGTGGTCGATGACCTTCTCCTCAAAGATCGGCGCGCGGATTTCGGCCATGGCCTGTGGGTTCTTGCGATAGAAATCCCACACCATCTTTTCCTGACCCGGGAACTGGCGGGCGCGCTCAATAACGCCCTGCGTCAGCTCATCATCCGTGATCTGGACCTTGGCCTGTTCGCCAATCTCGGCAAGCACGAGACCGAGGCGCACGCGACGTTCAGCAATCTTCCTGTAATCGGCGCGGGCATCGTCTTCGGTCGTGTCTTCATCGGCGAAGGACTTGCCCGAAGCCTGCATCTCCTGCTCGACATTCGACCAGATACCTTTGAATTCCTGCTCGACCAGCGTCGGCGGCAAATCAAAACTGTACTGAGTGTCGAGTGCATCGAGCAGCTGCTTTTTCAGCTTACGCCGCGCAACGCTCTGCCATTCGTTCAGGATCGAAGCCTTAATCGCATCCTTGAGCTTAGCGAGATCTTCGAGACCGAAGCCCTTTGCGAACTCATCGTCGATCTTCACTTCACCCGGTTCTTCCACCGCCTTGACCGTCGTATCGAAGGTCGCGGCTTTGCCGGCGAGATGCGGAGCCGAATAATTGTCCGGGAACGAGGCAGTGATGACGAGCGCATCGCCATTCTTCACGCCGATCAGCTGATCTTCGAAGCCCGGAATAAACGAGCCTGAGCCGATGTCGACCGGAATGTCGGTACCTGTGCCACCATCGAAGGGCACGCCATCGATCTTGCCGACGAAATCGATCACCACGCGGTCGCCCGAAGCGGCCTTCGCACCATCGCTTTTCGGCGCAAATGGCTTGTTCTGCGAGGCCATACGATTGATGGCTTCGTCAACTTCCGCATCCGGCACTTCTGCAACTTCGCGCGTGACCGTAATGCCTGAGAAATCGCCCACGGAAATTTCCGGAAGCACTTCAACTTTCACCGAATATTCGAGATCGCCGCGGGCCTCCATAATGGCCTCGACCTTCTCTTTGTCTTCCGGGAAGATGATTTCCGGCTGCATCGCGAGCTTCACCTTGTGCTCTTCGATGATCTTGCGATTGCCTTCGTTCACGAGTTCCTGAACGAGATCGCCCATGACAGAGCGGCCATAGACGCGGCGCAAATGCGAGGCCGGGACCTTGCCGGGGCGGAAGCCCTTGATCTGCACCTTGTCCTTGAGATCCTCGAGCTGCGCGGCGAGGCGGTCGGCGAGATCCTTCGCGGGGAGCACGACCTTGAACTCGCGCTTCAACCCATCCGACAGCGTTTGCGTAACCTGCATTGTTTTTTGCCTTCGTCTGAAAATCGGTACCGGCGCGATTGAACCCCAGAAAGCTTGCGGCACTGGTGCGGGCGGAGGGACTCGAACCCCCACGACTTTCGTCACTGGAACCTAAACCCAGCGCGTCTACCAGTTCCGCCACGCCCGCCAGAATGCGTGCTTCGCCCCTTTGGGACGCGGCTCTATAGCACTTTCCCTCAGCCTTGCCAGCGAAAAAACCGCCGCAGGCTTCCGATTTGCTGTAGGAACATCTCGCCTATGACCGACCGGACCGGAAATGCCTCGATTTAACCCGCCTTCTCCGACCCGCCGCACGCTGTTGACCGGGGCCATTGCCATGGCAACTTTGCCGGCTCGGGCCCAGAATCTTCTGGGTTCACGGGCCTTACCGGTCTCGGGCACACAATCCTTTTCGCTTGAGGCAGCGTCCGGCATCGCCGACATCAGGCCTAACGCCGCAAGCGCCGTTTTGACGTTCAACGGCACGGCACCGGGACCGGTCATCCGATTGCGTAAGGGCCAACCTGCCCGCGTTGCCCTGCGAAACGCCCTTTCCGACCCGCTATCGATCCATTGG
>Ga0214917_10000958_pt1 | contig 37814 bp, 37 predicted proteins | sample LL_1208_BB_MetaG_FD_177983 | JGI IMG/M metagenome (GOLD analysis project Ga0214917, IMG submission 177983) | Freshwater microbial communities from Lake Lanier, Atlanta, Georgia, United States - LL_1208_BB | ecosystem: Environmental > Aquatic > Freshwater > Lake | place: USA: Georgia | collected... | reverse complement strand
ATCGCGAATACCTCAAGGTTGTACTTCTTGAGGAGTTCTCGCTTTTCGGCGACGTAGGAGTCGTCTTCGCTGGCGAGCCAGGGGTCAAAATGATCTCCCCAACAGGCAAGCTCGAGTCCGTCATAGCCCCATTCGGCGGCGTGTTTTGCAACCGTCTCGAGAGGCAAGTCGGCCCATTGCCCGGTAAAGAGCGTTACCGGGTGTGACGATTTTTCAGCCATTTCTTCTCCGTTCTATTCTTCTGGTGCGGTGAGCGCGTGTCCGTTTTCGGCACTGTTGGCGATGGCGTCAATGACGGCCTGCACGGCGTGCCCGTCCTCGAAACTCGGTGACGCAGGGGTGCCGTTCTGGATCGAGTTCACGAATTCGAAGAACTGGTGGGTGAACGAGTGTTCCCAGCCGATGATGTGGCCGTCAGGCCACCAGGCAGCGAGATACGGATGCGCCGACTCTGTCACCAGAATGCGCCGGTAACCCTGCTCGCCGGCCGGGTCTTCGCGATCGAACAACCAGAGCTCGTTGAGGTTCTCGAGGTTGAACAGAATGCTGCCCTTGGTACCGAAAATGCTCAGCGACAGCTCGTTCTTGCGCCCGGGCGCATTTCGCGTGACGTCGAGGTTGGCCACCGCTCCACCCGAAAGTGCGAGCGTGGCGAGAGCGGCGTCATCCACGGTGACGTTACCGAGCTTGCCCGATCCGTCGGGTCGTTGATGAGTAAAGGTGCGCAGGTGTCCGGTCACTCCCTCAACAGATTTGCCGGTGAGGTGACGCATCAGGTCGACAACGTGGGCGCCCAGGTCGCCCAGCACGCCGGTTCCGGCGCGTTCTTTCTGCAAGCGCCAGCTCATGGGCAACGTCGGGTCGCTGAGCCAATCTTGTAGATAGGCGCCTCGAATGTGAAGCACGTCGCCGACCCGACCTTCGTCTATGAGCCGCTTCGCGAGCATGAGTGCGGGCACGCGTCGATAGTTGAAGTTGACGGCGGACATGACTCCGCGCGACTGCGCCGCCCGGGCCGCGGCGACCATTGCACGGCTTTCATCCATCGTGTTCGCCAGTGGCTTTTCAACAAGCACGTGCTTGCCCGCCTCGAGAGCGGCAATGGCGATTTCCGCGTGAGAATCGCCGGGGGTACAAATGTCGACGATGTCGATGGATGGATCCGCAATGACATCGCGCCAGTCCGTCAGCGCGCGATTCCAACCGAGTTGAGACGCGACACGAGCCACCGCGTTGGCGTCTCGTCCCACAATGGATTCCATGTGTATGCGCGGTGTCGCGAACGCCGCATTCAGGTTTCTCCACCCCTGCGAGTGAGCGCGACCCATGAAGCCGTACCCAATCATGCCGACGCGGAACTCTTTCTCGTTCGAGCTTCCCATTACATTCCCTCTTTCGGTAACGGTGTGTCGTCGTTGACAAAAAACATTGAGGTTAGTGCTTGCGCAACAATATACCTGTATGTATGTTTCTGTGTATACAGTTTCGAATACAAAAAACTGCACCGATGAAAATGTCAGAAATGGAGTGAGGCACCGTGGATATCTGGCCACTCATTTTGCTTAACGGTCTGACGTTGGGTGCGGTTTATTTTGTGGCTTCGAGCGGCCTGACGCTTATTTTTGGCCTGATGCGCGTTATTACGTTGGCTCATGGAACGTCGTTCCTGTTCGGTGGTTACCTGGGATATGTGGTCGCCGCGGCCACCGATAACTGGATTTTGGGTCTGCTGGCGGGTCTGCTTGCAGCTGGACTCCTCGGTCTTTTCACGCATCAGGTGCTCATTCGCCGCTTTCAAGACGATGACATGCGCGTGGCACTCATCACGCTCGGTGTCGCCGTCATTGGAACGGACCTCATGCTCGCTATCTTCGGAGGGACCGCGACGCAGGTACCCTTCCCGCAGAACTTGCAGGTGGCCGTCAATCTTCCTGGTATCGGTGACTACCCCCTTATCCGTCTCATTATTTTGGCCATCGCAATCGTGCTCGGGCTCGCAATTTACTTCATCATCGCGAAAACGCGATTCGGATCAATCGTGCGGGCGGGTGTCGATGATGCACCGATGACGTCGGCAACAGGAGTCAACGTGCGCGTGGTCTTCGCCGTCATTTTTGCGGTTGGTTCTGCGCTCGCGGGTCTTGCGGGGGTCATTTCGGGCAGTCTCTTTCCGTTGCTGCCCGGGCAAGACGGTAGCTACCTTCTCTTCTCGCTGGTCGTCGTCATCGTGGGCGGCATGGGAAGCATTCCCGGTGCAGCCATTGGTTCGGCCTTGGTCGGAATCGTGTCTCAATTCGCGCTCGTTGTGGCACCGACGTATGCCTTCGTATTGACCTTTGCCCTCATGGTCATCGTTTTGGCCGTTCGCCCTCAAGGAATCATGGGTCGCCCCGCATGAGCACATCCACTTCTTCGACACCGCGCACCGCGAACTGGCGAGGCTGGGTCACGGCCCAAAACGTGGTTGTGGTCGTTGTACTCCTCGCCGCAATCATCTTTCCGCTCGTCGTCGACAGACCTCGATTCTGGTTGCCCAACATCGGCGTTCGTACCCTCTGGATGGGCACCATCGCAATGAGCCTGGTGTTTCTGAATAGGTACGTCGGACTGCTGTCCCTCGCTCAAATGACCTTCGCGGGCATCTGCTCATACGGCATTGGGTACTTCTCGGTCACCATGGGCTGGCCGATCATCCCGTCAATCATCTTGTCGCTCGGCGTCGGATCCTTCGCTGGCTGGCTGACCGCTCTCATCGCAGTTCGCACGAAGGCCATCTACTTCATGATGATCACCCTTGCCCTGAGCCAAGTCTTTTACTCCTGGGCATCACAGGCGATTGAGGTCACCAATGCTCGGCGTGGAATCGCCCCCATTCCTCGCCCCGACTTTGGTTTCATCAACCTCAACGACATCACGACGTTCTACTACTTCGCTTTGTTCTTGGCGGTGCTCTCGTACTTCATTTTCCGTTACACCGCGAAATCGCAGTTTGGTTTGGCAATTCAGGGCATCAAAGACAGCCCGGAACGGATGAGCGCGCTCGGGTACAACGTCAATCGTTACCGCACCGCGGCCTTGACCTTGGCGGCGTTTGTTGCGTCAATCGGTGGAGTCATTCTCGTCTTTGACCGTAATCAGGTTGACCCGAGCTTTGTCAGCCTCGACGCGACGCTCAACATCCTCGTCGTTGCCGTCGTGGGTGGCATTGGATCACTCGGTGGTGTCTTCATCGGTGGTCTGGTTTTTGCGCTCCTGCAGAACTTCGCCCAGGACTTCACCGACCGTTACATGACTCTCACCGGTTTGGTGTTCATTGGCGTTCTGTTGTTTTTCCCGACCGGCCTCGTCGGTCTGGGTCCCATAATCCGACGACTGTTTTCGAGGCGGGCAAAGACGTCCAATTCGGCGGAGTCGTCCGAGACGCTGGACGCTGCAAGGCGCGCTGGCACCCACAACAAGAAAGGGCAACACAAATGAAAGCAACACTCACGAAGAGGCTTTTGCCGGTCGTTGCAATCGCAGCTACCGCTGGCCTCCTTCTCTCCGGCTGCTCCGGCGCCGGTGGGGGAGAAACTAAGGAAATCAAGATCGGTGTACTCGCAACCGACAAGGGCAACCTTGCCTTTGGTATGGATGAGGCGAAAGCTGCCATCGGAGTCTCGATGGCGTCGATCGGTGGCACCATTGACGGCGGCGAAATCAACGGCGTGCCCGTGACCATCGTTTATGAAGGAACCGACGGAACCAGTGCAACGGCTCAGACCGCGGTGAAGAAGCTCGTCGAGAAAGACGGCGTCGACATCGTTTTCGGACCGGTGTCTGGCGACGAGGGTGAAGCGGTCGTTCAGTACGCACTGACCACGCCTGAGGTGACCTACGTCAATGGATCGGCTAGCCCGGTCGGTATGACCCTCGCCGGAGCAACCAACTTCTTCCGCTTCCACGGCGACTCGGCCATGTGGATGGGTGGTCTCGGTAACTATGCCTACAACGACAAGGGCTACAAGAAGATCTACGCGATCGCAGAGGACTACTCTTTCCCCTACGACAACGCCGGAGGATTCTTCTCGGAGTTCTGCGCCGCTGGTGGACAGGTGACCGGTAATTCCTGGGTTCCCGTGGGCACCACGGACTACTCGTCGATCATCGCTCAGATTCCTGCCGACACGGACGCCGTGTACGTCGGTCTCGGTGGCGCCGACGCAGCCAGCTTCCTGTCGCAGGCCGTTACGGCCGGTGTCAAGAAGCCGCTCGTTGGTGGAACGATCGCCGTCGACACGACCGCTCTTTCGGGAGACGCAAACATTGCGGATGTCGCCGTGGGCACGATTGCTGGTGGACCGGTTCCCGGCCCCGACTACAGCAGCCCCGAGTGGCAGACGTTCGTGGCTGAGTACGTGAAGCAGCCCAAGGCGTTCCCGAGCCCCTCGATCTTCTCGATCCTCTACTACAACTCGTTCAACTCACTTCTTCTCGCTTTGGAAGAGGTCAAGGGACAGTTGGGTAGCCCCGACCAGAAGAACCTGCGTGAGGCGTTGACCGCTCTCGAGTGGACCAGCCCGACCGGCCCGATCAAGCTCGACGCAAACCGTCAGGCCATCGTTGACAACTTCCTCATCGAGGTTGTTCAGGGTGCTGACGGCAAGCTCACGACCAAGCAGATCAGCCAGACCAGCGGCGTCGCTCAGGGCACAAAGACCTACGACCGCTTCGAAGGTTGCCCGAAGTAATTCATTCGGTTCTACCTCTCTAAAAAATAGGAGCCAGTCATGCCCACCCAGGACATCGCAATTTCGCTAACTGACGTCGACAAGCGTTTCGGCGGCCTCCGCGCCGTCAAGAACGTCTCGATGGAAGTTCGCGCGGGAGAACGGGTGAGCATGATTGGCACCAATGGTGCGGGCAAGTCCACGCTGTTTAATCTCATCGCCGGGGTCTTCCCGGTCACCGCTGGAAGTGTGTCCATGTTTGGTTCCGTAGTTACCAAGCAGAACACCGCCAAGCGTGCGAGAAACGGACTTGCCCGCACCTTTCAAACTTCCCGGTTATTCGAGCAGCTGACGGCGGCAGAGAATGTCTTCATCGCGCTGGGGGGCCGAGGCCTCGGGTGGAAGAGCATTTTTCCTGCCTCGCGACTCGCGCAAAAATGGACGCGCGTTGCTCAGTTACTTCACACCGTCGGCTTGTCCACCGAGGGCGACCGACGTGTCGCCGACCTGTCTCACGGTGAGCAACGACAGCTTGAATTGGCTATGGCGCTCGCCGCAGATCCCAAAATTCTTATGCTTGATGAACCGGCCGCTGGATTCTCGCCCGCAGAACGCCAGCAACTCGTCGCCATGCTGACGGCACTTCCGGCCGACATCACGCTGTTGCTCATCGAACACGACATGGACATTGCGCTCCAGGTTGCCGATCGTGTCATCGTGATGCACGACGGGTCAAAGATTCTCGAAGGCACGCCCGACGAAATTCGGGCAAGTCAGGTCGTTCGCGACATTTACCTCGGAGGCGGACATGCCTGACATCACACCATCGCCTGAGATTCTGGATGTGTCAAATCTCAACGTCTATTACGGCCGTGTGCACGTGCTGCAAGACGTTTCGTTCTCTATGGGTGCCGAGCCTCTGGGCATCCTCGGTCGAAACGGCATGGGCAAGTCCACGCTCGTCAAGGCGTTGATGGGGTTCATCCCGACAGCAAGTGGCGAGGCCAACTTCGAAGGCACCAACATCATTGGGTTGCCTTCCTACAAAATCAATCGACGTGGCATCGCCTACGTGCCCCAAGGTCGCCGAATCTTCCGTTCCTTGACCGTGCACGAACACTTGACGATGGTCGGTGCACCGAAGAACGCGCGTTGGAACATTGACGCCATTTATGAGACCTTCCCTCGGCTCGCCGAGCGGAAAAAGAATGGAGGCGCGGATCTTTCGGGAGGAGAACAACAGATGCTCGCGATTGCGCGCGCTCTGCTGTCGAATCCGCGCCTCCTCGTTATGGATGAACCGAGCGAAGGACTTGCCCCGACGATTGTCGACCACATCGCCGAGGTGTTCCGCTCGCTCGTTGCCGACGGACAGGCAGTGTTGTTGATCGAGCAGAATCTGCGGTTTGCAACCGACCTGTGTGACCGCATCCTTTTTATGGTCAACGGACAGATCGCTGCCGACTTGCCGGCAGAGAAGGTTGCGCGCGACGCTCAGGTTCAGGAGAAGTACCTCGGCGTTATCTAATTTGTGCATGCGCACCTGCCATTATTCGAAATTTGACAACTTAGGACACGCTCATGGCTAAGGTTCGCCGCCAATTTCCTCGCCCGCGAGACCTTGCACCGCTTCTCAAGTTCAAGGCCCCCGACTTCAACGCCAAGCGCCGTCGCCTCGCCAAGGCGCTGACGATTTATGATCTGCGTGCCATCGCGGCGCGGCGCACCCCGCGAGCGGCGTTCGACTACACCGAGGGTGCGGCCGAAGCCGAAATTTCGCTGGCTCGCGCTCGGCAAGCCTTCGAAGACATCGAGTTTCATCCCGCGATTTTGCGTGATGTATCGACCGTCGACCTGAGTTCCACTGTATTGGGCGGTCAGACTGCGTTGCCGTTCGGTATTGCACCGACGGGCTTTACGCGCATGATGCACACGGAGGGCGAGTGGGCCGGGGCCGCCGCGGCACGCAAGGCGGGCATCCCGTTCTCTCTCTCCACAATGGGCACAACGTCGATTGAGGATGTTGCGGCCACGAACCCCGATGGTCGTAACTGGTTCCAGCTCTACATGTGGAAAGACCGTGACCGGTCGATGGCTCTCGTAGAACGCGCTGCGGCAGCGGGATTTGACACTCTTCTCGTCACGGTCGACGTACCCGTCGCGGGCGCCAGGCTCCGAGACAAGCGCAACGGCATGTCGATTCCGCCATCGCTAACGCCAGCAACCGTTATCAACGCTATCCCTCGACCGGAATGGTGGATTAACTTTCTGACGACCGAACCGCTTGCGTTCGCGAGTCTTGATCGGTGGAGTGGCACAGTTGCCGAATTGCTCGATTCAATGTTTGACCCGACCGTCACATTCGAGGATCTGAAGTGGATTCGTTCCCAGTGGCCCGGGAAGGTGGTCGTCAAGGGTGTACAGACAGTTGCTGACGCGAAACGCGTCGTGGCGACGGGAGTCGACGGCCTTGTGCTGTCGAATCATGGCGGTCGCCAGCTCGACCGGGCGCCGGTGCCGTTCCATCTACTGCCCGACGTTGTGAAAGCGGTCGGAAAGAAAACAGAAATCATCGTCGACACCGGAATTATGTCGGGAAGTGACATTGTCGCGTGCATCGCACTGGGTGCGAAATTCACACTCATCGGAAGGGCTTATCTCTACGGGCTTATGGCCGGTGGCGAGGAGGGTGTCGACCGCGCCATCGACATTCTTCGTGAGCAAATCACCCGAACCATGCGATTGCTCGGGGTGACGTCACTTGCGGAGTTGAACCCGGATCATGTCACGCAGCTGTCACGCTTCACTCGACTCATGCCGCGCTGATTCGCTCCAGGCGCGCGAGAGCGGCATCCTCAATGGGGCTTTCCGGACCGATGGCTGCGCGCATGACCCGCAGTGTCGCGCGAGTTGCGGGGACTATCAGCCATTTCGGTTTTGCGCGCAGACCGAGCAGGGTGCGAAATTCGGGTCGTATCGATACCACGGCCGCGTCAAAGAGGAGGCGATAAATGGGCCGAGCCAGCAACGGCAACGGCGGGCGGCGAATGAACGCGATGACCGACTGGATTGACTCCGATCTGTTGAGCACTCCCCGGGAGGCCAGATCGTCGATGATGCGATCGACTTCGGCCACACTCGACGGCGCGGAATCGAGGCCGAGTGGGGTAACCGATGCGGCCCACTGGGCCACGTAGTTGTCGGCGCCGGAGACCGCTGTGCCGGCTGGAATAGGCGCCGACGCGTACATTTGGTGGGCCACGAGAAAAGATTCCATAAACGCCACGTGAACCCACAGCAGAAACTCGGGATCGGCCGCACGGTACTCGCGCACACTGCCCAAGCCCGTGTCAAATTCTCCCGTCACACGTTCGTGCAGTCGATTTACTCGCGAGGCCTCGCGCATCACTTCGGTACGACTGGCAAACGTGGTGACGGTGAGCCAGCGAATCGTGCCCGCCAGTCGGCCCAGGGGGTCTTTTTCATAGCGCGAGTGGTCACGCACGCCGGTGAGTGCAGCCGGATGCAGGGCCTGCATAAGCAGAGCGCGAATACCGCCCACGAGGGTTCCAAAGTCTCGATGGATGACCCACGGCGCGTCGCTCGGAAGAAACAGCCCGGGCTCGTCCCCGCGTGCAACGACCTCAAGCCACGGGGGTGTGCCGTCGGGCGCGCCCGAGAGCAGCCGCCGAAATGAGCGAGAAAAACGCTCTTGGAGTGCCGAGTTCCGTGCCATTGCCTCTAGCCTAAGTGTGTGGCAGGCGCCCTCGTGGCGACGTCAACACCCATTACGACCACCGCACACTTCGCCCCATCAGGAGGAACTCAGAATGTCCGATGTAGCCGGTAAGACTTTTGTTGTCGTTGGTGCGCGTGGCGGTTTGGGCCGTGAAATTGCGTCTCAACTTTCTGTGCGTGGCGCGTCGGTGATCGGTACGTCACGGTCGGCGTCGACCCTGGCGGACATGGCGGGGTTCACCTCCCGACAGATTGCGCTCGACCTGCAAAACCGCCAATCTGTCGCAGATTTCATTGATGATCTCGCGTCTGGACCGGTTGGCATTGACGGCCTTGTTCTTGCAGCCGGTGTCGTGGCTTTTGGTCCGGCTGCCGAGACGCGTCCCGAAACGCTCGCACAATTGATGACCGTCAATGCGACGGCGCAACTCGAGATTGTCGCCGGGCTCGCCTCGACTCTGGCCAACAGTGGAGACGGTGTGATTGTGACGCTCTCGGGGAAAGTCGCGGAGATTCCGACAGCTGGCATCGCCGCCTATTCGGCGAGCAAGTCAGCCTTGTACGCCTTTAGTGTGGCTGCTGGTCGTGAGTTGCGTCGTGCGAACGTGCGCTGGGTGGATGCTCGACCCGGCCACACCGAGACGGGTCTCGCCTCTCGTGCCGTGGCGGGCACCGCGCCCGACTTTGGCGCCGGACTCACGCCCTCTGCGGTTGCCATTCGCATCGTCGACGCCATTCTCAACGACGAAAAAGACCTCCCCAGCAGCGCCTTTGACGGCATCTAGTGTGGCGGAATCGCGTTCGACGCACGTCGACGTGGCGGGAGCTAGTTCGCTGCTGGGGTGGGAGTCCAGCCAATCAGTTCGTAGCTCGTGGGGTTGTCCGGTAAGAACCAGTTGAAGCCCTCCAAGAAGAAGACCGCAATCAGGTTGGCAACGATGGTCGCGATGAAAATCCAGACCACCGCCCAAGCCACGTAGCGCGCGACCGGCGAGGTGGGTCCAACGGCGAGAAACTCCGTGCCAAACATGAGCAGCACACCGGCGAATGCGAGCACGACGACAAAGCTGACGAGAGCCCACGTGTAGAGGTGCAAGCCTAGAACGGCGGTTCCGTATCCGGGGTCGCCCGGCATGATGTGCAAGAGAATTTGACGAATACTCATTGCCGCGCCGAGGAGCGCACCCACAATGGCAAAGCCGAGTCCGGTCATGAAGTCCGCTGGCGCAAGCGTGCCACGAAGAGAATGAATCACGATGTAGAGCGGGCCTAGTGAGGAGAGCATCATGCCCATGCGTTGCAGAATGCACAGCGGACAGGGCAGCTCACCGAGGGCGAATTGGAAGTAGAACATTGCGGTCGAGAGCACGCCGATGTACGCGAGCAGGAACGCAATTTGTGCCCAAAAACCCAACTTGCCGAGCAATAGGTCTCGACGACCCGTCGGCGTCGGAACGATAACGCGCGTGTCTCCAACGAAGATCCGAATCTGTGTCTCACTCATTAGAAACTCAACTCCAATGTGCTGGTCACATGATGCGCGAAAAGCAACGCGATGGCGATGAAGCAGACGGCGAAGCCCGTTGCGGCAATCCACCGCTTTCGAGCGAAAATAATGAAGAGCGCGGCGGCCAGAAGAGCGCCAAAAAGCAGGGTGTCCATATCCCTACGGTAGACCAGTCAGAATGGATGTGTGAGCGAAAGCCCCAAGAAACCCGCGCTTTTTGCGGGTCACGAGTTCATGGCGTTCGAGGGTGGAGACGACCCGGCCAAGGTCAGTGCGGTCGCACACGATGTTGCTCGTGCCCTGCTCTCGCGTGTCCGCGCCGACGAACAGGGCCTTGCTCTCGAGCGAGCCATGGCGTACGTCGATGAGAACGGTTTGGATGACTTGGCCGAGTTGTGGTCGGCAACAAGCGCGCACAGCCTTCCCGGTGCGCTGTGGCGACTCTATGTGGTGCGGGACCTGATTCACCGACGAGCATCCGAGATTAGTGTGCTGTACGCGCGAGGGGCGGAGTCACTTCACACGGTCGACCCGGTGATTGCGGGAGCCCCTACTCCGGCGGGACCTGAGGAGATGACCTCGCTGGCCGACGATATCTTGCGGGGCGTCTTTGTGGGGGACTTCGCGGATGCGCTGGAGAGAGCCGCGGCATTCTGTGCGGTTGTGGCTGCCGGGTGCGTGAGCTTCGCGGATGACGCGGATGCCGTGCATCCCGCACTCGAACGAGGGTCGAGTCAGGTGTTGTCGAGTGCCCTGGATGCGCACGCCGAGCAGGCTCGGGCCCTCACGCAGCAGGCGTTGCGACTCTCCCACACGGCCGCGGAGTTTCGCACGTGTGCGAGCCTCTGGCGGCGCGGATCACTCGACTAACCCGTTGGGTAAACTAGGGGTGCCGGGCCGCAGTAACCCCGGGCTCCAAAATTCGCCGCTGCGAGCGGCCTTCTGCCGAGAGGCGTTCATCTGCGGCTCGGCGCCTTCAGATGGAGGTCTGTTGCCATCGGGAGCACGTCGCTACGGAGTGGTCGACGTGACTCCGGGGCCAAGCCGCTGCTCGATGAATTTCAGTGTTTGCGTTAGTGCCGTTTGTGCGCTCGCGAGATCGAGTCGGAACTGGTATTCGTGAGGCAATGGTGGCGTTTGGTCTGCCGGCCAAAAGAGCGGCGACACGTCCACACCGAGAGAGGTGAGACGAGCGGCAAGGGGTTTTGACTGCAGGTCGGTGAGTGGGTCGGCGTTGCCGCCCGAAATGTAGGTGTCGGGAAAATCTGGGGTTACGAAGTCGTAGGTCGACATTTGCGCCATGGCGGGCGAATCGGCGAGGTTTCGGTCACCCGTGTACGCCCACAGCGATGTATCGTCGCCCCAGGCAAGAATGCCCTTGCCCCCGAGCATGGCCGACATTCGGTAGATGCCGCAGTTGAGAATGACCCCGCGCAGGTTGTCGGGCGTCAACGCCGGCGTGATGCCTAGTTCGCGCGCATAGGTAGGACTCGTCGTGAGGAGAGCGAGTTGGCTCGTGAGCTGCGCGCCGGCGGAGTCGCCCGCCAGAATGATGCGCGTCGCATCCACGTGCAATTCGTTGGCATGCGCCGTGATGAAGGCGAGCCCGTCGTTGAGCTGCCCAACGGCGAAGGGATATGTTGCTTCGGGTCCATACGTGTAATTCATGCCAATCACGGTGTACCCGTGGGACGCGAGGATTTGGAAATAGGGTCGGTCGTTGTCTTTACTGCCCGAGACCCAAGCCCCGCCGTGAGTCCAGACGATGGTGCCAAGGTTCTGCGACGTGCCGGTGGGGTAGTACACGTCCATGACGGAAAACGCGTTGCCCTCTTGGTAGGCCACGTTGAGTTTTTCGTCGACCCCGGAGGTGGGTGCGAATTCGGTCATGATTGTCAAGACTTTGGCGGCATTCGACTGAAACACGGCGCGGATGACCAATGCTCCGGGCCACGGACTCACGACGAACGCGAGCACAGTCAGGGCGATAATGCCCGCTATGACCGAGAGCACAATCATGGTGATGCGACGTCTGCGAGCGTGTGTGACGGACATGACGTCAGGATAACGCGGATGCGCGTTCCCGAACCGCGCCTACCCGAACCGTCCGGATATGTAGTCCTCGGTAGCTTGCACCGAGGGGCGTTCGAAAATTGTTCGCGTGTCACCGTACTCGATGAGTCGTCCCGGCATGCCGGTGCCCTCGATGTTAAAGAAGGCGGTCTTGTCGCTCACCCGGCTGGCTTGCTGCATGTTGTGCGTCACAATCACGATTGTGAAGTCGCTCTTCAGCTCATCGATGAGGTCTTCGATAGCGAGGGTCGAGATCGGGTCGAGAGCGGAGCACGGCTCATCCATGAGCAGCACGTCGGGTGAGACCGCAATCGCGCGAGCAATACATAAGCGTTGTTGCTGGCCGCCTGAGAGACTCGAGCCGGGTTTGTCGAGACGATCCTTAACCTCTTTCCACAGGTTTGCTCCCTGCAGAGATTTCTTAACGAGGTCGTCGGCGTCCGATTTAGAGATTCTGTTGTTGTTCAGCTTCACGCCGGCGAGCACGTTGTCTCGAATCGACATGGTGGGAAACGGATTCGGGCGCTGGAACACCATGCCGACTTGGCGGCGCACCTCGACGGGATCGGTATTCGCAGCGTAGAGATTCTCGCCGTCAATCAGGACTTCACCCTCGACGTACGCCCCGGGGATGACTTCGTGCATGCGGTTGAGCGTGCGCAAGAATGTGGACTTGCCGCAACCCGACGGCCCGATAAACGCCGTCACGGTTTTGGGTTCGATCGTGAGCGACACGTCCGCGACGGCCTTGAAGTTGCCGTAGAACACGTTGAGATCACGGACTTCGATGCGCTTTGACACAGGAGTTTCCTTAGTTAGGGGGTTAGCGAGAGCCCTTGGGGGCGAGAATTTTTGACAAAATGCGGGCCAGGATGTTCAACACCATGACAATCAGAATGAGCACGAGGGCGCCCGTCCAGGCGCGATCCAGGTACGCCTGGGTGTCCGTGCCCTGATTCGAGTACTGGGTGTAGACGAATACCGGAAGCGTCGCCATGCGTCCGCTGAAGAGGTCATAGTTCATGCTCGTCGACATGCCACAGATGATGAGCAGCGGAGCGGTCTCACCGATGATGCGCGAGATGGCGATCATGACACCCGTGATGATTCCACCGATCGCCGTGGGGATGACCACTTTCACAACGGTCAGCCACTTGGGTACTCCGAGCGCGAGTGATGCTTCACGCAGTTCGTTCGGCACAATCTTGAGCATTTCCTCGGTGGAACGCACCACCACGGGAATCATCAGTACCGACAGGGCAACGGCTCCGCCGATGCCAAACCGAATACCCGGACCGAAGAACAGCGCAAAGAGCGCAAAGGCAAAGAGCCCAGCGACGATCGACGGAATACCGGTCATGACGTCAACGAGCACGGTGATGGCGCGAGAGAGCCGACCCTTGCCGTATTCCACGAGGTAGACGGCCGTCATGATGCCGATGGGCACCGAGATGACTGTCGCTGCCGCCGTGACCTCGAGTGTGCCGACGATGGCATGTAGCCCGCCACCCCCGGCACCCACGACGTTACGCATGGAGGAGTTGAAGAAGTCCCCATCGAAGCGATTGATGCCGTTCGCGACCGCGGTGTAGACGAGAGACACCAATGGGAGTAATGCCACGATAAATGCCGACGTCACGAGTGCAGTTGCGAGGCGATCTGTTGCCTTGCGCCGTCCTTCGACGAAACGCGACATTCCAAAGGTCACGATGATGTAGAGGATGACGGCGACGAGTATTGCGCCCACAATGTTGAAATCTTTTGAGGCGCCACTCAACACGAGGAGTGAAAAGAATCCCACCGACAACAGCAGCGACAGGGCCACGACTGCCCACAGGGTGCCTCGACTCAATTTGCGCATCGCAGGAGGTGCAGAGAGTACCAATGCCATGACTAGTTTGCTCCCGAAAAGTCTTTGCGACGGTTGATGATGAAGCGCGCGAGTGAGTTGACGAGCAGGGTGATGAGGAAGAGCACGAGACCCGTGGCGATCAACACGTTGACGCCGATGCCACTCGCCTCGGGAAAATTGAGCGCGATGTTGGCTGCGATTGTCGTGGGGTTTTGACTCGTCAGCAGGGCAAACGAAATGATGACCGAGGGGGAGAGGACCATCGCGACGGCCATCGTTTCACCGAGGGCACGTCCGAGTCCGAGCATCGTGGCCGAGATGAGGCCCGGGCGGCCGAAGGGCAACACAGCCATGCGAATCATTTCCCATCGCGTTGCTCCAAGAGCCAGTGCGGCTTCTTCGTGCAGACGCGGCGTTTGCAAGAACACTTCGCGAGACAGCGCGGTGATGATTGGCAAAATCATGACTGCCAGCACGATCGCGACCGTGAGTACGGTGCGACCGGTGCCCGATACCGGCCCCGCGAATAGTGGAATCCAACCCAGATTGTCGACGAGCCACACGTACACGGGCTGCATCGCGGGCGCCAGCACGGTAATGCCCCAGAGGCCGAACACAACCGACGGCACCGCGGCCAGCAAGTCGACGATGTAGCCGAGTGTGACGGCGACTCGGCGCGGCGCGTAGTGCGAGATGAACAAGGCGATACCGATGGAGAGGGGAAGCGCAATAAGCAAGGCCAGCGCGGCCGCCCAGATGGTTCCGAAGACGAGTGGGACGACGAACGACCAGAAGCCGCGTCCGTCTTTGGACACGTCGGCCGGATTCGCAGTGAAAGCAGGAAGCGCCTGCGCGATGAGAAAAATTGTGACGGCTGCCAGAGCAACGAGAATCAGGATGCCCGCGGCGAGTGCTGCACCAGAAAAGAGAACGTCACCCGGACGTTGCCTCGACCGAGGGCGCGTCGCGGAGGGTGCTACCGGCATGCTCACTGTTCTTTCTTAGTGCACTGGGGTGAAGAATGCGATGCCCGGCTTGCCAATCTTGGTGAGTAGCAAGCCGGGCACCGGTCATACGGTGTTACTTGATGGCGTTGACAACGGCGAGGGCTTCGTCAGCCATCTTCGTTGCGAGCGGTGCCGATCCGGCTGCCGAAGCGGCCGTTGCCTGGCCCTCGGGGCTCAGGATGTAGGCAAAGTACGCCTTCACGTTCTCGGCGACGCCAGCCTTCGCGTACTCGTTGCAACCCATGAGGTAGCTGACGAGAACGAGCGGGTAGTGCTTCGAGTCAGTGGTGGTGCGGTTGATCTTGATGGCCATATCGCCAGCGGCACGACCGTCGACCGGGGTCGACTCGGCGACGACAGCAGCCGCAGCTTCGGGCGTGTACATCACGAAGTCGTTACCGACCTTGATCTTGGCGATGCCGAGCTTGCCGGCCTTCGATGCGTCGGCGTAACCGATGGTTCCCACACCGTTGGTGACGGCGTCAACAACACCCGAGGTGCCCTTGGCGCCTTCGCCGGTCTGGAAGGGGAACGTGTCGGCCGGCTTCTCGATGGCCCAGTCAGCCTTGGCGTTCTGGAACAGGTAGTCGGAGAAGTTCTTCGACGTACCCGAGTCGTCCGAACGGTGAACGGGCGTGATGGCGAGGTCGGGGAGCTTCGCGTCGGGGTTCATCGCAACGATGGCTGCGTCGTTCCACTTCGTGATGGCACCCGAGTAGATCTTGGCAATCGTGGAAGCATCCAGGTTGAGCTCGGTGACGCCGTCCACGTTGTAGATCACGGCAATCGGCGAGATGTAGGCAGGAACCTCAAACGCGGTCGTGCCGGCGGCACACGCGGCGAACGTCGAGGCGAGCTCTTCGTCGTTGAAGTACGAGTCGGAACCGGCAAAGTCAGAACCACCCGAGATGAAGGTCTTGCGACCGGCACCCGAACCCGAGGGGTCGTAGGTGATGGTGACACCGGGGTTGGTGGTCTGGAACGCGGCGGTCCATGCTTCCTGCGCCGCGCCCTGGCTGGAGGCGCCAGCGCCAACGAGTGCGCCCGTGAGGGTGCTCGTGGGCTGCGGTGCGGCGCCTTCGTTTGCTGCACAGGCGCTCAGGGTGAGCGTCGACACAGCAACAATTGCTGCAAAGCCGGCGATGCGGCTCGTGCGAGTGATGTTCACTGAAGGATCCCTTCGGATTTTTGTCTCTTGATGTGATCAGGTTGATCACTCACGACGCTAGGACGAATTTCTATACGCACGCCCCATAAACGATGAACGCGAGGTAAACTCAGCGATTCTTTGCCAAACCTTAGACAAGTGAGTCATGAGTCTCGACCGCGACAATGCCCGCAGACGGATGTTTGGCACTCAGATGGAAGACCGAGAACGACGCGGTGTCGAGTAGAGCGGCCCGCGTATGGTCGGTGAGCAACGAGGTGCCGGTAGCCAGCGCAATCTCGCGCAGAATCTCGGGAAGCACGGGCCCGTGACTACACAGCACCGAGGTCTTGCCCTTGCGGATGCGCTTGCCGATCAGTGCGCGCAACGCCGGATGATCATCCACGAACGCATGTTGGCTGATCTCTTTGACGAAGAGCACATTCTTGCCGAGAAGCTCGGACAGTGGGGCGATCGTTTCGGCGCAGCGAACGCTCACGCTCGAGATGAGCTTCTTCGGACCAAAGGCGGCAACGCTCGGCGCAATATCGAGAGCCTGTTCGCGACCGCGCCCAATGAGGGGCCGCTTCTGATCGGCGCCCTTGAACTTTGCCGGATCTTCGGCCTTCGCGTGCCGCAACAAAATCATGGCAAATGTCTCGGTCACACCCTGGTCGACATGGGACGAGAAGATGTCGAGCACTTCGCGGTCCACGTCGTAGTGCAATTCTCGACGTGCCTTTTCGATCGGCAGCCACTCGAGTGCGGCCACCTCGTTGTTGGGTCGAAAAGTGGATTTTGCGATTGCCTTATTGCTGACATGGGCTGCCCAATAGTGAACTTCTTTGGGTCGCCCGTTCGGCAGCGTGTAGTGCGTTGCCCCGAGAGGAATCCCGAGCGAAATCGTCAGCCCGGTCTCCTCCTTGATTTCGCGGACCGCCGTCTGCGGGAATGATTCGCCCGGGTCGACCTTCCCTTTGGGTAAGGACACGTCACGGCGATCGTCGCGGTGGATGACCAGCACATGAATGCGACCATCAATCTTTCGCCAACACACCGCTCCGGCGGCCATCACGGCATTCGAATTCATCGAGTTGAACTTCCTCGTCGGCGCTGACTCAGGGTGACCATGGTGGCATCTTGCAGGTCGGCAAGGCGATTCTTTGCTTTCACGGTGTGCCGTGTCCAGTCTCCCAGCGAATTGAGATGCCACGACGACGTGAGGTCGGACATCCCGAGGTCAAAGTGCTGTGTCAGGTAGGCCACTTGCAGCGGATCTGATAGCTTGACCAACGCCTCCACACGACGATCGAGATTGCGGTGCATCATGTCTGCACTGCCAATGTAGGCGAGCGGGTCTCCCGAATTGTGAAACAAGAAAATGCGCGAGTGTTCGAGATACCGACCGAGAATGGACCGCACGCGAATGTTCTCGCTCATACCGGGGACCCCGGGTCGCAACGCACAGATGCCGCGAACCCAAATGTCGATTGGCACCCCGGCGTTACTCGCCCGATAGAGGGCATCGATGATCTGTTCGTCGACCATCGAATTGAGCTTGATCCGAATGCCACTCGGCAGACCCGCCTGAGCGTTGCGACGCTCCTGGTCGATGTGGCGGAGCAACCCCTTACGCAGATGCAGGGGAGCGACGAGCATCCGTTTGAACTTCTTCTCAATCGCGTACCCGGAGAGTTCGTTGAACAAGCGTGTGACATCTTTGCCGACCTGTAAGTCCGCGGTGAGCAAGCCGAGGTCCTCATAAATGCGACTCGTTTTCGGGTTGTAATTGCCCGTGCCGATGTGGGTGTAGTGCCGAAGCACGGTACCCTCTTGGCGAATCACGAGCGCGAGCTTGCAGTGAGTTTTCAAACCCACCATGCCGTACACGACGTGCACCCCGGCCTTTTCGAGTTTGCGTGCCCAACCGATGTTTGCCTGTTCGTCGAAGCGCGCCTTGATCTCGACCAAGGCCAGCACTTGCTTGCCCGATTCCGCGGCCGCTATGAGGGCCTGCACAATCGGGCTGTCACCCGACGTGCGATAGAGGGTCTGCTTAATGGCCAACACTTGCGGGTCACGGGCCGCCTGCTCGAGAAAGGCCTGCACGCTCGTGGAAAAAGATTCATAGGGGTGGTGTAGCAAGACGTCGCCGGCGCGAATTGCACTGAAAATGCTCGCAGCCTCGCCATCTTCTTGCGCGAGAAGTCGAGGATTCGTGACCGGAACGTGCGGAGTGAATCGGAGGTCGGCGCGCTTCAGCGCGGAGATTTCGAACAACCCGGTCAAATTCAGTGGCTCGTTGAGTCGCACGACCTCTTGTTCGGTGATGTCGAGTTCACGCAACAGCAGATCGAGCGTCAGCGCATCCATCGTCGAATCGATTTCGAGGCGAATCGGGGGACCGAACCGGCGACGCAACAGGCCTTTTTCGAGCACCTGAATGAGGTTTTCAGTTTCGTCTTCGTCAATCTCGACGTCTTCGTTGCGCGTCACCCGAAAGGCGTGATGCTCGATGATTTCCATGCCGGGAAAAACTTCGTCCAGGCGATTTGCAATCAGATCTTCGAGCGTGATGAATCGGGCCGAGATGACCTCGCTGCCTTCGCTCACCCGCACAAAGCGCGGCAGCATTTGGGGAATCTTGAGTCGCGCAAATTCTTCGGTCCCGGTTTTTGAACTGCGAACCCGCACGGCCAGATTCAATGAGAGACCCGATATGTAGGGAAACGGATGCGCGGGGTCCACGGCGAGCGGCATCAACACGGGGAACACCTGTTCGGAGAAGTATCTCGACAGCCGCGATTGTTCCTCGCCGGTCAATTCGCTCCAGCGGGTCAGTGTGAGACCGGCGGCATCAAGCTCGGGTTTGAGTTGTTCGGCAAACACTCTCGCGTGGCGCTCCTGCAACTCGCGGGCGCGAGTGCCAATATCGAGCAGCACCTCACTTGGCGCGCGGCCGACGCTGTTGGGAACGGCAAGCCCTGTGACGATGCGCCGCTTCAAACCGGCGACCCTCACCATGAAAAACTCGTCGAGGTTGCTGGCAAAAATTGCGAGGAAATTGACTCGCTCCAGCAGGGGGAGAGTCGGGTCTTCTGCGAGTTCGAGAACGCGCTGGTTGAACGCGAGCCAACTCAGTTCCCGATCGAGGAACCGATCTGCCGGGAGGTCCGTGAGTGTCGACTCTCCGAACTCGACATCGAAATCATCGTCGATGTCGGGCAGCGAGTCATCGCGCGTGCTATCGGAGAGGGCGTCCACGCACTCATTTTGTCAGTTGAGGTTACGCGTGGCTTAACGAATTGTGGCGGGCTGGGTGTTATCGACCACGTTGAAGCGATACCCCACGTTGCGCACGGTGCCAATGAGTTGCTCCATGTCGCCGAGTTTCGCGCGCAAACGTCGAACGTGCACGTCGACGGTTCGAGTGCCACCGTAATAGTCGTAGCCCCACACTTCGCTGAGGAGCTGCTCGCGTGTGAAAACGCGCGACGGGTGCGTGGCGAGAAATCGAAGTAATTCAAATTCTTTAAACGTGAGGTCGAGCGGTCGGTCGTGCAGTTTGACGGAGTAGCTCGCCTCGTCGATAACCAGACCGGACGCCTGGATTCGCGACGTCACATCGTCGGACGGAGCCTGGCGTCCGAGGGCGAGTCGAATCCGCGCATCAATCTCGGCCGGCGTCGCGGTTTCGAGAATCACATCGGTGATTCCCCAGTCGGGCGTGACCGCCGCCATGCCACCCTCAGTGACCACCACAATCAGCGGCGAGCTCAACCCCGTTGCGGTCAAGATTTTGCAGAGGTTCTTAGCGCTGGTCAGATCGCCACGCGCGTCGAGCATGATGAGGTCGCTGTCGGGTGCGCTCACCAGATGAGCCGGCTCGGCTGGAATCACTTTCACCTGGTGGGAAAGAAGAGCAAGATGGGGCAGCACATCTCCATTGGGGCGCGCAGCCAAAATCAGGATTGATGCCATGACCTCACCCCTTTTGCGCCAATGTGATGCCTCTAGTGTAATTCGCCAATGTTTCCGCGCTGTTTCTCACCATGCGTAAACTGTCACCATGATTGTTGCCCTCGAACTTTTCTTCATTGGCCTCCTCGCCTTGGCCAGCCTGTCGATTGCGTGGGTTTCCGGCGTCGTTCTTTATAAGTTGTTCCGCAGCTCCCGCTAGGAGCGCGCACCACTGTGACCGACCACTTCGGAGATCCCTTTCGCGAGCAAAGGGCTCTCGCGAGGGGCGACGCGATTGTCGTGCGTCAGGAGTGTGGGGTCATCCGACTCGCGGGACGCGACCGGTTGACCTGGCTTGACTCGCTGGTCAGTCAAGACGTTGCGCACCTCGGGATGGGTGAATCGGCCGAGGCGCTGCTGCTCGACCCCAACGGCCGGATCGAACGAGTGATGCGCATAGTCGATGATGGCGTCAATACGTGGATTCTGGTGGATGCTGACGCCGCCGGTTTCTCGTTATGGCTCGACCGAATGGTATTCCGGCGTGATGTCGAGGTGACCAACGTTTCGGAGGTATTCCAGGTTGTCGGCTACTTCGTCGGAGGCCGCGCGAGTGCGGCCCTCGCCCCGCTCACCGCTGCGCCTCATGGAGTAGCCCTCACCTGGATCGACCCATGGGCCGGCGTGGTGGCGGGAGGTTGGCAGTACGCCTCGCCGGATGGTCACCCGGCGACCACATGGAGCTACCACGAAACCTTGTTGAATGCCGACGTGACGAGCTCGACACTCCCCGACCACGCTGGCAGTCTCGCCCTCACCGCGCTGCGCGTGGCCGCCTGGCGGCCGGCACTCGCCGATATCGATGAGACGAGCCTGCCCCACGAGTTCGACTGGTTGCGCAGCGCCGTGCATTTGGCCAAGGGCTGTTATCGCGGGCAAGAGACCGTCGCGAAGGTGCACAACCTCGGTCACCCTCCGCGCCGACTTGTGTCGCTCGACCTCGACGGAAGCGACTCAAGCTTGCCCGAGCCCGGAGCATTCGTCGCCCTCGCGGATGATCCCGACAAGGTCGTCGGTCACGTCACCTCGTCGGCCCGTCACTTTGAGGATGGTCCGATTGCGCTCGCGCTCGTGAAACGCTCGGTTCCCGTCGACGCACCGCTTGTCGTGCGCTCGCCGGATTCCGCCCCGTTGGCGGCCCGGCAAATGCCTATTGTGCCGAGCGACGCGGGCAAGACTCTCGACGTGCCGCGAATCAAACGCGACCGAGTGCGCCCCACGCGATCGTAATTTCGCCCAACCGCCACCGTGTGCGTCCCGCAAGCACGGGCCACCCATTTGCTTTCATCGACTCGACGGTGGCAATCCACCGCTGTGAAGCACCGAAGGTGCCGAGCCCGGTGTGTATCGACCACCACCGGTCTAGGTCGGTCATCAGCGCGTTGACCGGGTCGCCGGCCACGTTGTGGTGAATGAGCGCCTTGGGCAACCGTTCGGCGGCAATACTCGGGGCCTCGAGCCCGTCGAGGCGGAGCGAAATCGTGAGGGATTGCGGGCCGCTGGCCGTGCCGAGCGCCCCGGGCGCGCCGAGGGCACCGGGCGTCAGAGAAATCCAGGTCGCTACCCGCCCGATTTCGTCACACGTGCCGTCGACCAACACGCCACCGGGTTGCATTGCCGCGAGCATTGATTGCCAGGCCGCGTCCACCGCCGACTCGTCGTACTGGCGCAACACGTTGAACGCGCGAATCACGCACGCACGGCGTGCATCGGGCAACGGGGTTTCGAACCCGCCGAGTTCAAACGACAGCGGCGGATGGGCATCCACCATGCCCCATTTGCGGAGGTCTGCTCGAGCTGACTCGACACGCGCGGGATCAATCTCGAGGCCGACCACCTCAACGTCGGGTCGCACGTGAAGGAGCCGTTCGCGCAACTCGACCGTGGTCACCGCACTCGCCCCGAAGCCGAGATCAACGACGAGTGGGTCTTTCGTATGGCGCAACACGGGCAGCGTGCTGATCCACCGGTCGACACGGCGCAGACGGTTGGGATTTGTTGTTCCCCGCGTGATGTTACCGACCGGCATGGGCTCAAGTCTTCCCTAGACTTGACGCATGACGCACACCCTGATTTTGCTTCGCCACGGCAACAGCGAGTGGAACCAAAAAAACCTGTTTACCGGCTGGGTTGACGTTCGATTGAGTGCTCAGGGCGTTGGTGAGGCGAAGAAAGCGGGTGCCTTATTGCGCGAAAAGAACGTGCTCCCCGATGTGCTGTACACCTCACTGCTGACCCGCGCAATTCAGACCGCCAATCTCGCACTCGAAGAGGCCGACCGGCTTTGGATTCCGGTCCAGCGCAGCTGGCGACTCAATGAACGTCACTACGGTGCGTTGCAGGGCATGGACAAGGCGCAGACGCTCGCTCAGTACGGCCCGGAGCAATTTCACATTTGGCGCCGATCGTTTGACGTTCCGCCACCGCCCATTGCGCACGACAGTGAATGGTCGCAGGTGGATGACCCGCGCTACGAGGGCATCGACGGCGCGGTGCCCGCCACCGAGTGCCTGAAAGATGTCATCGACCGCATGATCCCGTATTGGACGAGTGACATTGTGCCCGACCTCGCCACCGGTAAGACGGTGCTGGTGACCGCGCACGGCAATTCGTTGCGGGCGTTAGTCAAACATCTCGACGGCATTTCTGATGACGACATCGCCGAGTTGAACATCCCCACGGGCATTCCGCTCGTGTACGAACTTGACGAGAACTTCCGACCCGTCAAGCCCGGCGAATATCTCGACCCCGAGGCCGCGACCGCTGGTGCGGCAGCAGTGGCTGCTCAAGGATTAAAGAAGTAGGCGTCGCGATTAGTTCTGCACTTCTACGGGTCCGGTGCCGTCGCTGGCCCATTCGCCCGTGGTGAGGTACTTCACTTTTTTCGCAATATTGACCGCGTGGTCGGCGAAGCGTTCGTGGTAGCGACTTGCTAACGTGGCATCCACGGTGTCGACGGGAGTCCCGCCCCACGTCTCGCCGAGAACCTTGTCGAACACCGAAAGGTGCAGATCGTCGATGTCATCGTCGAGGTCGCGAATCTTGTCGGCGTGCTTGAGGTTCTGCGTCTTCAGTAGTTTGGTCAGTGTTTCGGCGACCTCGACGTCGAGTTCGCCCATCTTGCGGAAAGTGCCGCGCAAACCCTTGGCGATGACCTTCTCGGGGAATCGGTAGCGGGTGAGTTGGGCGATGTGCTCGGCCATGTCTCCCATGCGTTCGAGCGAACTCGAGATGCGCAACGCGCTCACGGCGATGCGCAGGTCACGCGCGACGGGTTGCTGGCGCGCCAAAATCTGAATGGCGAGTTCATCGAGACTCAGTGCACGCTCGTCGATTCGGATGTCGCTTTCGATGACCTCTTCGGCCAATGCGACGTTGCTCTCACTGAAGGCGTTCGTCGCCTTCGAAATGGCCTCGGTGACGAGTTCGGATACCTCGACCAGGCGCTCTTGAAGCTCGCCCAGTTCTTGCTGAAACATAACGCGCATGTCTTAACCTCTTTTCGGTGGCACTTGCAAGTAAGCCTGCGGAATGTTGCGAGACGCGACCCACTGCCTTAACGCAAGGTTACGCGTAGGTGAACAGTTTTTTTGCGAAGTCACGTGTTGTTCCCGACACGTCACAGTTTGGTTACTCTCCGTTAGCGTTGTGTACATGAACCTCGGCTTGATTATTGGTATCGCCGTTGTGCTCGGCGCAATCGCCGGAGGGGTCATCGTGGTTCTCATCAACCGCTCGACCCAGCAGTCCAACGCCGAGATGCAGGCTGCCTCGTGGGAGCTCCCCGCGGGCGTTGCGGAACTGCTGGAGTCGATTGAATTTCCCGCGATCATCGTCAACTCCTCGGTTCGCGTGGTGGCTGCCTCCCCTGCCGCGGCGCAGTTCGGTCTGATTTCGCAGGACCGGCTCGCGGTGCCCGAACTTGTGGCCGTCGTCGAAGACTTGAACCGGTCTGCTGAGCCCATCGTGCGCCAGCTCGAAATTCCTCGTGGCCCGTTCGGTGATGCGACGAGTTCGATTGAGGCGCGCGCATCCAAATTCGGCTCTCGGTATTCTCTGTTGCTCGTCGCCGACCGCACCGAATTTCGTCGTCTCGAAGAGGTGCGTCGAGACTTCGTTGCCAACATTAGCCATGAATTGAAGACGCCCATTGGGGCGATCAGTTTGCTCGCGGAGGCCCTTTCGGAGGCCGCGGATGATCCCGATCTGGTCCGTCACTTTGCCGACCGACTCTCGGATGAATCCGCGCGCTTGGCGAGCATCACGCGCGAAATCATCGAACTCAGTCGTCTGCAGGCCGAGGGTGCCCTCGCCAAATTCAGCACGGTCAAAATCGACAAACTCCTGCGAAAGTCGGTCGATGCCAACCGCGTGCTCGCTTCGGCGAAGAAAATCGACATTGTTGTGGGTGGCGCCGAGGGCGTCACGGTGTGGGGTGATTTCGACCGCCTCGTCGTCGCCGTGAACAACCTGTTGTCGAATGCCGTGCAATATTCGCCCGAAAATTCGCGAGTTGGCATCGGAGTGGCCGACGCGGAAGATCGCGTTGAAATCGTGGTCACTGACCAGGGTCCGGGAATGTCGAACGAAGAGGCCGAGCGGGTGTTCGAACGCTTCTACCGCACCGATCAGGCCCGATCACGCACGACGGGTGGAACGGGGCTCGGATTGTCGATTGTCAAGCACATCGTCAATCATCACGGCGGAGACATTAGAGTGTGGTCGCTGCCTGGACAAGGTTCGAGCTTTACAATTCGATTGCCACGAAACCCGGCGGAAACCGACTAAGGACCGACACGTTTATGACGCACATTTTGCTCGTCGAAGACGAAGTGGCCTTGAGCGAGCCACTGGCTTTTCTTCTCGAGCGCGAAGGTTTCACGATTACGGTGGCGCACGACGGAGCCGAGGCCCTGCGACTGTTTGAGCCGTCCAGTCACGACCTGATTTTGCTCGACCTGATGCTTCCCCAGGTATCCGGCACGGAAGTGTGTCGACAACTTCGAACCTATTCCCAGGTTCCCATCATCATGCTCACGGCCAAGGACACCGAAGTCGACATCGTTGTCGGGCTCGAGCTTGGAGCCGACGACTTCGTCACGAAGCCCTACAAGTCCCGCGAGTTACTAGCTCGAATTCGGGCGGTGTTGCGCCGGATCAATCCCAGTGAGTCGATGTCGGGAGACGGCGTGATCGAGATTGCGGACATCCGTCTCGATGCCGACCGTCACGCGCTGAGCGTGCGCGGGGTCGTCACACCGATGCCACTCAAGGAGTTCGAGCTGCTCGAATACCTCATGACGAACTCCGGTCGCGTGCTCACGCGCGGTCAACTCATCGATCGAGTGTGGGGCGCCAACTACTTTGGCGACACAAAAACCCTCGATGTGCACATCAAGCGCATCCGCGGTCGCATTGAAATCGACCCCGCGGAGCCGCGCCTGCTGATGACCGTGCGCGGCCTGGGTTACCGCTTCGAGAACTAGCCCGCGTCAGCCGACCGGCGTTTCGGTCGGCGCGGGTTGCGTCGACGGCGCCGTGGTTGCCGCGGAGCTGGGAATCAGGGTGTTTGTCGGCGTCGGCGTGGGCGTCGGTGTGGGCGTGAGTCCCTTGTACTCCGGTTGCGCCGTGGTGAGCACGGGCACAAACGTGGTGACCGTTTCAGAACCGGCTGCCTCAAACGCGAGCTGAATCATTCCTCCCGGCGGAACGCCGAAGTCGGACAGCTGAACCTGCTTCTCGTCGGGGCCTCCGAAACCAATCGGTTGTTCCGAGGAGGGAATGATCACATTTTGCTTCGAGACGCTGCCGTTGGCCGTGAATGCGACGTGCAACGTGATCGAAGTTCCCGTTGTGTTGATCGCATCGAACATCAACTGACCCACCTGGCCGTTGTCGCTAATCAAGACGAGGTTGCGCAGTTTGATGTCGCCCACGTTGGCTCCGACACCGTCGCTCGGGTCATAGTGGTGCGTGGTTGCCTGTGGCTGAATGAGGTTACAACCGGCCGTTCCCAACGCTACCGCGGCCACGAGTGCCGTGATCAGCACCATGCGAATCTTCACGAGGAAGTCCTCCAAAAACAACAAATGAGCGAGCAGGATGCGCGTCACCGACGCGCCTCAGAACTCCTCGAGCCTACCGCACCGACTCAGTGCGAGTCGGAGGGTGGCAGTGGTGCATGGTAAACTTTCACGTCTTCGAAGGGTAGTCACAATATGCAGTTTGTCGTCGGTGAAACCGTCGTCTACCCGCACCACGGTGCGGCCACGATTTCCGAAATCAAGACCCGCAAGAACCCGAAGACGGGTGAAGAGAAGATTTACCTGAAACTTCACGTCAAGCAGGGTGACCTGACCATTGAGGTCCCGCAAGACGGGGTAGAAGATGTCGGCGTTCGTGACGTCATCGGCAAAGAAGGACTCGCCAAGGTCGAAGAAGTCTTGCGTGAGCCATTCACCGAAGAGCCCACGAACTGGTCTCGGCGTTATAAGGCGAACCTGGAAAAGCTTGCCTCGGGTGACATCATCAAGGTCTCCGAGGTGGTGCGCGACCTCACTCGTCGTGATCAGGATCGCGGTCTTTCCGCTGGGGAGAAGCGCATGTTAGCCAAGGCGCGCCAGATTCTCATTTCCGAGCTCGCTCTCGCGAAAAAGACCAACGAGCAAGGCGCCTCCGACATTCTCGATGGCATTTTGGGAATCGTTCGCCCGGTGAGCGACGAGTAGTGACGGAGCGGGCGACGCCCGTTCGCGCGGCTGTCATCGTGGTGGCAGCCGGAAGCGGCTCCCGTCTCGGTAGGTATACGCCGAAAGCGTTCGTTGAGGTGGGCGGGCGAACCCTGTTGCAGCACGCGGTCGAATCCGCCGCGGGTGCCGCGACGGTCGGCCACATTGTCGCGGTTGTTCCACCCCAGCTCATTCAACGTGCCACCGACATTGTCGCCGCGTGCCTTGCCTCCCATGTCTCGCCCACCACGCCCATCTCGTGGTCCGTCGTCGAAGGCGCCGACTCGCGCTTCCGCTCGGTCGAACGGGGACTTCGCTCACTCGACCCTTCATGGGATGTCGTCTTGGTGCACGACGCCGCACGAGCGCTTGCGCCATCGCGTGTTTTCGACGACGTTATCGCAGCCGTGCGTGAAACCGGTGACGGAGTGGTGGCGAGCTTGCCCGTCGTCGACACGATTAACGTCGTCAATAGCGACGGCGTCGTCACGCATCCGGTCGACCGCTCCACGCTGGCTATCATGCAAACGCCCCAAGGCTTTCCGCGCCACGATTTTGACAATGCCTACGTTCGCGCAACGTTGCCGGACTACACCGACGATGCCGCCGTCTTTGCCGCCGCCGGATTCCGCGTACTCACGGTCCTCGGCGACAGTGCATCGTTCAAAATCACCATGCCGGACGACCTCGTGCGCGCGGAGTCGGTGCTCGAATCGGCAACCGCGTTCGGTGTAACCGGCGTGTTGGACACGCGTGGCGTGTTGCGCGTCGGTACCGGTGTTGACACACACGCGTTCTCCGACGATCCGGAGGTCGCCCTGACGCTCGCCGGCCTCAGCTGGCCGGGTGAGCGGAGTCTCTCGGGGCACAGCGATGGCGATGCGGCGGCCCACGCGGTGTGCGACGCGCTACTTTCCGCCGCGGGACTCGGCGACATCGGAGGTATTTTTGGCACGGATGATCCCCGATTTGCGGGCGCGTCCGGGGACGTTTTCGTCACGCATGCCGTCGAGCTTCTGCGAGCCGCCGGCTTCGAACCCCTCAACGTGACCGTGCAAATCATCGGAAATCGACCACGACTATCGGGGCGGCGCGCCGAGGCGGAGGCGGTACTCAGCTCGTGGGTGGGAGCGCCGGTGTCCGTGTCGGCCACGACCACCGACGGCCTCGGCTTCACCGGTCGTGGCGAGGGCGTCGCAGCGGTGGCGAGCGCACTCATTCGCGCACTACCCGCTCGGTAGACTTTCGCACGTGACCATCCGTCTCTATGACTCGAAGTCGGCGCAACTTCGCGAATTCGTCCCGCTCGTTGCGGGACAGGTGGGCATGTACGTCTGTGGGCCGACGGTGCAGTCGAGCCCGCACATCGGTCACTTGCGCAGCGCTCTCGTATACGACCAGCTCCGTCGATGGCTCACGCACGAGGGGTTCGCGGTGACACTCGTGCGCAACGTCACCGACATCGACGACAAAGTTTTGGAGAACGCGCGAGCCGCTGGGGTCGAGCAGTGGTGGGCACTGGCCTACCGCATGGAACGTGAGTTCACCGACGCCTACTCGGCATTGCGCATCCAGCCACCAACGTATGAACCTCGAGCAACCGCATGTATCCCCGACATGATTGAGCTCGTTCGACTCCTCATGAAACGCGGGCACGCGTACGCGATTCCCGGATCGAACGGCAACGTCTACTTCGACACCGCGAGCTGGTCTTCCTACGGCGAACTGACCAACCAAACAGTCATGGTCATGCCGCAGATCGAACAGCTCGACGACGGTGCGCCAGGCAAACGTGACCCGCGAGACTTTGCACTCTGGAAGGCGCACAAGCCGGAAGAACCGGAGTCAGCGTCGTGGGATACGTCGTGGGGTCGAGGTCGACCAGGTTGGCACATCGAATGCTCTGCGATGGCGACGAAGTATCTCGGAACAACCTTTGACATTCACGGCGGGGGGCTGGATCTTCGATTCCCCCATCACGAGAACGAGCTGGCACAATCGGCAGCCGCCGGGCACGACTTTGCGCAACTCTGGTTACACAACGGACTCGTGGCCGTCGGCGACCAAAAGATGAGCAAGTCACTGGGCAACTCCCTCTACGCCGCTCAACTGCTCGAGTCGGCCCGTGCGATTGTCGTTCGCTACTTTCTGGGGTCCGCGCACTATCGCTCGCAGCTCGAGTTTCATCCCACCGCGCTCGCGGAAGCAAAGTCAGCATTTGAGCGCATCGAAACGTTCCTGGCCCGAGCCGCGCGAGTCGGTGGTCCGCTGAAGAGCGGCAAAGTCACGAATGAGTTTCGCGACGCGATGAACGATGACATGAGCATCCCTACCGCACTGGCCGCCCTGCACGACACCGTTCGCTCCGGAAACGCTCTGTTTGACGCGGGTAACGACAAGGGAGGTTTGACGAATGCGCGAACCGCTCTGGCCATGCTCGATGTCTTGGGTCTCAACCCTTATGCACCAGAATGGGCAGGCACCTCATCCGAGGGAGCGGCAACGCGTGCGGCGCTGGACTCGCTCGTGACGCGCTTGTTGGCTTCACGGGCGCACGCTCGAGAGCAAAAAGATTTCGTTACGAGCGACCGGATCCGGGACGACTTTGCGTCGGCCGGAATTATCGTGGAAGACACCCCGCAGGGTGCGCATTGGAGCATTGATGGCGAATAAGCCACGTCCCGGGGCGGTCAGAAAGACGCGCAAGGGTCCGTCGGTGGGTACCGGCGGTCACGGCCGCAAGGCGCTCGAGGGCAAAGGACCGACTCCCAAAGCTGAAGACCGCGAGTACCACGTCGCGCACAAACGCAAAAAGTCAGCTGAGCGCTTAGCGGCAAAGAAGGGTGACGGCGCGGGTGAGCGAGCCGGCGGCGGTGCGGGAGCTGATCGGGGTCGAACGCAGAGTCGTCGTGCGAAAGGCGAAGACACCGAAGTCGTTACCGGCCGCAACTCAGTACTCGAAGCCCTGCGCGCAAAAATTCCCGCCGGAGCGCTCTACGTTGCCACGCGAATCGAGGTCGACGACCGCGTCAAAGAAATCTTGTCACTCGCGACGCACCGCGGCATTCCCGTGCTCGAAGTCATGAGACCCGAGCTTGATCGTCTCGCGGGATTCGACGGCGTGCACCAAGGGGTCGCCCTCAAGGTGCCACCGTATGAGTACGCGCACCCGGATGACCTGCTCGAGATTGCCGATAAGTCGGGGTCGCCGGCACTCGTTGTCGCGCTCGACGGCGTCACGGACCCGCGCAACCTGGGCGCGATCATCCGCTCAACGGCAGCTTTTGGCGGTCACGGCGTGATTGTTCCGCAGCGTCGGTCTGTGGGTGTCACGGCAGCAGCCTGGAAAACCTCAGCGGGCGCGGCGGCGCGGTGTCGCGTTGCCATGGCCTCAAATCTGGTCAGCACCATCAAGTCGTTCAAGAACCAGGGCGTGTTCGTCATCGGACTCGATGGCGACGGATCAACGCCGTTACCCGGACTCGCGCTCTCGGACCAGCCGTTACTCATGGTCGTGGGAAGCGAGGGCAAGGGACTCTCCCGACTCGTCTCGGAAGTGTGCGACGCGATTGTCTCTATTCCCATCTCCGCCACAACAGAATCACTCAACGCCGGTATCGCCGCGAGCGTCGTGTTGTACGAGGTCTCGCGTTTGCGCGCACAGCTCGATTAGGCAATTCACAGTTTCTCCCGGCTACTATCGAAGGATGCTTTTCGCTCGGGAGATCGAGCGACCACCACATTCCACTGAGGAGTTATGACCATGACCAACGTTTCCGGCCCTCGGCCCACGAAGAACCAGCGTCGCGACGAAGCTCGTCAGCGTGCCCGCGAATTTCGCGTCGCGCAAGCCCGGTCTGACCGTCGCCGTAAATTCTTCACGCAGAGTGGCATCGTGCTCGGCATTCTGGTCATTGCGGGTCTCGTCGGACTGTCGATCTACAGTGCCCAGCCGAAGCCCATCGTGTGGCCCGAGAACATGGCCACCGATGGCATCGTGCTGAACCAGGGAATGGTTGCCGAAACGTCGGCGGCGCTTGCCGACGGCGCACTTCCGCTTGTGCCAACCGAAGACCCGAACCTACTCAACATCACCATTTACCAGGACTACTTGTGCCCGGTTTGCGGTCAATTCGATGCTTCCAACGGGGCAACCTTGGCCGACCTTGTCAATTCGGGTGCAGCCAAGCTCTCCATCCACCCGATTTCGATCCTGAACTCCAAGTCGGCGGGCACTAAGTATTCGACACGCGCCGCGAACGCCGCCGCGTGTGTGGCGACCCACTCACCGGATTCTTTCTGGGCGTTCAACCAGCTCCTCTTCGCGAACCAGCCCGCGGAGGGTTCCTCTGGGCTCAGTGATGACGAACTCGCCAAATTCGCCAGCGATGCCGGTGTGAGCGATGCGACGGTCATTGCTGACTGCATCAAGAAGGGCACGTATGAAGGCTGGGTGGATGCGCAAACCAAGCGTGCCCTGACCGGCCCGCTCCCCAACACGGATGTACCGAATGTGACCGGTACCCCCACGGTCATCGTCAACGGCGTGCAGTACACGGGATCTGTCAGTGACAGTGCCGCGTTCTTGGGATTCATTACGCAGATCGCGGGCGCGGCGTACTCCGACAACGGAAGTGCGACGCCGACGCCAAAGCCGTAGCGAGTGACGCGGGGACGGTGACGAGTTCTGACTTGTTTCGCCAGTCGAGGCTTTCGTTAGTCCGACAGGTCAGCGATTCTTCTCGCCGTATCGATGGACGTCACGAGGACGTTAACCATCCCGGACCTGAGAGCACCGATGACGGCTTCTGCCTTTGAACGTTCTGAGGTGGTCGCGATGACCACGGGGATATTGGAGATGTCGCGTCGGCCGATACCGACGACGCGCTCTTCAATCCACTCGGCGACGGGATCGCCCGCCTGGTTAAAGAAGTTGCCGAGAATATCCCCGACGGCTCCCGATTCGCGCATTCGACGCATTTCGTCAACAGAAATGCAGCCGAGTCGCACGACAAGTGATTCGTCATCGGCATCCCCAATTCCGACGAGAGCGATGTCAGCTTCTCGCGCATGAGCCAGCGTTCGTGAAATGTCAGTGTGGCGAAGAAACGCGTCTCTCGTCTGCTTATTTTCCGCATAAGCCGGGGCATAGATGCCTTCAGCTTCTCCGCCCAGCGCCGCGGCCAGCGCGCTCGCAATCTCGCTCGAGTTGACGCCGCCACCCACTTGTGCGGATCCACCAATCGCGCTCACGCACGTGCATGGTCGAGCACGAAGTCTTGTTGCCGCCTCGCTGACCGCTTTGACGTTTCGCCCCATCCCGACAGCCACTCTCGTGTCGGCTGAAACGAGCTCGTCGACCACACCCGCGGCGGCGCGACCGACGGACTGCCGGACGACGTCGTCATCTGATTGCTCGGGCACCACGATCACGCGAGAGAGTCCGAAGCGTGCGCGTAACGTTTCTTCAAGCGGGGCCGAAAGGGCAGGTGGTACGTGGACGGTGATCTCCACAATCCCCGTCTCTTGGGCGGTTTTCAGGAGTCGCCAGACCTTGGGTCGAGAAAGACCAAGCGTTTTCGCAATCTCTTGTTGCGTTTTGTGTTCGAGGAAGTACAACGACGCGACTCGAGTAACCAGTTCGAGTGTGGACTGATTCAGTGTGCTCATTGTCGTTCCCATTTGTTGACAGGCTGACCAGAAGCGGTCAAAATTAGCATATGCCCATAGAGTGAGCAATTGCTCACTCTGACCTTCCAATTCCCTGGAGCAGACAACATGACGGCTCGTGGAGCAGTGGCTCGCACCCCTGACGCGGTCACCGAGAAACCAGTTGTCTGTGCGGGGCTTGTCGTCTCCGACCTTTTCGTTCCGCCACTTGATTCCCTTCCAGCTTCGGGCGAACTCGTCATTATCGATGCTCCGCTCAACGATGTCGGAGGATGCGCCGCCAACACCGCGAGTTCGCTCGAACATCTCGGGATTCCGACCATCCTCGCCGCTCATGTCGGCGACGACAGTCATGGAGATCTCGTCCGAGAAAAACTGAGACGCAAGGGTGTCGATGTTACCCGCGTCACGTCATCTCCTCTTCCGACCTCACAAACGGTGATTCTGCCCGTTCGTGGCGATGATCGACGTTACATCCATGCGGTCGGAGCCAACGCGTCATTGACCGCCGAAGAGGTTGCACGAGTTGCGCGAGATTCGAGCATTGTGGTCGTGGGAGGATTTCTCGCGTTACCGGGATTGTCTGCGACGTCACTTGCCGAGACATTTGCGAAAGCTCAGGCGAGTGGCACGTGCACGATACTCGACGTGGTCATTCCCCATGGACACCCTGACGCCAAGTCCGACCTGAAGATTGTCCTTCCGCACGTGGACTGGTTCTTTCCCAACGGCGACGAAGCACTGCACCTCACGGGAGAGACAGACCCTGTTCGCCAGGCCGACGCGTTGCTGGGTTGGGGGTGTCGCAACGTCGTGATCACCCGCGGTAGCGACGGGGCTCTCTACTCCGACGGTTACATGACGATCACGGTGGAGCCCTGCGAGATTCTTGCTGTGGATCCGTCGGGTGCCGGCGATGCGTTCGTTGCGGGGATGGTTGTAGGCATCCGCGAGAACTGGGCCGTCGAGCAAACTCTGCGTTTTGCTGCCGCGCTCGGTGCCTCGGCAACTCGCGGCCTGGGCTGCACAAACACGCTGTTTACTCGCGAAGAAGCAATCCTCGTGGCGGAATCCATCGCGACGATAACGACACCCGCGCGAGCGGGTCGAAAGGATTCCTGATGACACTGCTACCACTACCCGACTTAATGTCTCATGCGCGAGCGGGAGGCTACGCCGTTGGCTATTTCGAGAGCTGGGATAGCTACTCGTTGGAGGCGGTTCTCGAGGCAGCCGAAATGGAGGCGTCACCCGTCATCGTGGGTTTTGGTGCAACCATGCTTGCCGATGAATGGCTCGACAAGAGAGGAATACCCTTCCTTGGTGCCTCCGGTCGCGCACTCATCGAAGGTTGCCGCGTTCCGGTTTCCTTCCTTCTCAATGAGACACACACGTTGGCGCAGGCTCTTGTCGGCATTGATTGCGGATTCAACGCCGTGATGATTGACAGTCATCGTTGGCCCGTCGATGAGGCCATCAGCGCGACGGAGAAACTTGTCATGGCAGCACACGCCGCGGGAGTCGCGGTCGAAGCCGAGTTTGGTTCCATGCCGGACTACATCGGTAACGAAATTGTTGCGGGTCACGCGTACATGACCGATCCGGCGGAGGCAGCGACGTTCGTGGCCCAAACGGGGGTGGATGTTCTGGCTGTGGCCGTGGGCAACGTGCACCTCTTGACTGACTTTCTTGCCGAGATTGATGTCCCCCGTGTGTTGAGTATTTCTGAGGCGACGAACACCCCGCTCGCAATTCACGGTGGAACAGGTTTCCCACCTAAGGCTGTGGCCGAGGTGATTGCAAATGGTGTGACGAAATTTAATGTCGGCACGCGACTTAAGAAGAATTTCTTGGAGGCCGTCGTCGAACGAACCAGATCGTGGTCGGGCTCGTCACCCTCTGTGCATGACCTCGTGGGCTCGCACAAGGACTCAGATTTTCTCGTTGCCGGTAAATCGGCGATCACCGAAACCGTGCGTGAGTTCATGCGACTGTATGGATCCTCGGGCAAAGTGAACGCATTTGGAAAGGCACTGTGACCATGACCGAACGAATTAACGTCGACGACGTGACGACGGAGAGGGCGCTCGATCTGTATCGCGAAATGTTGCGCATCCGGAGATTCGAAGACCGTGTGTATCAGCTGTTCTTGCAAGGTGAACTCCCGGGAACGCTTCATCAGTACCAGGGCCAAGAGGCGGTTGCCGTGGGTGCCTGCCAGGCCCTGAATGACGGCGACTGGATCACGTCGACTCACCGGCCCCACGGGCACGCGTTGGCCAAGGGAGTGACCGTGCGCAGCGCAATGGCCGAACTCTATGGAAAAGCAACCGGGTGCTGTGGTGGAAAGGGGGGCTCGATGCACCTCGGCGATCCCGATGTCGGCATGATTCCGGCCATTGCCATCGTCGCTGGCGGAGTGAGCGTTGTCTCCGGGATGGGCCTCGCATTCAAGATGCAGCGCAACGGTCACGTCGCACTGTGCTTCTTCGGCGATGGAGCATCCAATGAAGGGGCGTTTCACGAAGGACTCAACTTTGCCGCCGTGCAAAAACTACCCATCGTCTATGTCTGTGAAAACAACATGTATGGCGCATCCACGCCGTTTACCGCAACGAGCCTCGTACCCAACGTCGCGGATCGAGTTGCGGGCTATGGCATCCCGGCGGTCATTGTCGACGGAATGGACGTCCTAGCGATTCACGACGCCGTCAGCGAAGCGCGCCAACGGGCTGCCGCGGGTGATGGTCCGACTCTCATCGAGGCGAAGACCTACCGATTTGCCGGGCACAGTCGAGGCGACGCGCGTGGTTACCGGTCGCGAGACGAGGAAGCGGAATGGAAAGAAAAAGATCCGCTCGTTCGACTCGAATATTCCTTGCTCAACGCGGGTCGCGCACAGGAGAGCACTTTCGCGCAGATTCTCGACGAGGTAAATACGGAACTCGAGGATGCGGTTGAGTTCTCCCGGCAATCACCCGACCCTCGCCCGGAGGATGCCCTGACCGATGCCTATGCAACGCCAATTGGAACGGGGACACACTCGTGAACAACAACGCATCACCGACGAACACGGATGAGCGTCGACTCACGATTGCGGAGGCGCTGAGAGAAGCTATCGCTCAAGAAATGGAGCGTGACCCACGGGTCTTTCTCATTGGAGAGGACATTGGAATTCCGGGAGGATTCGGGGGAGCCTTCGGCGTCTACCTCGGACTCCCCGAGAAGTTCGGGCACGAGCGAATCATTGATACGCCAATCAGCGAGAAAGCAATCGCCGGGGCAGCCGTTGGCGCTGCGCTCATGGGAATGCGACCAATTCCGGATATGCAATACTCCGATTTTTTATTCGAGTGTATGGACGAGCTGGTCAATCAAGCGGCAAAAATGCGCTATATGTCGGGTGGAAAATTGTCCGTTCCGCTGGTCATGCGGTGTCCCGTCGGAACGGCCAATCGTGGTGCGCAACACGGGCAGTGTCCGGAGAGCTACTTCATCCATGTACCCGGCATCAAGGTCGTTGCTCCATCCGATGCGTATGTCGCGAAAGGCATCATGACGGCTGCAATTCGGGACGACGATCCCGTTCTGGTTTTCGAGCACAAGTTGCTCTACGGAAGCAAAGGTCGCGAGCAGGCCGGCGGACTCGACCTCACGGCTCACGTGCCCGAGGGTGACTATGTTTTCCCCATTGGGCGCGGGCTCATCAAGCGCGAAGGGCATCATGTCACGGTGGTTGCGACGCACCTCACTCTGTATCGATGCCTCGCAGCGGCAGCAGAACTGGCTCTCGAGGGAATCGAGGTTGAAGTCATCGATCCTGTCTCGCTGCAACCCTTTGATACCGATCTCATTTTTAGTTCGGTAGAAAAGACCGGGCGCTTACTCATAGCGCACGAAGACACACTGACGGGTGGCTGGGGTGCCGAACTTGCTGCTCGAGTGGCTGACGACTGTGTCTATTCGCTCGAAGCGCCGATTAAGCGGGTAGCTGCACACGATGTCCCCCTTCCCGTTGCGCCGATACTCGAGCAAACCGTGGTGCCGAGTCAGGAACGCATCACGCGCGAGATTCGCGCGCTGTGTGCAATGTAAGCGTGGCGAGAAACTTCCATGGCACGAGAAATAAAGCTTCCCGGACTCGGTCAGACGTCCGACGAAATGTCCATTCTGACGTGGTACAAGAATGTGGGCGACACGGTCTCGGTTGGTGAACCTCTGCTCTGTGTTGAAACCGATAAGGCTCAGGTCGATGTCGAATCTGCCGAAGACGGAGTCCTCCTTGAAATCCTGGCAAGTCCGGGAGAAGTACTTTCGTCGGGCGTCACGATTGCGATCGTGGGGGATGCCGCTCACGCGCAGTCCGCTCACGCGCGGTCCACTCACGTGGATGACGTGGCGAATTCCGACCGTGCTGATGCACCGAGCGGACCGGATGACGACGGCGCGGGCGATGATTTCGGGAACGCCATCGATGTCCCCAGTGACGAACGGATAATCGGAGAACCACATTCCTCCCGCATGATTCCGGCTCGCAGCTCGGCGTCGCGTGTTCGCGCAGTGCCGGCGGTGCGAAAACTTGCGCGCGAACGGGGTGTGGATCTCAGCACGATTGTGGGAACAGGTCCTGGGGGTATCGTCCAACGGGCAGATCTCGACATCGTCCCCATGGGCGCTTCGGTGCGTACTCCCACGGGCGACATAACGTCGTTCACATTGCGACTCGACTTCGACGCGCGGAATGTTGCGGAGCAAATCGCACAACTGGGCGGAAACGTGACCGAGTTGCACTTTCTGCTGCGGTCGATAGCCGCAGCACTTCGCGATCACCCATTCGTGTCTCGCCTCTGGCTGCCAGAAAGACAGGAATTTCAGAGTTTGTCCAAGCCGCTCGTTGGCGTGGTCGTAATAGGTGGAAATGCTTCTCGCGTTGCGATGATTGCGGAGCCGGACATCCTTGCGTTGCCCGAGGTGGCTAATCTCACCGCGCAGGCCGTCATGCGAGTCCGATCGGGGCAACCTCTCCCTGGGGATATGGCACCCGCTGCCATCGCCGTCAGCCATCTCGGAACATTTGGCATTGATTCTGGTGACGCCGTGATTCCGCACGGCTTCGGGGGTGTGCTCGCGGTCGGCAGGCTTCGGAGCACCGTGACGGTGCGTGGCGAGGGTCTGGCTCTCACGCCCATTGTCTCGGTGAGCTTGAGCTGTGACAGCCGTGCCGCCGACATGGAGAGCGCGGCAAACTTCCTAGCCGATGTGCAACGGCATTTCGAGCATCCGCAAACGTTGTCATCCACCGAGAGGATTCCCAATGGTTGACAACCGGTGGGTCCAGAGTGAGGCCCCCGCAGATGACGACC
>Ga0214917_10000957_pt1 | contig 37853 bp, 37 predicted proteins | sample LL_1208_BB_MetaG_FD_177983 | JGI IMG/M metagenome (GOLD analysis project Ga0214917, IMG submission 177983) | Freshwater microbial communities from Lake Lanier, Atlanta, Georgia, United States - LL_1208_BB | ecosystem: Environmental > Aquatic > Freshwater > Lake | place: USA: Georgia | collected... | reverse complement strand
TCCTTGATAAGCCAGCCGGAATAACCAGCCATGATGTCGTGGCAAAGTTAAGAAAAACTCTAGGAACAAAGCAGGTCGGCCATGCCGGGACCTTAGATCCGATGGCAACAGGAGTTCTTGTTCTTGGAGTAAATAAAGCAACAAAGTTTCTGCAATATATAACTCAAGGAAAAAAGGCCTATCACGCTCAGATTCGATTAGGTCAGGTGACTACCAGCGATGATGCACAAGGCGAGATTATCTCAACTTCTGATACCTCAATTGTTAGTGATCAAGAAATTAGAGATTTCCTCGCTTCCCAAGTTGGAAACATCATGCAGGTTCCAACAAAAGTCTCGGCAATAAAAATTAATGGGCAGAGAGCCTATGATTTAGTCAGAGAGGGTAAAGCAGTCGATATTCCTGCTCGCCAGATAGAGATCTATAAGTTAGATGTAATTGAAATCAAGCGCGAAGATTTTCTAGATATTGAAGTTTATGTTGAATGCTCAGCTGGAACATATATTCGATCAATTGCAAGAGATTTAGGAAGTTCACTTGGAGTTGGAGGACATCTGATTTCTCTTCGAAGGGGCCTAGTTGCTCCATTCTCGCTAAGTGATTGCAGCAGCCTTGAATCACCAGAGATAAGGCCTCTTGCTAGCGAGATATCTAAAGTTATGAGTGTAAGGGAGGTTGATTTAGAAGAGGTTAAAGAGTTGAGTTTTGGTCGTTCGCTGAGCGCGTCAAATTGTGATGGCCCAGTTGTGGCCCTTTCTCCTGATGGAAAGGTTGCTGCAATATTAGAAAATCGCGCACATGGCGCTCAACCTGTGACGGTCTTTATTTCATGAAAGAATTAAAGCTATGAGTAGCGCTGAAGTAACCTGGCATGGTTCCCCGCTTCAAGGTTCAGCTCTTGCAATCGGAATTTTTGATGGAGTACACATTGGCCATCAAGCAATTCTTCAAGAGGGCGTTAAAGAAAATCTGCCTGTAGTTGCACTCACCTTTGATCCTCATCCAACATCAGTATTTGCTCCAGATCGAATTCCAACTCGGCTGTTGACTTTAAATAATCGCATCGCTCATTTATCGATACATGGGGCAAGTAGTGTGGCTGTAATTAAGTTTAACTCTCAATTTTCACAATTAACTCCAGATCAATTCATCAACCAAATATTAAAGCCAATATTTGATCCGGCATTAGTGTTAGTGGGGGAGAACTTCACATTTGGGGCAAAAGCTGCTGGAAATGTTGAGTATTTAAAAGCTAATTCACCATTTAAGGTAAAGGCAATTCCACTTTATAGCCATGGAAATATTAAAGTCTCCTCTACACGAATTCGAGAGGCAATTAAGGCTGGAAATATCGAGGTTGCAAATCAATTGCTCACTAGACCTCATCAATTAGTAGGACCAGTTGTTCATGGGGAAAAACGAGGCAGAACTATTGGTTATCCAACTGCAAATATTGGTCTAGATTCTTATGCCACAATTCCATCTGATGGGGTCTATGCCGGATGGTTGTCAGTTGGTTCTCATCGCTGGAGCGCAGCAATTTCTATTGGAACTAATCCCACATTTGATGGCGTACGCGGAAGACAAGTTGAAGCCTACGCACTTGATCGTGATGATCTAGACCTGTATGACCAAGAGGCAAAAGTTGAATTCGGTTGGAGACTTAGAGATACCATCAAATTCGGCTCACTTGATGAGCTCTTGGTTCAGATGAAAATAGATTGCGATGAAGCTAGGAAACTGACTTCACTTTAGGCGTATTTTTGCCTCGATTTTAGATCTTTAAGCAGCGCTGGTAGATTTACGCCCCTCAAGCGAGAAAGTGTGCGCTCGTGTATTAGACCGAGAGCCCTCGTGAAAGATGTAAAGGAAGAAAAAAAATGGCATTAAAACCTGCCGAGAAGAAAGAAATTATTACCAAGTATGGCGCCTCTGCATCTGACACAGGAAGCCCTGAATCACAGGTTGCGCTTTTATCACGGAGAATTGAAGAAGTAACTGAGCACCTACAGACAAATCAGCATGATCACCACAACCGTCGTGGTCTACTGCTTCTAGTAGGTCGCCGTAGAAGAATTTTGCAATACCTTGCAAAGACAGATATTGCGCGATACCGCGCGATCATCGACAAACTCGGCATCCGCCGTTAGTTTGCTGAACAATTAAATAATCACCCAGCGCATCGCTAGAGGTTTGGTCCTCGGTGGTGGCTTACGGATTTAAACAAGAATGCCGTTGGCTTCGATCGAAGATCCATTCTCTATAAATATGCGTTCGGGTGTTAGAGAATAGGAGAGACCCATGGAGGGTCAAGACGTTAAGTCTGCCGCTGTCACAATTGACAACGGAAAATTTGGAAAACGAGAAATTCGTTTCGAAACTGGTCGCCTAGCGCGCCAAGCTGCAGGAACTGCAGTTGTTTATCTAGATGATGAAACAATGTTGCTATCAGCAACTACTGCTTCAAAGTCACCTAAAGATCAATTCGATTTCTTCCCATTAACAGTTGATGTGGAAGAGCGTATGTACGCAGTTGGAAAGATTCCTGGATCATTTTTCCGCAGAGAAGGTCGTCCTTCCGAGGATGCAATTCTTACCTGCCGCTTAATTGATCGTCCGCTACGACCTTCATTTATTAAGGGGCTGCGTAACGAAGTTCAAATCGTAGTAACTGTCATGGCCCTTGATCAGAATCATATGTATGACGTAATTGCTATTAATGCTGCATCAATGTCAACCCAATTAGCAGGACTGCCATTCTCAGGTCCAATTGGTGGCGTGCGTATCGCACTTATCGATGGACAATGGGTGGCTTTTCCAAACCATAGTGATCTAGAAAATGCCGTTTTTGATATGGTCGTTGCCGGAAGAATTGCTGGCGATGATGTTGCCATCATGATGGTTGAAGCAGAAGCAACAGTTAAGACCATTGATTTGATTGGCTCTGGTGCTAGCGCACCAACTGAAGAAATCGTTGGTCAGGGACTTGAGGCTTCAAAGCCATTTATTCGTCAGCTCTGCCAAGCACAGATCGAACTAGCAAAAGTTGCTGCAAAGCCAACCGCTGAGTTCCCAGTATTTCTTGATTATCAAGATGATGCATTTGCAGCGGTTGAAAAAGCTGCAAAGAAAGAGCTTGATGCTGCGCTAAAGATTTCAGGCAAGCAAGAGCGTGAGACAGAGATTGAGAGACTATCTACTGAAGTTAAGCAATCACTTGCTGAGAGCTTTGTTGGCCGGGAGAAAGAGATTCCTGCAGCATTTCGCTCACTAACTAAGAAATTAGTTCGTCAGCGAGTCCTTCGCGAAAAGGTTCGCATCGATGGACGAGGACTTCGCGATATCAGACCGCTGATTGCTGAAGTTGAAGTAGTTCCAAGAGTTCATGGCTCAGCCATATTTGAAAGAGGGGAGACCCAGATTCTGGGAATCACTACTTTAAATATGCTTAAGATGGAGCAACAGCTAGATACGCTAAATCCTGAAGACCACAAGCGTTATATGCATAACTACAACTTCCCCCCTTACTCAACTGGTGAGACTGGTCGAGTGGGATCGCCAAAGAGACGAGAAATTGGTCATGGAGCACTTGCTGAGCGAGCCCTCCTCCCAGTTCTTCCTGGGCGCCAGGAGTTTCCATATGCGATCAGACAAGTTTCTGAAGCACTTGGTTCAAATGGATCAACTTCCATGGGATCAGTATGTGCATCAACCCTCTCGCTATTAAATGCTGGAGTTCCGCTAAAGGCACCAGTTGCTGGAATTGCAATGGGCTTAATTTCCGATGATGTTGATGGCAAAGTGGAATATGTTGCCCTGACAGATATTTTGGGAGCAGAAGATGCTTTCGGCGATATGGACTTTAAAGTTGCTGGAACCAAAGACTTTGTAACCGCTCTTCAGTTAGATACTAAATTGGATGGAATTCCAGCTAGCGTTTTATCAGCAGCGCTTTTGCAAGCAAAAGAAGCTCGTCTTGCAATCTTAAAGGTGATGAATGAAGCCATTGATCGCCCAGATGATATGAACCCTCTTGCTCCAAGAATCATCTCAATTAAGATCCCAGTGGATCAGATTGGCGCCGTTATTGGACCTAAGGGCAAAGTAATCAATCAGATTCAAGAGGAGACCGGAGCTGAAATCTCTATTGAAGATGATGGAACAATCTTTATTGGCGCCACAAATGGCACAGCAGCAGATGCTGCTAAAGCTGCGATTCTCTCAATTGCTGATCCAAAGCTTCCTGAAATTGGAGAGCGATATAACGGAACTATCGTCAAACTTGCAACCTTCGGAGCTTTCGTAAATCTCCTTCCAGGAAAAGATGGCTTGCTACACATCTCGCAAATTCGCAAGATGCATGGTGGAAAGCGCATTGAAAATCTTGAAGATGTAATGAATGTTGGCGATAAGGTGGAAGTTGAAATTGGCGAGATTGACCCAAAGGGCAAGCTCTCGCTAATTCCAGTTTTAGATGAGAGCCAAAAGTCAGATACTGCTTCAGAGTAAGTGGAATTAAATGACTGTGCGTAGGACCGTTCTTGCTAGCGGCCTACGCATCGTCACTGAAGAAATTCCTACAGTCCGCTCAGCCGCCTTTGGAATCTGGGTCAATGTTGGATCCCGCGATGAGAGCTTAAAAGTTGCTGGAGCATCACACTTTCTAGAACACCTGTTGTTTAAAGGGACAAAACGTCGTAGCGCGCTTGAAATTTCATCTTCAATTGAAGCCGTCGGCGGCGAAATGAATGCTTTCACATCAAAGGAATACACCTGCTTTTATGCCAGGGTAATTGATAAAGATCTTCCATTAGCCATTGATGTTATTTCAGATCTAATTACCTCATCTCTTGGTAAATCAAGCGATGTGGAGGCAGAGAGAAAAGTCGTACTAGAGGAGATCTCTATGCGCGATGATGATCCGGCAGATTTAGTTCATGAGTTATTTGCTGAGACTTTCTATGGCGACACCACACTTGGGCGCTCAATACTTGGCACTACTAAATCAATAAAGTCACTTTCTAGAAGCGCAGTCTTTAACTACTATAAAAAGCGCTATCTACCAGAAGATATCGTGGTTGCAGTTGCTGGAAATATTAGGCATCAGCAGGTCGTAGATCAGATCATTGCAGCGCTTTCAAGGGATGAATTCCTAGATCGAGCTGAGAAGAAATTTAATCTAAGACCAAGCCAGGAATTTAGTAGAAAGCCAAAGAGAAATATTGGGCTGATAAATAGAAAGACAGAGCAGGCTCACATAGTTCTTGGAATGCCAGGAGTAAATCGAGACGATAAAAGACGCTTTGCCATGGGAGTTTTATCTGCCGCACTTGGCGGGGGAATGTCCTCTAGGCTATTTCAAGAAATTAGAGAAAAGCGCGGTCTTGCTTACTCCGTCTATTCATATGCTCAACAGTTTGCCGGAAGTGGCTTTCTTGCCCTCTATGCCGGATCTACTCCATCAAAGGCTGTTGAAGTCATAAAGATTATGCGCGGAGTTTTAGAAGATGTTGCAAGCAATGGACTAACAAATGAGGAATTAATTAAAGCTCAAGGAGCAGTTAGTGGCTCACTAGTTTTAGGCCAGGAAGATACGGGTTCTCGAATGAGCCGGATTGGAAAGAGCGAGCTGATCTATGGCCAGGTCTTAAGCTTTGATGAGATCCTTCGAGAGATTTCAGCCGTTGATAGCCCAGCCATTGCAAACCTAGCATCTGAGGTATTGGGTTCTGCGCCGAGCCTTGCGATTGTGGGACCATTTGCCAAGCGTTCAATCTTTGAAAAGGCTATGAAGTAGAAGGTGGAGAAGCGATGAAGATTAAAGTCGCCGTTCTTGGCGCCAAGGGCCGTATGGGCACCGAGAGTGTTAAAGCTATCTCTGCTGCAGATGATCTGGAATTAGTCGCATCTCTTGACCTAGGTGATTCATTAGATTTATTAAAGAGCTCTGGCGCAAAGGTTGTTCTAGATTTTACTCATCCTGATTCTGTTATGAAGAATTTAGAGTATGCAATCAATAGTGGAATTAATGTAGTGGTAGGAACTACTGGTTTTGATAGCAAGAAAATAGAGGAAGTTAAAGCTCTGCTAGCTAAAAATCCTCAAGTTGGAGCAATAATTGCGCCAAACTTTGGCCTGGGGGCAGTATTAATGATGCAGTTTGCAGCAAAGGCTGCCACCTATTTTGAATCAGTTGAGATTATTGAACTACATCATCCTGAAAAGGCAGATGCCCCTTCTGGAACTGCAACTAGAACTGCAGAGTTAATCTCTGATGCCAGAGCGAAAGCCAAGAAGAGTGCTATGCCTGATAAGACTAGTAGCGGACTTGCTGGAGCAAGAGGAGCCAAGGTTTCTGATGTTCCAATTCATTCGGTACGCCTCAGAGGTTTAGTTGCTCATCAAGAGGTTCTACTTGGAGATCAAGGCGAGACTCTCTCGATTAGACATGACTCAATAGATAGAAGTGGATTTATGCCTGGGGTACTACTTGCTATAAGAAGCGTATCGACAAGACCTGGTTTAACCTTTGGCCTTGAGAATCTGATGGAAATCTAGGAGGAAAATGTGAGTACTTCAATAACAATGTATAGCGCAGATTGGTGTGGAGATTGCGTCAGATCTAAGAGATTGCTTGATTCACTTCAAGTTAGTTATGAAATCATTGATGTCGAATCAGCGCCTGGAGCATCAGAGAAAGTTATAGAAATAAACGGCGGAATGCGTTCTATCCCAGTAATTCTCTTTCCTGATGGGACTCATCTAACGGAACCCTCCGATATTGATCTAAAAGCAAAGCTCGAAGCTTTAAAGATTATCTAGAGGTTATAAACTAGGGCAGAGCTTGCCGCAGCAAGCAACATCATTATTGGAAAGTTCGCTTTAAAACTTAATGCAATAGCAGCAACTAGTAGCCCTACAAGCCTGTGATCAATTACGACCTGCCGCTCAATTGTTAGCGCCTGTACAGCTACTAATGAGCTCAGTAGAGCGATAGGTATAAGTGCATTAATCCTTTGAATTACTGGTCTATTAAGAAGAGATTCTGGGATGCGATAGCCAAGATACTTCAACAGAAAGCAGATCAGAGACGAAACTAGGGTTGCAATCCATAACTGACTCATCGAGCTGCCCTACTTCCAAAAATTACTGCCAATAACACTGTTGCAATTATTGGAACTCCAGCTGGAACAAATGGAACTAATATAAGCGCCAAAAGCGCAGCAGAGATGGCAAGCACTCGAGTTTTATTATCAGTAAGTCTTGGCCAGAGAAGTCCAAGAAATGCTGCGGGAACTACTGCATCAAGACCCCACGCTGCAGGATCTCCAATTGCTCCAGCGCCGATGGCTCCAAGCAGAGTAAAGAGATTCCAGAAGAAATAAACTCCAATACCAGTTGCCCAGAAGCCATAACGCGCAGCCTCATCACCTCGACCCTCTTGGCTAATTGCAACGCCTGTTGATTCATCAATCGTTAACTGCGCCCCAATCAGACGTTTAAAACCTATTAGCTTTAATAGTGGAGCCATCTTTAATCCATAGAGACTATTTCGAAAACCGAGAAGAGATCCAGTAGCAATTGCACTAATTGCAGATCCACCTGAGCCCATAACTCCAACAACTGCAAATTGAGATGCGCCGGAAAATAAGAGAAGCGATAAGAGACAGGTTTGAAGAATCGAAAATCCAGCAGCGATTGAGGCTGCCCCAAAGGCTGCGCCATATGTGCCCACTGGAATTGCGACAGCCAGCGAGTCGGATAGGACGCGGCGCCTATTAAAGCTCGGAGGATTTAATGACACGCGCTCATTCTGCCGTAGAAAATCCCAGCCTTGTGCCAGAGAGTAGATAGGGTCGCGCACGTGAGCCAGCCAAGCCATCCAGATATTGTCTTTAGAGATGATGTGACAGTAGAGCTAGTTAAATCTAGCGCTAGTGATGCTGATGTCATTTGGGCGGCGCGAGTATCCACTGCAGGTGAGAATTCTTTAGAGGAAGTAAACGCTGACCCTGCTCGCTCAACGGGATTAATCAACTATCTAGCAAGAGAGCGCCATGGCTCTCCTTTTGAACATACCTCAATGACCTTTTTTGTTAGCGCTCCGATATTTGTATTTAGAGAGTTTATGCGCCATCGCATCGCCTCATATAACGAGGAGAGTGGTCGCTATCGCGAACTGCTTCCAGTTTTCTATGTTCCAAATAAGGCTAGAAAATTAGTTCAAACTGGAAAGACTGGTCATTATGTATTTGTTGATGGTAGTGATGAGCAGTATGAGATATCAGTAGCTGCAATGAAAGAGAGTTATGAACTTTGTTATCTGAATTATAAGAAGATGTTAGATGCAGGGGTGGCAAAAGAAGTTGCCCGAGCCGTGCTTCCGGTTGCACTCTATTCATCTATGTATGTCACGATGAATGCTAGAGCTCTTATGAATTTTCTCTCGTTAAGAACAGCCCGAGAAGGATCTCACTTTCCTAGCTATCCGCAGCGGGAAATTGAGATGGTGGCAGAGAAGATGGAGGAGCACTTTGCCCGCCTGATGCCGATTACCTATGCTGCCTTTGAAAAGTCGGGGCGCGTCGCGCCATAGCCGGTAAGTAGTAGCCTTGGCGCATGTCGATTCAGGCGCCATTTGGCAGATTGTTGACCGCAATGGTCACCCCTTTTAAGGATGATCTTTCAATTGATTGGGCAAGCCTTGAAAAAGTAGCCGCACATTTAGTTTCAACGGGTCATGATGGAATTGTTCTAAATGGCACAACAGGGGAGGCGCCAACTACCAGCGATGAAGAGAAAGTTGAAATTATCCGGGTAGTTCGCAAAGTAGTTGGATCAAATATAAAAATTGTTGCAGGGGCTGGAAATAACGAAACTTCTCATTCGCTCGAGCAGGCAAGACAGGCGGCTAAGGCTGGAGCTGATGGACTTTTAGTAGTGACTCCTTATTACAACAAACCACCGCAGGCTGGAATTGCAGCTCACTTTGAAGCAATGGCAGGAGCTACTGATTTGCCAATCATGCTCTATGACATCCCACATAGAACTGGCGTTGCAATTGAGCCAGATACGATTGTTAAGTTAGCAGCAAATCCCAAAATTGCAGCTCTCAAAGATGCAAAGGGAGATATCGCTTCAACTTCATGGGTAATTAAGAGATGCGCTATACCGGTTTACTCAGGTGATGACATTTTAAATCTTCCACTACTTTCAGTTGGAGCGGTGGGCTTTGTCTCTGTCTGCGGCCATAGCGTCGGATCAGAGTTAAAGCAGATGCTAAATGCGTTCTTTTCAGGTGATGTTGCAAAAGCTCTTGAAATTCATCAAAGATTATTGCCGGTATATACCGGAACATTTAGAACCCAAGGAGCAATTCTTACTAAAGCCGCTCTTGATTTAATGGGCTTAAGTGGTGGACGAGTTCGCCTGCCGCTAGTTGATGCAACCAAGGCTCAGATAGACCAACTACGAGAAGATCTTCGCGCTGGCGGCGTGAAAGTTAAGTAATGAATCATCCGCATCCCGATCTAGGGTTGCCGCCAAAACTTGCCGCCAAAACTCTAAGGATTGTTGCCTTAGGCGGTCTCGGAGAAATCGGTCGCAATATGACCGTTTTTGAATATGAAGGCCAGTTGTTAATCGTTGACTGTGGCGTTTTATTTCCAAGTGAAACTCAGCCAGGAGTTGATTTAATCCTGCCAGATTTTTCTTATCTAAAAGAGCGAATGGGTGATATCGCGGCCGTTTTTCTAACTCACGGCCATGAGGATCACATAACCGCACTTGGCTACCTACTTCGCGAGCGAGAAGACATTCAAGTAATTGGCAGCGCTTTAACTCTTGCCTTCTTAAAAGGAAAGTTAAGAGATCATCGAATCTCACCAATTATGGTTGAAGTTAAAGAAGGTCAGAGCAGAAAAGTTGGGCCCTTTGATCTGGAATTTATCGCAGTAAATCACTCGATTCCTGATGCTCTAGCAGTTGCGATTAAAACTCCTGCCGGGGTAGTGCTTCATACTGGCGATTTTAAAATGGATCAACTTCCCCTAGATGGAAGAGTTACTGATTTAGCTCGCTTTGCATCTCTTGGCCAATCTGGCGTTGATTTATTTATGGTTGATTCAACTAATGCTGATATTCCAGGATTTACCACATCTGAACGAGAGATCATGCCGGTATTAGAGCGAGTTATTGATGGCACAAAGGCAAGAGTAATTGTCGCCTCCTTTGCATCACATGTGCATCGCATCCAACAGGTGATAGATATTGCCTATAGCAAGGGGCGAAAAGTTGCCTTTGTTGGACGCTCGATGGTTAGAAATATGACGCTCGCTGCAGAGATGGGATATCTACATATCCCGCCGAATACTTTGCTAGAGGCCGATGAAATTGAAAGCGCTGGAGATAAAGTTGTATTGATCTGCACAGGTTCACAAGGTGAGCCACTGGCAGCTTTATCAAGAATGGCAAATGGTGATCATCAAATTAGAGTAGGAAGAGATGACACTGTTATTCTTGCATCATCGCTGATTCCAGGAAATGAGAATTCGGTCTATCGAGTTATAAATGAATTAACAAGATTTGGCGCTCGCGTTGTACATAAGGGCAATGCGCTAGTGCATGTTTCAGGTCACGCAGCTGCAGGGGAGTTGCTCTATTGCTATAACGTGGTCAAGCCAAAAAACGTTATGCCGGTTCATGGTGAGTGGCGACATATGACGGCCAATGCTGAGCTTGCAATCTCAACAGGAGTTAAGCCAAGCAATGTTGTAGTAGTTGATAATGGAGTTATTGTCGATTTAAGTGAAGGAAGAGCAAAGGTAGTTGGCGCAGTTCCAGTTGGCTATGTTTATGTTGATGGCCAGAGCATTGGAGATATCACTGAGGCATCGATAAAAGATCGTTTGATTCTAGGAGAAGAAGGTTTCATTTCGGTCATAGTCGTTATCGATTCACAGAGTGGAAAAATAGTTGCTGGTCCTGATATCCATGCACGCGGTTTTGCGGAAGATCTTGAGCTATTCAATGAAGTAAAAGGTCGTATTGAGCGAGCCCTGACCGGAGCAGTAGCTGGTGGAATTAATGGAACTCATCAACTCTCGCAAGTAGTTAGAAAGACAGTGGGAAGTTGGGTAGGGGAAGAACATCGCCGTCGCCCGATGATTGTTCCTGTTGTAATTGAGGTTTAGCGGCGCGCCTGACCTTTAAGAAAATTAATTTCGAATACGATTTTTCGTTATGGCAAAGAAAAAATCCGCTAGGAAAGCAAGTGGCCTATTCTCGGCTATCGGTACTGGCTTGGGATTTATCTGGAGCGCTATTGCCAAAACGCTTGGCGCAAGCATCAGGTTTATTACTCGTGGGGCTAAAGATTTAGAACCTGAGCATAGGCGCGATGGTATTGGTTTAATTCTTTTAATTGTTGCCCTAATTGCTGCAGCAACTTCTTGGATGCAATTAGATAATGCTTTTGGCAGAGCTGCATATGCCTTCTTCTATGGAGGATTTGGCAGAGTTGCAATACTTACACCTATTCTCTTTGGCTACTTCGCATTTCGCCTATTTCGCACCCCACAAGATAAGGGCGCAACTGGTCGAATAACAATTGGCTCACTCCTACTTGTTCTAAGTTCAACTGGCCTAATCCACATATTAAATCCTTCATCGATTAATACTGGCGCTACTGCAATGCGCGAGGGCGGGGGATGGATTGGCTATGGAGTCTCAACGCCTCTTGTTGCGCTACTTACCGATATGCTCGCAATTCCAATTCTTATTCTGACCTTAATATTTGGCGCACTTGTTATTACAGCAACTCCGTTTTCAAAGGTAATTGATTTGTTTAAGAGCCTTATCTCTGGCGCAAGCAATAAAGTTAGTGGCGCACTTGATCAAAGACGAGAGCGAAAACTGGAGCGAGAAGAGTTTGAAATTGCCGATACACCACCTTTTGAAACTCCCTTGGTACAGGATTTTAGTAATGCAGCTCAAGAACTAGAGGAAGAAATTGATGAAGAGAGCTTTGATGAAGAATTTACAGTTGAGATTCCAAAGCCTGAGGTAAGTGCAAAGCCTGCAAGACCCGTTCAATTACTGCTCTCCTCAACTGATTCCTATGAGCTTCCCGCAATGGATCTACTTCGAACTACCCCATCTAGTAAGACAAAAACTAAAGCAAATGACCAGATAGTCCAATCTTTAACTGAAGTCTTTGCTCAATTTGAAATTGACTGTGAAGTAACTGGGTTTATGAGAGGGCCTACTGTAACTCGCTATGAAGTCGAGCTTGGCTCAGGGGTTAAGGTTGAGGCAATTACAGCTTTAAGTAAGAACATCGCTTATGCAGTTGCAAGTAGCGATGTAAGAATCCTCTCGCCAATTCCAGGCAAATCTGCAGTTGGTATCGAGATTCCAAATAGCGATAGAGAGATAGTCTCTCTAGGCGATGTGCTTCGATCTAGCGTTGCAGGAAATGACCACCACCCAATGGTGATAGCTCTTGGTAAAGATGTAGAGGGTAGTTTTATCTGCGCAAATCTTGCCAAAATGCCGCATCTACTTGTGGCGGGCGCCACCGGCGCTGGTAAATCATCAATGATTAATTCATTGGTTACCTCAGTTTTAATGAGAGCAACCCCGAATGATGTTCGCTTAATTCTCATAGATCCCAAACGAGTTGAACTTAACTCTTATGAAGGCATCCCACATCTAATTGCGCCAATTATCACCAACCCTAAAAAAGCAGCAGAGGCACTTGCTTGGGTAGTGCGTGAAATGGATATGAGATATGACGATCTTTCAACATATGGCTTCAGGCATATCGATGACTTTAATAAAGCAGTTAGAGCTGGAAAAGTTATTGCAAAAGAAGGGGCAGATGCTGCCCTTGAGCCCTATCCATATCTATTAGTAGTAATTGATGAGTTGGCAGATCTTATGATGGTTGCTGCACGAGATGTTGAAGATTGCATCGTAAGAATTACTCAGCTTGCAAGAGCAGCCGGCATTCATCTTGTTATCGCAACACAAAGGCCTAGCGTTGATATTGTCACAGGTTTAATTAAAGCAAATGTCCCTTCACGTCTATCTTTTGCCACTTCATCACTTGCTGACTCCAGGGTTATTCTTGATACCCCAGGTGCTGAAAAACTTGTCGGACAAGGCGATGCCCTATTTTTGCCAATGGGAGCAAGTAAGCCAATGCGAATTCAAGGCGCCTATGTCTCAGAGCGTGAAATTGAAGCGGTTGTAAATCACGTTAAGTCCCAGCTAAAGCCGGTGTATCGAGAAGATATTTTAAAACCAGTAGTTGCACCAAGAGGCTCTGATGAAGAAATTGGCGATGACAAAGAGTTACTCATCCAAGCAATCGAGTTAGTTGTTAGCACTCAATTTGGATCAACTTCTATGTTGCAGCGAAAGTTAAGAATTGGTTTTGCTAAAGCTGGACGTCTGATGGACTTGATGGAGAGCCGAGGAATTGTGGGGCCATCTGAAGGTTCTAAGGCTCGAGTAGTTTTAGTTAAGCAGGAAGACTTGGCCTCTGTACTTGAGGTAATTCAGGGGTGAATTTTTAGGGGCGATATTGTTGCGCCCCTGCTCAATAGAGCTCTGCCTCAAGATTTAGGTTGTCGCTTGCCTGCTTCTGCTTCTACAATTTGACCTCCCCACAAGTGATTTAGAGGCTTTCATGTCGGTCGGTTCAACGCTAAAAGAGATGCGCAAGTCGGCAGGTTTTACTGTCGAGCAACTTGCCAAGCGCTCGCGTATCCCGGCATCGGTAATTGAAGATTTAGAGAAAGATAATTTCGCAACTGCAGGTGGCCCAACTTATGCTCGAGGCCATATTAAAACCATTGCACGAATCTGTGGCGTTGGCGATAGTGATGTGCTTATTAAATTTGAATCTCAAACAATTCCTTTAAGTAAATCCATTAGGGATCTATTGAATGAAAATAGCGTTACAAAGCAGAAGAAGGAGAGAAAGCCAATATCCTGGAAATCACTAACAGGTGCAGCAGCTGGCTTATTTATCTTTGCACTTGTTGGAACCGCAATCATTTCCATTGAGGATTCACCAGAGCAAAGCGGTATTACAGCTCCAAGTAATAGTAAAGATGAGAGCCAACCTAGCGCTGCAATTAGAGATGGCGTTGAAGTAAGACTTAAGGCAGTGAATGGACTTTCATGGGTTGCGGTCAGTGATAGCACTGGCACCACACAATTTAGTGGACGAATTCGCCAGGGCGAGGAGAGAGTATTTAGCGATAATCAACTGCTCTATTTAGTCATTGGAAATGCAGGCGCGATTAACCTGACGGTAAATGGTGAAGATATTGGAGTTGCTGGCGCAGTTGGCGAAGTTTTACGTCTGGAATTCGGTCCGCAAGCTTCTAATCAAGGATAAGTTCTACTTCTTCTCTGTAGAATAACTAGGTGTCCAAGCCTAAAAGCGTTGCCTTAGTAACTCTAGGCTGTGCGCGAAATGATGTTGACTCTGAAGAGCTAGCAGGACGTCTTGCAGCCGATGGCTGGCAATTAGTCGATGATGTAGCAACTGCTGATGTGGCGCTGGTAAATACCTGCGGGTTTATCGAATCAGCTAAGAAAGACTCAGTAGATGCCCTGATTGAGGCCCACTCCATGAAGGCCGATGGAAGCCTTCGGGCCGTAGTTGCTGTGGGCTGTATGGCTGAGCGATATGGCAAAGAGCTCGCAGAGGCGATGCCCGAGGCCGATGCAATATTAAGTTTTGATGATTATGCAGATATCTCAAGTAGATTACAGAATATTCTTGCTGGAAATTCAAAGCCAGCTCACACCCCAAAGGATCGTAGAAGTTTAATTCCAATCTCACCTGTTGCAAGACAGGAGATGAAGGTTGAATTAAATACAAAAATGGGGCAAGGAGGCACCTTTGCAAGAAAGAGACTTGCAAACTCACCAATGGCTCCGCTAAAAATTGCTTCGGGATGTGATCGCAGATGTTCCTTCTGCGCCATCCCGCAATTTAGAGGATCTTTTATCTCAAGAACCCCAGATGAGATTATTACCGAAGCTAGATGGCTAGCAGAAAATGGTGTCAGCGAACTCTTCTTAGTTAGCGAAAACACCACCTCTTATGGAAAAGATCTTGGTGATTTAAAGGCCATGGAGAAATTACTGCCAGCCCTTTCCAAAATAGATGGAATCGAGAGAATTAGAGCTTCATATCTGCAGCCAGCCGAGATTAGGCCGACGCTACTGCAAGCCTTGATTGCTACCGAGAAAGTTGTTCCCTACTTTGACATCTCATTTCAACACGCCTCGGGCACTCTTCTTAGAAGGATGCGCCGCTTTGGCGATGGCGAGAAGTTCCTACACTTGTTAACTCAGATACGAGCTCTAAGTCCAGAGGCTGGAATTCGCTCCAACTTTATTGTGGGATTTCCTGGTGAAAGCCAGGGCGAGTATCAAGAGCTAGTCGACTTTGTTAATTCATCAAATCTTGATGCAATTGGAATCTTTGCCTACTCTGATGAAGATAAAACGGAAGCGCTGACACTAGATGGAAAGTTGGATCCGCAGGTTATTAATGAGCGAACCAGTGAGTTAACCATGATTGCTGAAGAGTTAGTAATGCAGCGAGCAACAGATCGAATTGGACAGAGAGTTAGAGTTCTAATTGAAGATGAAGAACTCCAAGAGGGAAGAGCTGAGCACCAGGGGCCGGAGGTTGATTCCAGTACCTTTGTAACCATTGCAGGGAGGCCAAGTGCTGGTTATAAAGTCGGTCAGTATGTCGATGCCATCGTTACCGATACTTCAGGGGCGGATTTAATTGCCCAGAGCTTATGAACCTTCCTAACGCCCTAACAATTGCCAGGATCGCAGCTCTTCCATTTTGTGCTTGGGCGCTATTTAAGAATGGGGGAGATGATTCAAACTGGCAGATAATTGCTTGGTTCTCCTTCTTCATAGTTGGCATGACCGATGTTCTAGATGGAATTATTGCAAGACGTTGGAATCAAGTTTCATCCTTGGGAATTATTTTAGATCCGATTGCTGATAAAGCTTTTATAGCTACTGCATTAATTGGACTTTCGATTCTAGGCAAGATGCCTTGGTGGGTTACGGTCTTAATTCTTACCCGAGAAGTTGGAATTACTGTTCTACGCCTTTTGGTAATTAAGAGAAAAGTAATTAGCGCTAGTAAAGGCGGAAAGATAAAGACTCTTCTGCAGAACTTTTCAGTAGGTTTCTACATACTTCCCCTGCCAGAGGTGCTTCATACTCCTAGGGATATATTGCTTGCAATCGCTATCGCCCTTACCTTTATCACCGGCTATCAATATCTTAAAGATGTAGTGAAATCAAAGCCATGAGTGATCCTGCAGCAAAGGTAATCGATCTACTAAGAGAGCGCAGTGAGAGCATCTCATGCGCAGAATCAATTACTGGCGGGGCAATCACATCGAAACTTGTCTCGGTTGCTGGAGCCTCAGATGTTTTACTGGGCTCAATTGTTGCTTATTCAAAAGAGATCAAGATAAGTCAGCTAGGTTTAAGTGCAGAGTTAATTGATGATATGGGCCTTGTTTCCAAAGAGGTTGCTATTGCGATGGCCAAGGGGGCAAGACAGAGACTTGGAAGTAGTTGGGCGATCTCCTCAACCGGCTCTGCTGGGCCAACAGCTCTAGATGGCAGCTCTCCTGGTGAGATTTGGATTGCAATTCTGGGCCCTGATAGGCAAGAAAGTGTGAAATTATCCTTAAATGGCGCTCGACAGGAGGTCATAAACGGCGCGGTAGAGAGCGCATTAACCCTGCTGGAGCGTATCCTTAGTTCCTAGGAATTCGCTCAATCATTCTTTCAATTAGGAGGCATAGCAATGGAGTTACTACGTAGCCACATTGGTCAATGCCTTCGCACCCAGCGCATCTCACAGAATAGAACTCTAAGAGATGTAGCCAAGGCTGCTCGAGTCTCTCTCGGATATCTATCTGAGGTAGAGCGCGGACAGAAAGAAGCTTCATCAGAGCTACTCAATGCCATTTGTAGTGCACTTGATTTGTCGCTATCAAAAGTACTAGTTGAGGTAACTGCTCAAGTTAAACTCAACGAGACCCCAGTACTTAGCGTCGTTGATACCAACGCTGCTTAACTAGAGGGGAAGAAGAAGGCTGTGAGAGATCAGAGCGCGCGCTCGACCTATCAACACCAATCAATAATTCATCGTCGCACCAGAGGCGCCATAATGGCAGCGGCTAAAGAGCTCTTGGCCCAAAGTGGTATCTCTGGAACTAACATGATTGAAATTGCGGATAGAGCTCAAGTTTCAAGAGCCTCGCTATATAACCACTTTAGAGATAAACATGAAGTCTTTTTAGCTTTAGTCGAAAGTGAGCTGGAGCGAATCTCAACTCTTGCAATGATTGCCCAATCACGATCAGAGGCGCTCTATTTAATCTCCTGTGAGATTTCAAATCATCCAGGGCTTAAGAGCGCGCTTGCCAGTGATGGCGAGATTATGGCTAATGCGCTAACTGCAAGAGAACATAAAATCTGGGTTGAGATCTATGCCCAGCTCTCAAAAATATTTGCAACAGATGTAGTTGGAGTTGGATTAATTCTTCGCTGGCTGATGGGGCAGGTAACCGCTCCGCTCTCTGATGAGCACTCTAAAGAGCAGGCAGAGCGTTTAGCATCCATTCTTTAAAGTAAGTAATGGCTTTATGAGAATCACCGAACTTCGTAGAAGGTTAACTGCTCACTTCGGCCCTGATTGGGCCCCTTCCTATTCCAAAGATTTTGTTATTGCAGAACTTGGCGGTCAGAGCGTGGATCAGGCCCTTGAAATGGGATTTGATCCAGCTGATATCTGGCGGGCGGTTGTGAAAAATAACCCAGATATTTCAAACGAACTTAAATAAGCTCATATCTCATCGCAACAGCTCCCTTAGGGCGATAAGTTGCTCGAGGTTGGGCTGTAGGAAAAGCGCCGGTAAGTGAAAGTCTGGCTCTCCTTGCAATCTCTAAAATAATTATTCGTCCCTCAAGCAGGGCAAATTGATCTCCTAGGCACTTTCTACTACCAGCTAAGAATGGGAAATAAGCCCCGCGTGGCAAGCTCTTTTCAAAGTCATTACTCCATCGCTCTGGAATAAATTCATTTGGAGATGAAAAATACTTTTCATCCCTTTGAGTGACATATTGACTAACTAAAACATGGGCCCCTTTTGGAACCTCTCTTCCCCCAAGAGTTACATCTTCTAAAGCTCTTCTTGGTGAGATCCAGACTGGGGGAGCAAGCCTTAAAACCTCACTAAAAATAGCTCCAGATAGGGGAGCAGCGAGAATAACCCTGGCAAAATCTTCATCGCCTTGCCGAGCAAAGACTTCATCTGCCTCTTTGGCAAGGCCATCCCAGTACTTAGGGTTCTGGCTTAAATATGCAAAGGTCCAAGTTAAAACATTTGCAGTAGTTTCATGGCCACTTAAAATTAAAGTTAGAGTTTCATCTGAAATCTCTCGGGCGCTCAACTTCTCACCATCAATTGTTTCTGCCTCAAGTAAGACTCCCATTAAGTCATCGCGTTTGACTCCGCTTGCAATTCGCTCCGTAACAATCCTAGTTGCAACGTTATGGAGCTCATTAGCAGCTTTTTCAAACTTTCTAAAATATGGAATAGGAAGATTATCAAGGCGATCAAGACCTGGCAGCATGGTGCGCTCAATACGATCAATTGCGATATGCATTGAGTCTTGAACTCGCTTGGTATCTGCAGAGATATCTGTGCCAAATAAAATATCTGCAACGATGTCAAAAGTTAGCGACATCATCTCAGGACCGATAGCTACGACCTGGCCATCGCTCCAATTTGAGATGTGCTTGCGAGTTAGGTTAAGCATCGTCTGGGCATAGGTAGAGATCTTGCTGATGTGAAATGGTGATTGCATCAACCTTCTATGGCGAAGATGGATAGGTTCTTCATTAGTTAGAAGGCCGCTTCCTAAAACTTTTCTCATCCGATCAAAGCCCACGCCCTTAATGAAGCTTCCCTGCTTACTAACCGTTACCTCATTGACCATCTCTGGTGAGAAGGCGGTGATAAAGAGCTGGCCTGCTAAAAAGAAAGAACTGCAATCGCCATATTCGGCCTTGGCATTTAGTAGAAAGGCTGGGGTATCTTTTTGAAATCTCAGGGTTAAAAGGGGCGATCTTGGCCCATCAGGAATATTTAGACCCTTCAAATCTCGCCGCTTTAGAGGCTTTGGCATCGGGGCGTACTCAGCTGGCCGTGGGCTTTTAAAGGGGGCGAGATCAACCATGGGTTCAAGGTAGGGCTCGCGTGTCTTAAAAGTCATTAGAACAGATGTTCGGCTAGACTTATCCCCATAACAGCGGCGAGCTGTTATACCCAACCAGAGCGGTTCCACATTTCCGCCGACTGCAAAGTCAGGCCGTCAGTGGCATTCCGTACCTTCTGGAGCCAAATACGAGAGAAGAGAGGCAAGACCGTGGCTAAAGAAGCCAAAGAACCAAATGAAAATGCAAAACCCTCTGCCGAACGGCAGAAAGCTCTAGATACCGCGCTTGCTCAAATCGAACGTCAGTTTGGCAAGGGCTCAGTAATGAAAATGAGTGATCGAACCGCAACTCCAATTGAGGTAATTCCAACTGGATCCATCGCTCTTGATATGGCCTTAGGAATTGGCGGCATTCCACGTGGCCGCGTTGTTGAAATCTTTGGACCTGAGTCGTCAGGAAAAACAACTCTAACTCTGCATGCAATTGCTAATGCCCAGAAAAACGGAGGCATTGCAGCTTTCATCGATGCTGAGCATGCCTTTGATTCTGAATATGCAAAGAAACTTGGAGTTGATATTGATGCGCTTCTAGTTTCTCAGCCTGATACTGGTGAGCAAGCACTTGAAATTATGGACATGTTAGTTCGCTCTGGAGCACTTGATTTAATTGTGGTGGACTCCGTTGCAGCACTTGTTCCTCGGGCTGAAATTGAAGGCGAGATGGGGGATTCCCATATGGGGCTTCAGGCTCGCTTAATGTCACAGGCCTTAAGAAAGATAACTGGCGCGCTAAGTCAGACCAAGACAACAGCTATCTTTATTAATCAGCTGCGCGACAAAATTGGTGTTTTCTTTGGCTCTCCTGAGACTACAACTGGTGGAAAAGCGCTTAAGTTTTATGCCTCAGTTCGTATGGATATTCGCCGTATTGAAACTCTAAAAGATGGACAAGAAGCGGTTGGAAATCGTACCCGCGTCAAAGTTGTAAAAAACAAGATGGCGCCGCCATTTAAGCAGGCAGAGTTTGACATCATCTACGGCGTTGGAATTTCTAGAGAAGGAAGCCTTCTAGATATGGGCGTAGATCTTGGAATTGTGAAGAAATCTGGTGCTTGGTTCACCTATGAAGGAGATCAACTAGGCCAGGGTAAAGAGAACTCTCGCCAATTCCTTCTTGATAATCCAGCCCTGGCAAATGAAATCGAAGGCAAGATTCGGGCTCACTTTGCCGCGAGCGATATCGATCCAGCTCTAGTTGCTGCAATCGATGAAGCCGCTGCTGATGTCGAGTTCTAATTCAGTAGAAGTTGAGAGTGACCCCTACCAAGTAGCTCAGACCATTGCCCTTATGGCCCTTGGTCGAAGAGCGAAAAGTAGGGGGGAGCTCTTTAAACTTCTTAAATCTCGCGGCATTGAAGAAGAGGTTGCAAACGCTGTTCTCTTCCGCCTCGCCGAGCAAGGCTTTATCAATGATCATGAGTTTGCTCGCTATTGGAGTGAATCAAGGCAGCGAACTAAGAAGGTCTCAAAGCGAATAATTAGCGGAGAGCTGCGCTCAAAGGGAATTTCACAAGAGATAATTGAATGGATCACAAGTGATATTAGCGATGATGAAGAGTTTGCTAATGCGATGACTTTTGCCCAGCGAAAAGCTAGGGCGCTGACTAGCCTTGCACCTGAGGTGGCACACCGCAGATTACATGGAGCATTATCTAGGCGAGGATTTTCTGGCCATGTTGTCTCTCGAGTATTGGTAGAGCTGGGTATTACGCGAAGTTGATGTGTTTGGGCGCGAGCTCTTTAAGGCTTGAAACTCCCAGGAGTTTCATTGTGCGAGTGATCTCATTCGTCATAATTTCAAGGCTCCGCTCGACCCCTTCTTGGCCCCCAGCCATTAGACCGTAGAGATACGCCCTGCCGATATATGCAAAGTCTGCTCCAAGAGCTAAAGCAGCTAGAACATCAGATCCCCTCGTAATTCCTGAGTCAATGTGAATCTCAACATTTTTGCCTAGTAATTTTCGGCATTGCTGCACCAATTCAAGCGGTATGGGAGCCCGATCTAACTGTCTACCCCCATGATTGGATAGCACTATGGCGTCTACACCAATCTGGGCTGCTTTCTTGGCATCATCGACATTTTGAATACCCTTGACACTCAGAGTTCCCTTCCACTGACGCCTTATCCACTTTAAGTCCTCAAATGACATACTCGGATCAAACATATAGTCGAGTAATTCAGCAACCGTTCCTTTCCATTGAGACATGGAGGCAAAACGTAGTTCTGGAGTCGTTAAGAAGTTCCACCACCACTCAACTTTAGGGGCGGCTTCAATCAGAGTTCGAATTGTCAGGGAGGGAGGAATCGTTAACCCGTTACGTGTATCGCGATGACGTGCTCCAGCTACAGGAACATCAACAGTTAAGATTAGATTTCGTACTCCCGCGTTCCAAGCATTTTCAACTAGTCGCATAGAGCCCTCGCGATCTCTCCACATGTATAACTGGAACCAATTTCTTCCACTTGGGGCAGCATCTACAACTTCAGCGATTGTGCTGGTCCCTAAAGTTGAGAGCGTAAAGGGAATTTGAAACTTCTCTGCTGCTTTAGCGCCGGCTCTCTCGCCTTCAGCATGCATCATCCGGGTAAAACCTGTTGGAGCAATACCAAATGGCAAGGCAAACTTCTCGCCCAGAACTTCAACAGAAGTGTCAACTTTTGAAACGTCTCTTAAAATACTGGGAACAAATTGCAAACTCTTGTAGCGATTACGAGTCCTATCTAAGGAACTCTCACTTTCTGCAGCCCCGTCTGTGTAATCGAAAGGTCCTTTGGGGGTTCTTCGCTTAGCAATTTTTCTCAGATCTTCAATCGTTAGCGCTCTTGCAAGTCTGCTCTTTCGTGACGGAAATACCAGCATTTTAAAGTTTAGAGTTTTAAAGATACTCATAGGGTTCGGAAATACCCTTTTAAAATTGGAATTAGCCATAACTAGCCTGTTGAACCAGTTTTGACATTTCGCACGACTTCATTTCTCGGTTTAAATTGAAGTACTGGACCATTATTGAGTCTGTGCGGGCAATAATCAATATCTGGCAAACTTTCAATAGGATGCGGGCACCAAGTTCTGTAGCAAGCTCCAATCTTCTCCTCAGTCAGTGGACTAGGTACCAACGTAGACAAGTGGGCTCCAATGCTTAATTTCACGTCATCAGTATAGTTTGCGAGCAAGCAGTATTGTCCTCGCTCTGCTCAAAACACGAAGTAGAAATGTCACTTACCTTGACTACGATTGCTTCTATGACCCGTACCTATGTAATTCAAACTCTGGGCTGCCAGATGAACGTTCATGATTCTGAACGTATTGCAGGCTCACTTGATGCTGCCGGCTATATTCCTGCAGCTGCGGGATCAGATCCTGATCTAATTGTCTTTAATACCTGCGCAGTTAGAGAAAATGCTGATAATAAGTTATATGGACACCTAAGTTTTCTAGCCCCGGAAAAGAAGTTAAGGCCAGAGCTGCAGATAGCAATTGGTGGCTGTCTTGCCCAAAAAGATAAGTCAGTAATTTTAGAGAAAGCCCCCTATGTGGACGTGGTATTTGGAACCCACAATATGGGCTCACTTCCCGCTCTCCTTGAGAGAGCAAGAGTTGAAAAAAGAGCGCAGATTGAAATAAAGGAATCGCTAGAGCACTTTCCTTCGACTCTTCCAGCTCGTCGCCATTCACCATTTTCTGCTTGGGTCTCGATATCAGTTGGATGTAATAACACCTGCACCTTCTGCATAGTTCCAGCGCTTCGAGGCAGAGAGAAAGATCGAAGTAGCGATGAGATATTAAGTGAGATCAGAGCACTTGTTGCAGATGGAGTTATTGAGATAACTCTTCTAGGCCAGAATGTAAATGCCTATGGCGTGGACTTTGGTGATCGGACAGCCTTTGCCAAACTACTTAGGGCCTGCGGCGAAATTGAGGGCCTTGAGCGAGTTCGCTTCATGTCTCCTCATCCAAGAGATTTCACAGATGATGTAATCCAAGCAATGGCTGAGACAAAAAATGTCATGCCCCATCTTCATATGCCGCTGCAATCTGGATCTGATGCAATCTTGGCAGCGATGCGCCGCTCCTATCGAATTGATCGCTATCGCTCAATAATAAGTAAAGTTCGAAGCGCACTTCCTAACGCAACGATCACTACCGATGTTATTGTGGGATTTCCTGGCGAGAGTGAAGCAGATTTTCGAGCAACGTTAGATGTTTGTAGCGAGATTGGCTTTCTCGCCGCATATAGCTTTAAGTATTCAAAGCGCCCAGGCACCCCAGCTGCTGTTATGGAGAATCAGATTCCAGAGCAGATCGTTGCTGAGCGCTATGACCGCCTCCACCATCAGCTAAATCAAGTTGCAGCCCGGGTAAATAGGGAAGTTCTTGGCAAAAGAGTTGAAGTATTAATCACTGATATTGATGGCTCTAGCGCAACTGGAAAGAGTAGAGATTTTCGTCTCGTTCACTTTGATGCCCCCGCAAATGCAAGGCCAGGAGATATTGCTGAGGTAACAATTACGGAGACAAAGGCTCACTTTATCCTTGGCGATAGAGATAGCGTCATCATTCGCCCAACTAGAGGCGGAGATGCATTTAGCTCCAGAAAAGCTGAGGCAGAATCAAAGGGAGTTGCCTTGGGGATGCCCACTTTAAAGAGCGTTCACTCTAAATGAGCATCATTGTTATATGCGGAGCAACTGCCACCGGAAAAAGTGATTTAGCTTTATCACTTGCTGAGGCTGTTGGCGGCGAGATAGTAAATGCCGACTCAATGCAGCTCTATAGGGGCATGGATATTGGAACGGCCAAGTTGCCACTTAGTCAGCGGCGAGGAATCCCACATCACCTCCTTGATGTCTTAAACGTTAATCAAGAGGCATCTGTTGCCCAATATCAAATCGATGCTAGAAATATAATTGACCAGCTAATTGAGCAGAGTAAGCCAGCAATTGTTGTTGGCGGAACTGGGCTCTATATCAAAGCAATATTAGATGATCTTAATTTTCCAGATACTGATCCAGCGCTACGAGAGAAGATTGCTAAGCAGGCAGAGGAGTTGGGCCAGGATGTTATGCATCAAAGACTGGCGAAATTAGATCCAGCGGCAGCGGCAGCTATTCCTAAGGAGAACTTAAGAAGAGTTGTTCGAGCACTTGAAGTAATTGAATTAACTGGCAAGCCCTACACCGCAAATCTGCCAAGGGCTGGAAGTAGTAAGTATCCAGGTGCAAAGCAATTTGGTCTTGTTATGGAGCGCTCAACTCTTTCATCTCGCATTGATGCTCGAGTTGAAAAGATGTGGAATGCAGGGCTAGTAGATGAGGTTAAAGGCCTTATTTCACAAGGCTTATTGGAGGCAAGAACAGCTCAAGCTGCCCTTGGATATGCCCAGGTAATTAAGTTTGCCAAAGGCGAGTTAAGTGAGAGTGAAGCTAAAGAGGAAACAAAACGGGCAACTAGGCAATATGCCAGAAGGCAGGAGACCTGGTTTTCAAGAGATGAGCGAATTACTTGGATTAAAGGTGGATCCAGGCAGCAAATGCTCGAGGAAATCATCTCCTCTACTATTAGCCTTAGATGAAAGCTCCTCTTACCGCCACCTATGGCCATGGCACTGAGAATGACTTTGTAATCCTCTTTGATCCAGATGATGAGAATAATCTCTCCTCAAAACAAACTGCAGCGATATGTAATAGGCAGAGCGGAATTGGCGCAGATGGTCTAATCAGAATAATTAAGCGCGACGGTAAGTGGTTTATGGATTATCGAAATGCAGACGGATCCCTTGCCGAGATGTGTGGCAATGGAATTAGAGTTATGGCTAGGTATTTAGTAGATCGAGGCCATCAAGGAGCAGGGATTTTTTCAATACTTACTCGTGATGGAGCAAAATATTTAAGCGCTGATCTGGCAGGAGATATCAGTGTAAATATGGGGCAGGTAGAAGTAATTGATGGCGAGATTACAGCTGCCAATAATGGCAAAGTCTGGAGCGGGTATAACTTGAATATCGGAAATCCCCATGCCGTGGTCTTTGTTGATTCCCTTGATGATGTCGGTGATTTAAAGGATCCACCAGTGGTTCGCCCGAAAGAGGAGTATCCAGAGGGTGTTAACGTTGAATTTGTTCAATTTCTTGAAAATGGCGAACTTGCAATGAGAGTTCATGAGCGGGGAAGTGGTGAGACCAGATCTTGCGGAACTGGAACCTGCGCAGTTGCTCTTGCTGCAACTTTAAAGAAGGGGATGAAATTGCCAGCTAAATGGGTGATTAATCCACCAGGTGGACGATTGGTTGTAGAAATTGATCCACACTCCAATGCCACCTTAACTGGCCCTGCGGTATTAATAAGAGACTTTGATTTGGAGCCTTATCTTGGCTAAGAAAAAAGAGCTGCCAGAGATCGAGGATTTAATCTCGGAGAGCCAGCAGGTAGCAGCAGAGTTTGACTCTGAGATATTTATCCCTGATTCATTTCAATCAACTCAGCAGGATCTAAGCGATCGACAGGCGCTTAGAAGAGTAATTGGCCTCTCAACTGAGTTAAGTGATATCTCTGAGGCTGAATATCGCCAGTTAAGACTTGAACGTGTAATTCTTGTTGGAGTTTGGACCGAGGGAAGTGTTAAAGATGCAGAGAACTCTATGGAGGAGCTAGCTGCGCTAGCTGAGACAGCAGGGTCAACAGTCTTGGATGCCCTTATTCAACGTCGTGATAAACCAGATCCAGCAACCTTTATTGGCTCTGGAAAAGTTAGCGAGTTAAAGTCAATTGTTAAATCAACTGGCGCCGATACCGTTGTCTGCGATGGAGAGCTAAGTCCCTCTCAATTAAGAAATTTAGAAGATAAGGTGAAAGTCAAAGTAGTTGATCGAACTGCGCTGATATTGGATATTTTCGCTCAACATGCCAAGAGCAAAGAGGGTAAAGCTCAAGTTGAGTTAGCTCAGATGAGTTATATGTTGCCACGCCTTCGCGGCTGGGGTGATTCTCTATCTCGCCAGGCAGGTGGAATTGGTGGCCGCGGTCCTGGTGAAACAAAGATAGAAGTTGATCGCCGCAGAATCCGCGACAAGATGTCAAAGCTTCGCAGAGAGATTGGCGATATGAAAGTCGCCCGTGATACCAAGAGACAAGAGCGTAAGAGAAATTCAATTCCCTCTGTTGCAATTGCGGGATATACAAACGCTGGTAAATCATCGCTATTAAATCGTTTAACTAATGCTGGAGTTTTAGTGCAGAACGCTCTCTTTGCAACTCTTGATCCAACGGTTCGACGCTCAGAGACAAGTGATGGTCGCACCTACACGCTAACTGACACTGTGGGATTTGTTAAACACCTGCCCCATGACTTAATTGATGCCTTCAAATCCACACTGGAGGAGGTCTCTGGAGCTGATGTAATCGTTCATGTAGTTGATGGCTCACATCCAGATCCGCTAGGTCAGATAAAGGCAGTTAGAGGGGTAATAGCCGATATTGGGGGAGGAAAAATTCCGGAAATTATCGCTTTAAATAAGGCAGATATCGCAGATCCAGAAGTGATTGCTCAGGTATTGATTCAAGAACCTGATGCTTATCTAATCTCAGTTCATAGCGGAGTTGGTATTGAAAAACTCATCCGCGCTATTGAGTCATCTCTTCCAAGACCAAGGATTGAGATCAGAACTGTGCTTCCATACGAGAGAGGGGATTTGGTAAGTCAAATCCATGAACATGGCGAGATATTAAGTCAAGAGTATTTACCTGAAGGAACATCGCTTCATGCCATGGTTGATGGATCTTTAGCGCACGCCCTTGAGAAGTACTCTGTCAATTAATATTTAGAGCGAGCGAAGAACAGCGGTTACCACACCAAGAATCTCTGCTTGACTTCCATCAATAGGTTGGTAGTTATCATTAGCTGGCAGTAACCAGATCTGACCGTTCTTCTTACTTAAAGTCTTAATCGTTGCCTCGCCATCTATCATCGCTGCAACAATCTCACCTTTATTAGCATCTTTCTGCGAGCGAATAACTACATAATCTCCATCGCATATTGCAGCATCAATCATTGAATCACCAACAACTTTGAGCATGAATAGTTCGCCCTCGCCAACAAGTGATGCAGGAAGAGGGAAGAGCTCTTCAACATTTTGTTCTGCAAGAATTGGGCCACCAGCTGCAATTCGACCGACCAATGGAACGTTATGAGTTCTCTCCGGTTTGATATCTTCAAATCTTTCATCGCCTGGAGTCAAAACCTCTAGAGCCCGGCCTCGAGATGGGTCGCGACGGATCCAACCTTTTGATTCAAGTGCCTCTAATTGATATTTAACACTTGATGGGGAGGAGAGCCCTGCAGCTTCACCGATCTCACGCATTGAAGGGGGATAGCCATTAGTCTCCATCGCTTCTTTAATCGCTAGAAGGATTTTGGTCTGCCTTGGGGTGAGGCCATTTTCATCAACAGGGCCATCTGGCAGTTCAGTCAGCTTTGAAGGGTTTTTGCTCATAGCTGAAGTTTAGAACAAAGTTGCGAATAAATCAAACAAATGTTCTAAAAAAACTTGCCGATGTCAGTGGGGAGGTGTATCTTTGCTCTTAGAACAGACGTTCGAAGAGTATCCCCACTCTTGGATTAGCTCGGTTCTAGAAGTATTTGGAGAGAGAAGATGACGACAATCGCCATCAATCCGTTCCTTGCTAAAGATGCCAGGCGCGTGAAAACCCCTATAAATCAAGGCCCAGCAGCTCTGCGACTAACCCCCCGTGGTCGAGGGCTAGCAAGGTTGGCAGTCATCTCTTCACTCTCCATACTGCTTCTCTCCGGCTTTGCTGCTTTTAACGGCGCAACAGCGGGATCAAGCAGTGAGTCGATCTCTAGCCCATATGTGAAGATCAGCGTGAAGCCAGGAGATACGCTCTGGTCGATTGCTGAAGGGATTGCGCCTGAGGCAGATAGAAGAGCCTTGGTTGCAGATATTCTTGAAGTCAATAACCTGAAATCGCCAAACCTCCAAGCTGGCCAGAAGATCTATATCCCGACACGCCCGTAGAGGCTCATATCCTCTATAGTTGCAAAACTCTCAACCGTTGCTTTACTCTTACCCCTAGATATTGGGGTTAAATTGGGATATGCTTCCATAAGTAGTGGTTGGTATCGAAAGCTCCAATACACCCGATTTCAGGAAATGCCCAGGATTGAGAGGACGACACGCCGTGAACTGCCCCTTCTGTCGTTATGAGGATTCCCGAGTCATTGACTCGCGTCCGAGCGATGAAGGCAGCTCAATTCGTCGCAGGAGAGAGTGCACCCAATGTGGTTCAAGATTTTCAACCTCTGAAACTGCAGTTCTCTCCATCATCAAACGCAGTGGAGCAACAGAGCCATTTAGTCGTGAGAAAGTTATCAACGGCGTCCGCAAAGCCTGCCAAAACCGGCCAGTTGATGATGATGATCTAGCACTTCTTGCAATGAGGGTTGAAGAGGCGCTTCGCTCCACAGGGCAGGCAGAGATCGAGGCTCAAGAGGTTGGCATGGCTATATTGCCGCCACTTCGTGAATTAGATGAGGTCGCCTACCTGCGTTATGCCTCGGTATACCGTAACTTCTCCTCCCTTGAAGATTTCGAAGGCGAGATCGCTCTTCTCCGGGCCCTGCCGATCGAAAAGACAGAACTAGAGAGCAAATCTCAAGTTGCCTCCCCGCAACTTAAATGAAAAGTCCGATAAGTAGATAGCAGCGAAAAAATTAAATAAAAGATAGAAAAGTTTGAAGATCAAAATTAAAAATTCAAGAAGAAACTGGAGAAATCAGCAATGTCGGACACAGTAATCAATCGCCCATCAGGGAAAGCCAAGTCAGGAAAAGGCTTAAGTATGGAGCGTATTTACACCACAGCTGGTCAACACCCATATGAGAATGTCACTTGGGAGAGACGCGATGTGGTGCAGACCAATTGGAAGAGCGGGGAAGTTGTCTTTGAACAACGCGGCGTTGAGTATCCAGATTTCTGGTCAGTTAATGCCTCGACAATTGTTACCACAAAATATTTCCGCGGCGCAGTAGGAGCTGAAAATAGAGAGCACTCGCTCAAGCAAGTTATCGACCGCGTTGTCCTTACCTATACCAAAGCTGGAAAAGAGCATGGTTATTTTGCAACTCCAGAAGATGCTGAAATTTTTGAACATGAATTAACTTATATGCTCCTGCATCAGGTATTTTCCTTTAACTCTCCAGTATGGTTTAACGTAGGAACATCTGCTCCGCAGCAAGTATCTGCCTGCTTTATCCTCTCAGTTGATGACACGATGGAATCGATCCTTAACTGGTATCGCGAAGAGGGCATGATCTTTAAAGGTGGATCCGGAGCTGGCTTAAATCTCTCTCGGATTCGCTCCTCTAAAGAGCTATTGAAATCAGGTGGCACCGCCTCTGGCCCAGTTTCCTTTATGCGCGGGGCTGATTCCTCTGCTGGAACAATCAAATCAGGGGGAGCAACTAGAAGAGCTGCCAAGATGGTGGTTCTAGATATTGATCATCCAGATATCGAAGAATTTATTGAAACTAAGGTAAGAGAAGAAGACAAGATTCGCGCCCTTCGCGATGCTGGCTTTGATATGGATCTTGGCGGCAAAGACATCATCTCTGTGCAATACCAGAATGCCAATAACTCAGTTCGCGTGACAGATGAATTTATGCGCGCTTATGAAAACGGCGCCAAGTTTGGTCTAACAGCTCGCGCAACCGGTGAGGTAATGGAAGAGGTTGATTCTCGTCAACTATTCCGCAAGATGGCAGAGGCTGCCTGGGCTTGCGCAGATCCTGGAATTCAATATGACACCACAATCAATGATTGGCATACCAGCCCTGAGACAGGTCGCATCAATGCTTCAAATCCCTGCTCGGAATATATGTCGCTTGATAACTCCTCATGCAACCTAGCTTCTTTAAATCTTATGAAGTTTTTAAAGAGTGATGGATCATTTGATGCCAAGAACTTTGTAAAGGCAGTAGAGATGATCATTACTGCAATGGATATCTCAATTTGTTTTGCAGATTTCCCAACCGAGGCAATTGGCGTAACAACAAGGGCCTATCGCCAACTAGGAATTGGATATGCAAACCTTGGCGCCCTACTTATGGCTTCAGGACTGGCCTATGATTCAGAGGGCGGAAGAGCCCTAGCTGGAGCAATAACCTCGCTTATGACTGGAACTTCATATCGAAGGTCTGCAGAGATGGCTGGAATTGTTGGCCCATATGAGGGATATGCCAGAAATGCAGCTCCTCATACTCGAGTAATGAAGAAACATCAGGCGGCATCACTTTCTGCCAAATCAGTTTCAACTCTTGATAGAGATGTATTGGCTGAGGCTAATAAGCAATGGGATAGCTGTATTTCACTTGGTGAGAAAAATGGTTGGAGAAATGCTCAAGCATCCGTTCTTGCACCTACCGGAACTATCGGCTTAATGATGGATTGCGATACCACTGGTATTGAGCCAGATTTCTCACTCGTTAAGTTTAAGAAGATGGTGGGCGGAGGCTCTCTTCAGATCGTTAACCAAACTGTCCCACAAGCTCTAAAGAAGCTGGGCTATACCGATGAGACTATTGAGGCCATTGTTGAATATATCGCCGCTAATGGCCATGTAGTTGATGCCCCAGGGCTAAAGGTCGAACATTACGATGTCTTTGATTGCGCACTTGGAACAAGATCTATCGCTCCAATGGGCCATGTAAGAATGATGGCTGCCTGCCAACCATTCCTCTCAGGAGCGATTTCAAAGACGGTAAATCTTCCCGCTGATGCAAGCGTTGAAGATGTTGAAGAGGTCTATTACGAAGGATGGAAGCTAGGGCTTAAGGCTCTTGCTGTTTATCGCGATAGTTGCAAAGTTGGTCAGCCACTCTCTGATGCAAAGTCAAAGAACAATGGCAAAGATGATCAGGTAAGCGCAGCTCCTGCTCCTGCAACTCGTAAGCGCCTTCCAAAGTCACGTCCTTCAAGAACTACCTCGTTCTCAGTTGGCGGGGCAGAGGGCTATATGAATGCTGGAACCTATGAAGATGGCCAGCTAGGTGAGATCTTCTTAAAACTTGGAAAGCAAGGTTCAACTCTTGCAGGTGTTATGGATGCATTCTCGATTGCAGTTTCAATTGGTCTGCAATATGGCGTGCCACTAGAGACCTATGTTTCTAAGTTCACAAACTCTCGCTTTGAGCCAGCAGGAATTACTGATGATCCAGATATTCGCATGGCCCAATCAATGATGGATTACATCTTCCGCCGCCTGGCTCTTGATTACCTGCCATATGAAGAGCGCGCAGCATTTGGTATCTATACCGCAGCAGAGCGAGCAGCAGCCCTTGAAACCGGTGAGTATGCTCAAATCGTTGAGGCAAAGCCAGAGGTTGTTGAAGAGAAGAAGGCCAGCGCGCCAGCTGCAAAGCCGGATACTGCGCTCCATCAAATCGGATCTTCAACAGAGCTACTGGAGAAAATTGCTGGCGTTAAATCAGATGCACCACTTTGTGTTACCTGTGGCGTAAAGATGAGAGCATCAGGGGCATGCTATGTCTGTGAAGGTTGCGGAAATACTTCAGGATGTAGCTAGAAAATTAATTCACAGAATCTCTGATTAAAAAATCTCTTAGAGGAGTGGCGAGCCAATTTAACTCAACAGGGCAGTGATATCCCCACAGTATTGGTTTTTGCCCTCCTCTAATCAGCTTAAAGGGCATCATCTGCTGGATGCGGATTACCCTTCTAGCAATTTTGATTGCAATTTCTTCGATCACTAATGCTAATAGCGCCTGTGAGGGCGAGACATGTATTGATGTTAAGGCAGATCAAGAAAGCAATGAAGTAGTAATTACAGTCAAGAAAGGTAAAGCTGGCAGAGAGTCATCGACTTCACCAAAGCCAAAGCCAACGCCAAAACCAAGAGTAAAGCAGCCTTGGATTCCATGGCTTCCAAAGCCAGTTCTTACAAATAAAGCTGTGGCGCTAGGGCCAAAACCTTCACCAAAGCCAAGAGTGAAGAGAATTTCTGGATCTCAAATTAGCGATCAAGTTAAGAGTTTGATTCCAAGGGGCGAGATCATCACACAACCTTTGGATAACATCTTGGTCAATCAGAGCGTTAACTTTATGACCAATACTCCAATGCACTTCACGACAGTGCTAGTGGTTCTTGGAACCCCGATAACCATTCACTTAACTCCTGAGTTTTCCTGGCAATTTGGAGATGGAAATAGCTATGGCACCAGGCTGGCTGGCGCCCCATACCCACTAATGCTGATTGAAAATACCTATAAGAGTTCGGGTCAGAAGAGAGTGGAGCTAACCACTACCTGGAGCGGTTTTTGGCGAGCCGGTTCGCTTAGCGCACCAATTGATGGAGCGATTGTGCAGAAGGTGAGTAGGCAAATCGATGTAAGACTCGCAAAAGGTGTCTACAGAGGCTAGTTATCAACATTTATCCAGATTGAAAAAATATAGATCGACTGTTCGCAAGAGGCTTTACCAATGACAACTCTTACAACTCCTAAAGATCTTCTTGCGGCCGTTCCCTTTTTAATTGGGTTCAATCCAAAGGATTCAATAGTGCTATTGAGCCTCAATAGCGATGCAATTGCTCTGGCGATTCGAATAGATTTTCCAGATCAGATTGGCGCAGATGAGTTAAGGCTTCTAACCTCGCATTTATCCAGAGATGGCGCTGACTCTGTAATTGCGATTTTTTATAGTACTGAAATTGGGCAGCGAGAGAATGAAATCATTTCAGAAGTTCTTGCCGCAATTAATGATTTTGGACTTAGCCTTCGAGAGGTCATTACTGTTGAAAAGGATCGATACCGCTCACTTATCTGTGAGGACTTAAGCTGCTGTCCAAGTCAGGGAAACCTATTGCCTGAACTAATTGATTCACGAATTGCGGCAGAGCAAGTCGCCCAGGGCAGGCCGATTCCATATGCAACTCTTGAGCAACTTATCGATTCAATTTCGCCAATTGAAAGCGATGATGAATTAAATGAATTAATTAGTAGCGTTGAGCTGATTGATTATGAAAAAGATGCAATCGCTTTTCAGAGGCAAGGAGCCAGCGCTGTAGATGAATTTATGAAAGAGTTTAAATCGCAAGGCCTAGTAAGAGATAAAGCCTTAATATCTCTGCTTTTGGTTCGCCTTAAGGATTTGCAGGTTAGAGATTATGCTCTTGGAAGTGTTAGCGCTGAGAGCCTTGATCTCTACTTTACTGCCTGGAGGTGGTTACTTCGAATTGCGCCAAAGGGCTACATCGCTCCAGTTGCTAATTTATTTGCAGCCGTTGCCTATGAACGCGGTGATGGGGCGCTTGCACAGAGAGCTTTAGATAGAGCAGATAGTGATGATCAAAGCTATGCGATGAGTAAATTACTTAGGCAGGTATTTAACTCCGGATGGCCCCCCAACTCATTTGCAGAGATGAGAAGTGAACTACACCCCAAAATTTGCAGTGAGCTTTTCTCGGGTACTATCTAGAGGTGAACATCGGCGTTCCCAAAGAGATTAAAAACCATGAGTATCGAGTCTCGTTAACCCCGGCAGGTGTTAGAGAATTTATCCGCCAGGGGCATAAAGTTTTAGTGGAAAGTTCGGCTGGTCTGGGCTGCGCAATCTCAGATGATGACTATAGAAGCGTTGGAGCAACAATTATTGCCTCAGCAGATCAGCTCTGGGCTGAGGCCGAATTAGTCTTAAAAGTAAAAGAGCCGATTGCTGCTGAATATCACCGAATGAGAGCTGGCCAAGTTCTATTTACCTATCTTCATCTTGCTGCTTCAAAGGATTGCACTGATGCGCTAATCAAAAGTGGTATCACTGCAATTGCCTATGAAACTGTTGAGCTAAATTCCAATCTTCCTCTTCTTGCTCCAATGAGCGAGGTTGCTGGGCGAATGGCTCCACAGGTTGGAGCGGCAGCGCTGCAAGCAAGCGCAGGAGGCAGAGGTGTTCTGCTTGGGGGAGTTCCTGGAGTAAGACCTGGAAAGGTTTTAATTCTTGGCGGAGGAACTGCAGGTCTTGCTGCAGCAACTATTGCCCTTGGTATGAGATCTGATGTAACGGTAGTTGATTTAAATCAGAGCAGACTTGCCTATATAGATCAGATATTTAACGGTGCGGTAAAGACTTTGGTCTCTAATACTCATGAGATTGAGCAAGAAGCACTTCTTTCAGATTTAATTATTGGAGCGGTTTTAGTACACGGCGCAAAAGCTCCGAAGTTGATTAGTAATGAGTTAGTTTCGCATTTGAAGAAGGGTTCTGTCTTAGTTGATATTGCAATTGATCAAGGTGGCTGTTTTGAGGATTCAAAGGCCACAACCCATGCAGATCCAACATATAAAGTTCATGAGAGCATCTTTTACTGTGTTGCAAATATGCCAGGCGCGCTGCCCCTAACCTCAACCTATGCACTTTCAAATGCCACCCTGCCTTATGCGCTAGCACTTGCCAATAAGGGCTGGAAGAAGGCGCTATCTGAAAACTCTGGCCTTGCTAAGGGGCTAAATGTCCATAATGGCCAGATCACCTATAAAGCAGTAGCTCAGGCTCATGGCATGGCAAGTGTTGAGATGGACTTTTCACTCTAAATTTTCTAAAGTCCGCCTTAGGTCAAGAGTTCCAGCATTAAGCCCCGGCTAACTGGACGGCAACCCTCCACCGCGGTGGGGTGCTCCGGGTGAGGACCTGGTCGATTGCAAAGTGCATCGACAAGCGCGGGTCTGACAATTATTGGCAGGCCTTAAGCTCCTAATTTGCGAAAGGCAAGGAAAAAGTGAAAAAAATCTTTAAATTCATCCCATTACTTCTAACTGCTCTAGTAATAACAGCATGCTCCTCATCAAGTGATGAAGGCGCAACAGGTGATTCGACAACATGCTCTCCAGAATCTCTTGCAACAGTTGAAGCAGGAGTTCTAACAATTGCAACAGGTGAACCTGCCTACTATCCATGGGTCATCGATGATGCTCCAGAGTCAGGTGAAGGTTTTGAAGCCGCTGTTGCATATGCTGTTGCAAGCGAGCTTGGATATGACCAGTCAGCTGTTAAGTGGGTTCGCACCAGCTTTGATGCTGCAATTGCGCCAGGACCAAAGACATTTGATTTCAACCTCCAGCAATATTCCATAACTGATGAGCGCAAGCAGGTTGTTGACTTCTCATCTGCGTATTACAAATCAAATCAAGCAATTGTCTCCTTCAAGGGAAGCAAGATTGATGGCGTCACTACCTTGCAGGGTCTTGCAGATGCCGGAGCTAAATTAGGAGCTGCTGTTTCAACTACCTCTCTTGATGTGATTGAAGGCCAATTAGGGCTAAAGGCTGCGGTATTTAACGATAACGCTGCTGCTGTTACTGCCCTTAAGAATAAGCAGATTGATGGTCTTGTAGTCGATCTTCCAACAGCCTTCTATCTCTCAGCAGTAGAAGTTCCAAATGGAATAATCGTTGGACAAATTGATGGCAGTGATTCAGGAGATCAAGGATTTGGTCTCTTGCTATCTAAAGACAATCCGATCACATCATGTGTTTCAGGAGCGGTTGATGCCATAAACAATAATGGAACACTTCAGGCCATTATTGATCAATGGTTAACATCTTCTGCAGGAGCGCCAGTACTTGGATAGTTGCCAGATCAGGCAAACTACTAAGCATGGCTAATGGCTAAGAAATCGGGGCGCAGTTCTAATAGAGCTGCGCCCTCTTCTTCTTCTAACTTTGGTGGCAGCTGGAGCCCAAGTGAAATAGAACTTGCAAGGCGTCAGGCGCGGCAAGCACGAAATAAGAAAAGTGCGCTAATTGCAGCACTCTCAAGCTTCTTAGTCCTTGGAACCCTTGGGTTAGTTTTAGTTACCTCACCGGGCTGGGAAACGCTAAGAAATACATTCTTTAAGTGGGCCTATGGCTTTGAAATTCTGCCCAAAATACTTCTCGGTTTTACCACCAATGCCACACTAACTGTTATTGCAGGAACATCTGTAGCGCTAATTGGTTTAGGAATAGCACTGCTTAGGACTTCTAGATCGCCGGCATTAACCCCATTTAGGATTCTTGCCACAGTTTATGTTGATGTGTTTCGCGGCATTCCAATGCTTCTAGTAATTCTGCTTGTGGGATTTGGAATTCCGGCGCTACAGATAAAGGGCTTAACCAATAATGTTTTGGTTTTAGGAACTCTTGCAGTAATTATCACCTATTCGGCATATGTTTCTGAAGTTATTCGCTCCGGAATTCTTACCGTTCACCCCAGCCAGAGAGCTGCTGCTAGATCACTGGGTTTGAGTAATTTTCAGACTCTTCGCCACGTTGTTCTGCCTCAAGCAATTAAGAGAGTCACCCCACCGCTTCTAAATGATTTAGTAGCGCTAATTAAAGATACTGGTCTAGTTTCAATTTTGGGAGTGACCGATGCAGTAAGAGCGGCTCAGATTCAAACTGCAAAGACTTTTAATTACACCCCATATGTAATGGCAGCAATCATCTTTCTCCTAGTGACTATTCCCTTAACGCGCTGGACTGATCGGATGCTTAGAAACTCTTATGAGCGAGAAAATGCAGTGGGGCAAGCATGAGTCAGGCGGTGTTGCAGCTCGAGAAAGTTAGAAAGAGCTTTGGAAGTGAAGTAGTTCTTGAAGATATTTCCTTTAAAGTCTTAGAGCATAAAGCCACGGTCTTTATTGGCGCATCTGGCAGTGGCAAGTCGACGCTGCTGCGCTGCATAAATTTACTTGACCAGATAGATGATGGGCAGATACTTCTTGATGGGCAAGATATCTCTGCAGCAAATGTAAATCCTGATGAGGTGAGAGAGAAATTAGGAATGGTTTTTCAATCCTTTAATCTCTTTCCTCATATGACGGTGCTTGAAAATGTTATTTTGGCTCCGACTAAGGTGCAGAAGGTGGTAAAAGAGAAGGCAATAGATGAAGCTCTAGAGCTATTAAATAAGTTTGGCTTAAGAGAGAAGGCTGATCAATATCCAGATCGGCTAAGTGGGGGTCAACAGCAGAGAGTTGCCATTATTCGCTCCCTTGCCAGGCATCCTAGACTGCTATTACTTGATGAGATAACTAGCGCCCTTGATCCAGTCTTGGTTAATGAAGTTTTGAGCACAGTTAGAGATCTCAAGAGCGAGGGAATGACGATGGTGCTCGCTACCCATGAGATGGGTTTTGCCAAGCAGGTGGCTGATGAGCTCTGTTATTTAGATAAGGGAAGAATTCTTGAGTGGGGAAGTCCGAAAAAGTTATTAGAAAGCCCTAAGAAGAGCGAGACAAAAGAGTTCCTTCGCCGATTGCTACAGGCTGGCCGCCTCTAGCGGCTCTGGACTTTTCTCCAAAGTTTGCTCTAGAGTTCGCCTCAGGTCACGAGTCTCAGTTCAAAGCCCCGGCTAACTGAGCGGCAACCCTCCACCACGGTGGGGTGCTCCGGGTGAGGACCAGGTCGATAGCAAAGCGCCATCGGCAAGCGTGG